>Ga0181612_178968_pt1 | contig 29929 bp, 15 predicted proteins | sample HoacroProtozoa21_FD_119630 | JGI IMG/M metagenome (GOLD analysis project Ga0181612, IMG submission 119630) | Hoatzin crop microbial communities from Cojedes, Venezuel. Combined Assembly of Gp0051906, Gp0051904, Gp0051908 | reverse complement strand
GGGGCCGAGGCGCTCGCGAGGGGCCCAGGATGGCGGGGGGCGGGGGGGTGGGGGGGGGCGGCCCGCGCCTGCGCGGGGCCGGTGCGGACCTGCGGGCTGTGGCACGGGCCGGGGAGGCCGGGTGACACGAGGGCGCGTTCCGGTGCCCGCAGAGGGGTGAAACAAGTTCGGCGTTTTCTGAGCGCATGAAATCGTATCTAACGTGCTTGGTGGGTTACGGCAGCAGCAACAAAAACAAACAAAAAACCCCCTTGCTGTAAATATTTGTAGCCTCGATGTCATGAGCTCGAAAGATGGAAAAACTGCAGGAAGCACACAGTCTGACTGAGGCCGTTTTAAAAAGCCACGTTACACCTCTTCCATTTTCTACAGAGAGACAAAATCCCAGTGGGTCCTTCATCTGCCGTGCTGCCACAGTGATGTCGTTCTTCAGAGATCACTTTTATAAATTAAAAAATATAACCTGAAATAGTGGTCCCTTACTTGCTTATTTCTTCCAAATGTTTTAATCTGATTTTTGCGTGGTATTTCTGAAAGGTGTTTATTTTCTTCCGTGCTATTAGAGAAAATCAAGATGAGATGACAGATTGTCGTTTGATTAATCCGTTGGTGATGCACAGCGAAAACACAACTCTCATTCCAAATCCTTTGATATCTATCCGCTATAAGGTTATGCATGAAGCAGTAGTAGAATAATTTTTATCCTCCGCCCTGCTGGTGAGTTCTGCAGCTGCGAATGCCGACGAAGAAATCTTATCTTCACATGAAAATAATAATAACTGAGCGCTGTGCAAATGCATTCGCAATACAAAGGTGTCATCAGCCTCGAGTCAGCTTTCTAATCAGAAATGTGCGTGGAACCACTGAACCTAATTAACTGGTACAGCTCACTTCCTGTAGTGCTACTTAGCAAGCTGTATGGAAGGAAAAGTGACCTCTCCTCTCTGTGCCACAGGTTGGAGTCCAAAATGTGTCTGGGAACTGGGCATGAGTAGTATGAGCTGGTTTTTGTCTAGTTTTTCAAACAAAAAGCTGACTAGATTAGAATGAAGTACTTTTTAGTGTTGGTAAATTTGTATTTGCTTTCTTGGGTGATAATTCTTGTTCAACAACACTGTCAAATGACAAGTTTCATCATTTTTAAAAAGCTTATGGGATATATCTAACGATCTGAGGTTTCTGAGTTGAAGCTGAGGCTTGTGATCCACACTGTGTTGACATTGGAAGTGTGTTTGCTACCTAAAATATAGACAGTGTTATTATTAAGCCCTTTAAGGTGGGTGTTCTTAATCACGTGATCAGATAATATCTTTTCTCCCTGCAGAACTGGTGCTTCAGTGGTTGCAGAAGTTGGTTACACAAGAAAGCAGAATTCAAGTGATGTGAGCCCCTGTGAATCTGGTGGCTTTTCAGATTTCAGGAACTTCATTTTTTAAGAGAAATTATAATGTTGTTCTGTATTTCAGGATTTTCTTCAGTATGTTCTATAAGCACGTGGTTCAGATGGGCTTCACACACAGTTTTGGTTCGGTGTGGGGCCAAATACATAAGGAATTTCCTGTACTACAGAAGGTGCCAAAAGACACTTTCACTTTATACTCTATTACTATATTGGTTCCTGTTCTGCAGTTTACATAGTTCCTCAAAGCTGATGGCTGTTTGCCATCTTCAGCAAAGCAGATATTATTCACAGAATTAAAATGTAATGGAAGAAGTGCATGTATCATAAAGGAAGAGTGGAAAGAATTATCCTGTTATTTCGATTTAGTTTCATTTTTGGTGATTGTATTTCGCTTTATGTTTGAAGAAAGCCAGATCTAGTATGTTCTTCAAAGAACAAGTAGAAGATACGAACTTGTACCTTCAGTTACAGAGTAGTTTCCTTTTTTTACCACAAATCACAGAATGGTTGAGTTTGGAAAGGGTCTCTGGAGGTCATCTTGTCCAGCTCCCCCAAATCATTATTGATTTAGCTCTATTTGCCATGAAGATGGCTGCGATATCTGTTACTCATGTGTTAGCAATTTTCAGCTTTCTTACTATCTAGATACTGTATATGCAAATTTAAAAGCGTTGTGTCATTCAGCAGTGTGTTTTCCATTTAGCAGTTTACAGTGCTTTTGGATGAACTGAGACGGATGCTGGTGTTGTGAAGGAGCCCTATCATCCTACGTTTGTTAGCTAGGGAAAATTTTTACATAGGTATGAGTCTTTAAAGGTCTGAAAACAAGCAGAGGAGAAAGACCCAAACTGCATTTTGGAACAGTTTTGATATCCAAGTGACTTTTTACCTTTGTAAAAGGTTTTTATTGCTGTGTTACAGCTTAAGAACAGTGAAGGCAGTAGAGCTCATTACTCACCTTGTAACAAACCTGTATCTTGTGACAGGATCTGGTGATGAGTTTTCAGCTTTCTAACAGTCTTTTAAAAATTTCTAAAATACAAGCTATATCCTCTGTCTTCAACATGTGTTGCTCTTCTCCAAGGCTGTGGAAGAAAACGTGAGGAGGAGGGAAGGGGGGGAACAAAATGCATTTTTTTTTCTTTCCTTGTTCTTCAGATTATGTGGTGCTTGACGTAGGATGTGAAACTAAATGCTGTCAGAGATGAGTTTGTCATTTGGAGGCTTGAATTTTTATCAGCTTCATGTTCTGTTAGGTGTGTTTTTTGTGAATGCAGATGATGGAGGCTCTGTATTTTGTAATATATGTGCCCTAAAGTGAAGCAAGTATCTGGATAATGGCATTATCCTTTACAAAGGCAGGAATGAGACACTGTGCCTAGGAGTCTGCTGTGTAGTGTTGGGATCCCTTACTCTTAACTGTCAAGGTCTTCCCCGGTGAACTGAAACTTTGTTGAATCTTTATGTGTGCTGTTACGTGTTTTCGCAGGAGAGAGATTTCTTGCTGAACAGCACTTTTTTTTTTTTTGCAAGACTTTCTGTGCACTCCTCTGATAACAGCAGATACCCTTCAGCGTTACTTCTTTTTCCTCAGTTAGATGTTGTAGACAAGTGTAAGAAACAGTGGTGTCAAAGATTGCCAGTAGGACTCTAGATTGCACTGTGCAAGTTCACAGTGGTGTTCCTGTTGTACGATCTGTGGTTATAAGGAAACCATCTCCACCACAGAGGTTTGAACCTTGAGGTTTGGATCCAAGGTATTGACCAAGGTTGGGTATTGCTGACACAGGGTTGTATAAGGGTTGTTTCAGTTTTTTTTTTTGTTTTGTTTTGGCTTTTAGTATCATTGGCTGAAATTCCCTTTCTAGCTAATGAATGGTCTGAGTACATATCTGTGTACATATCTGCGATATCCATGCCTTTCTGTGAAAAAGAGTTTTGTGTATCAAAATGCATTTAATAAGCATGAAAGAAGGCTTACAAACTTTGCTTCTGTGTTGAATTAAGTAGCCTCACTGAATATAACATTCTTCATCTCAATTGGATATGAACTCTTAAGTTCACCAATAATAACACATACTTCAACTTAAAAAGTTACTTTCTGTGTTTGCATCTTATTTGCTATTTTCACAAAGAAAGCAGTAAGGGGTTTGAAAGTGTTTGGTGTGGCAGAAACCCAAACTGCTTTCAGGTTATGTCCCTAGTTAATGTTCTGCATGAACTTAGACCTTCTTTGCTTTTGCTTACCTGAAGCAATAGATGTAAAAATACTAAGATCTCAACAGAAGAAAATTGTAGTGTATTTTGTGACAATTTACTTCACCTCATAGTTGGGAAGCCATTCAAAACCACAGATGAAGATTAGTTTTACAAAGAATAGCATACTAATTGTATGGATATTGGGAATCAGCTGTCCTGCTATAAACAGTGATATCCTGCACCATCTTGTACAACTTCACTGTTGTGTGTCCTACCTAAATATTTGATCTACGTATCACCCTGCTTCTATCCCGGTAAGACGTGCCTGTTTGGTGAGGGATGTTGCCATCCCAAGAGACCTAAGATGATTCCTTTCAGAATGTACCAATGTAACGTGTTTATTTGGCCAGAATGGGCCCATTCCTTCCTGTATCTAAATGACCAGAATTGTTTGGAAGAACTTTGAAACTTGTACCAGTAGCAAAAGAAGTAGAATTTTTGCTTATTTTCAGTTTTGTGTATTCCTCTTCTATGTCACTTTAGTTTTGTGAAAGTTACGCAATCCCTTTAGCCAGCCAAAGAACACAGAAGTGTGTAATTTTCCTAGAGTAAGTGTAAACCAGCTTCTTTTCTCAGCTATACTGAAGTTTTCACAGGGTGTATTCTACATAACTGACTTTATTGGCTTGGTAGTATGTGGCAAAATTGCAAAACACAATAAAGACATAACAATCTACATTGTTCTGAATGAATCTGTGTTAAATCTGAATGCTTACAGAAACTGTTAGCATAATACCTATTGTAAATAAATGCTGCTGCACCTAATGAAAGGTCTGAAAATGGGTAGGCAGTAAAGCAGAACTGCTTGAGATGACAGAAGAAAATGAGGAGAAAGAGCAATTTGACGTTTCATTATAGTCCTGTATTTCTTAAATACAAAAATCGAATTTCATACATAAGGGAATTTAAGTGAAGACTTCATGCCAACAATTTTGTCTGTGGGAATGTATTGGTAGTATTGTGGTGAGCATAAAGCAATCAATAAATGCTTTTTTTTCAACCAGAATAAAAAACTTCACTTTCTTCTGTTTTTGTTAGTAGATTCATGTGTCGTGTTGTGTTCAGAGCTATTGTAGCAGAACATCTTCCATAAGGCCAGACTGAAATTGCTGTGGTGCTTTATGAAGTTATAAAGATATTTTGGAGATAAAACAGCAATCATCTATTTGCTGGTAGAATTCTTAATCATTACGTTTATTAAGATTTTTATCTATTGCATCACATCTCAGAAAGATCTTTTAAGATTTTAGTAGCATTTGGGTTAATAAACTCACAGAGTTAGACTTGTAGTTTTCAGAATGGTTTTTATTATTTTTGCAAATGTATTAGAAATCTGAATGCTAATTCTGCAGATGCTTTATTTGTACAATTAAAGTTCTGCTGAAACTTTTTTGAAGCCAGGCAGCTCTTATGTATACCTAATAAAAATTAATGCTTTTGCTGAATCAACAGGAATTAATCAGTAGCATTTTAGGAATGGTGTGTGATCATTTTCTTTAAAAGATTCAAATAGTTCTAATGTGAAATAAGTTTCAGGATAAAAACTATGTTAAAGATTACTTCATGTTCAAGTAGCTGATACAGTAGTGCAAAGTGTTCTTGGGAAAAAGAGTATTTAAATAAAGCCTGTGAGCAATAAATTTGTGTCATATGTTCAAATGATTATAGAATAAGTAAGAATCAAAATAAAAGTTTTTTTTTTTGAAATTTGGTATTTCTGCTGAAGCGGTGGGGTTTTTTATATCAAAGAGGTATAAAAGTATGTAGTAAACTTTCAGAGTAAGAGGTGCTTGTTAAAGCATATTTTGTTTTCATTTCTGCTTTCTTGTACAAGCAGACTGGGCATCAGATAATTTCTGATGAAATATTAATGGCATTATGAAGACTTACACAAAACTATTAGTTTCACAGATTTTTTGCGAATTATGGGAATAATTGCTATGTGTCAGAATCTCTAGTTTTTGACTGCTTGTTGGGGAACCTGGGTTTCTCAATCCAGTAGCTCCTGCAGGAGTTCTTCTGTACACCTTTGTGGAGCTGGTGCTAACCAGGGTTGGGATCTCATCAGTCTCTCCTTTTTTCATGAGAAGAAACAGGAGAGGGAAGTAAGTAAAGAGCTCTAACTCAGGCTGTGGCTTTTGGTGCTTCCAGGCTCCCCTGCGTGCATGTTGGAGACTTGCTGTGTGAAGCATGCCCCCAGCACAGGTCTTGTGGCAGCTCTGCCATGCAGTTTTCTGTAGAGTTTGAGCATACCATAGCTTTTAGTTTCTCAGACTAGTTGGCTGCTTCAGTTATCTGACTCCCAAGGAAGCAGCCTTGGGATCTGGCCACCCAGAATTCTGGAAGTTACGTGATTGCTTACTTCTGGAACAGTTTTCATGTTGTAGTTGCTCCCATTGCTAGGGATCTGGAGATCTGAGAAAAATAGTAATTCGTACCTAGGTATCTGTAATTCACTTCAGTGATACATCTCTTAAACGTCGTTCAAATACCCCAACAAACTGCCTACAAGGGCACTTTATCATACCCAAAATGGTAAAAGTGTAGAAATTAATTATATTTAGGCTGAGGCATCTTTTCAAAGTGAAGACAGTTGACAAAATTTTTTAGTTACCATATGGTTTGCCAAATTAAATATTCTACTTTTCAATTTTTGAGAATCTTAATGTAGTAAAATTTCATAGCCTCAAAATCAGAATGTCAGAAGTGTGCAGGTCTTCGTAGCACTGCCCCAAACACAAAAACAAATCCAAAAAGTCCCATTCCCTGGCCTTTGTGGAATCGTGTTTCTTCAGTATGACTTGTGAGTACGTGAAGTAGAGGCACCATGAATGGGAACAAATAATGTGAGCTGAGAAATGAAACTGACAGGTTGCCTCCCATTTCAAAATAAAATAAAAACCTCTTATACTGCAGCTCTGGGCTGTTTTCCTTCTCACATTCCAAATATACTTACTGAGTACCTCTGGAACCACTCGGCTGTGTTATATAGACCTTTTCTGCATGATTAAAGTTTTCTCCATGAGCTGTTCATTTAAACATGGCTGCAGTATGGTAGTATCAGACAGCAATAGAATCTCTCATGGGAATCTGGCGTTTCACACAGGTCTGTTTCCTTTTTAGTTCTGTAATGTCATGATGTGTAACAGACTGTTGTAACTGCAGTTATCTGTAGCTAAAACTCTCTTACGTTATTGTATCACTCCTTTTTCCCTTTGAACTTGATCCCTTGTGTGTCCCCTGTGTCCCATTCCCTGCAGCGATCCCAGCTGGCTCTGGTGGAGATTGGTTTGCTGTGAATGTCCTTACTACCAAAATGAGTACCAGAAGCTTCTCAGAAGCCGTGGCAACTGACCACTTGTTTTCACCAGGAATAGGGGCCTTTTGTCTGAATACCTTGCCCTCAGGTAACTTCACCTCTCCCGTGTTTTTAGAGTAAATGTAAGAGGTGGTATGCATTTATATACATTTGGGAGTGCAGTGAGCTCTATAAAATGTTAACTGGGTTTTTTCTTCTGTTTGTTTTTGTAACTTACAATTCTGCCAAAAATAATTGTTTGTGATGCAGCTATGTGTTTTGGGTTGGTTTTTTTTTAGAGACTGAACTAAGTTTGCCAAACTGGTTTGTGAATTAAATCGGTAATCCCATTACAAACGTACATTTATGTGTATTTTGTAAATGTAATCTTCTAGGTGTTTCTCAGTATCTTCAGGCTGTTTGACATTTGCTGTTTATCATTTACACCTACTTAATTCCTTTTGTTAACTTGATGTTTGTTACCTCTGCATTGATAGATATTTCAGGGATCAGTTGGCTTTTTACCTAGTTTACGTAAGAGAATAGCTGATTTTTTTTTTAAATGAAAATAGTCCTTATAGTTAATGTCTTACTGAAAAATCTTATGTTGTTGTGAGATCTGATCAGTTGACATTAAAAAGATACCTGCTAATGTCACATAAATAAATAATGCAGTTTCCAAAAGGCAGATGTTGTCATGCTTTTACACTGTGCCATTGTTTCTTGATTTTAATTCTATAAAATCATTTTATATCAAGTGACTTTTCTTTGCATTAGGTACAGAATGTTGTCTTTTGAGTGGAATATAATAGTTATCAAGTGTAAGCAAATTCTCAAAATGTGAGATGTCATTTTTGCTGCCTGCAGTGTGGAAGTTGCATGTACCTTGCCACATATCATTTAGTACATTAAGGATTTTATGTTGTCTTGTACTCAATGTATGCATTAAGGTCTGTTGTCTATAGGATTATCATGTTTGGAACAAGTTTTTGGGGTTTCATGACGTTAACCATTTCTGTGTTTGTGTGATTGATATGTGAAAAGACTTATGGAACAGAAAAGCTAATATTGGTCTATGTGAGGATTTATCATACATGAAAGAGAAATTGCTTGAGCAATGTTTTACTTAAAAGATGATTATCATTCATGCAGTGTAAGCCTCTCATTTAAGCACAGTGCTTGGCTATGTCTGAGCAGATCTGCTGCATGACACATAATTAGATAATAGCCACTGATGACAGCAGCTGTTTCAGTTCTGTCTGTACCCAAGGAGAAAACGATACAGTTTGTCCAAATAGAAGGAAAATAATTTCCTGTATGTATTATTACAGAATTAACTGGTGGAAGGTTTATATACTGTCAGGAGAATTGGTGGGGATGTCAGTATTTGAGAAAGTATGGAATGGGTCTTAGAGTGACTGGGTGAGGACACTAAGCTGTCTTTAGGAAGTCAGCTGGAGCAGGAGTCCATGCTGAAGTCCTTCTGTGTCATGATGACATAGAAGCAATCACTTGGAAAGCATCAGCAAAGCAGATGTGCTGTTCAGTGCTCCACCTCCTAGGATGGGAGAGATAAGGGGAATGGTGTGACAGTGCACGAGACGTGTTACACAAGTATGGGTCGGTTGTTGAGTCAGAGTCCTAATTAGTGATTTGCCAGGAAAGGAAGATCTGTCTATAGACTATGATGTCAAAAGGCCTAATGAGTGTTAGGTGATTCAGGTCCTGTATAGCAGCCTGAAAAGTCCCACCTCAAGCTGTAGGGTTGTAGGTAGTGATTTGGACTTGCCTAGTGTGCTATAACTGGTGGCCAGCTGAGAGCAGTAGGTCCAGGCTGGGTGTGCAAGCCCTGTCCTGCTCCAGAGGGCCGGCCTGTGAGCACCTTCGCAAGATGCTGTGCAGCAGGTCATGAAGATCCTATCCATGCTGGACATCCAGCAGGCCGTGCAGGGTTCTCCATCTTGCACTCAGTCACTGAATACACACCTGACAATTCTACAGAAGTTCAAGGTGTGATTAAATAGACCATGCGGGCATTTGCGTGGAGTGGCTGCGTTACCCATGGGTAAAGGGGTGATGTAGAAATTCTCCTCTACAATTTGATGTTGGAGGGTGTAGGAAGGTGCCGGTCAGGTATCATAGGTAGTGAGGGGTGTACTTGAGATGTCTGGTGACAGGGGTGGCTGCTGCAGTTGGTGTTGCCATTTGGGAGTCCCCTGTGATTCTCTGTAGCTTGCAGAATAAGAGAATGGCAGCCCTTACAGTTCGTCTACTGGTAGGGGCTTCTTGGGACGAAACAGCGTGGCATTTGGGAATCCCTGCAGGACACGACATTCCTAATACAGGTATTTTCTGGATAAAGGCTGGAGGATAGCCTCTCACATCACCAAAGTTACGTCCACTATAGACTTGCCTACTGGTTACCCATGGCTGCTGACAGTGGTGATGAGATTTTACAGGGCTATGGCAGTGCTCTCTTCCTGGTGCAGACTGTGAGAGTGCCATTGCTCATGGGAGTTTTTTGTCCAGAAATACTACAATCTGTCCTCACAAGTGTTTATTTTCAGACTAATGTATGGTGAATATTCCTAAGTAAAGAACTTGCATGTTTGTGTCAGGGTGTGGCTGGTTAATCCTACTATGTTGTAGGCATAGAAGGTATTACCTCTCCCTACAAACCCTACCAGAAGTGCCTTAAAATTATTATTTTTTTTTAAATTCTTTTAAGCTCTTGATTTTGGTACTGTGTTCTGTCTTGATGTTTTCATGGGTATTAAAATGTTCTGCAATGAGCGTTTCCTTTTACTGGCTTTAAATGTGTTCTCTTTTAGTTTCATAAGTGTTTTTGCTAAGATAAACGAGCATCCAGTTAAATTTTTGTGCAGAGTTCATTACTTTGTCATTAATGTTTTTGTTTAGCCTCTCTGTTTCTAAATTGGTTGTAATATTTTCAGATATGGATATAGTGTCTGAGATTGAGGGCATGCCATCAACTTTTGTGGTGATGTTTAGTACTACTTATTGTGCATTTTTTATACATAGAAGTGCTTTAACCTTCATGTATCCCAGGTAGTTTTTCATCAGTTGTCTCTTACCTTCCAGCTTAATTTCCTAAAAACGTATCTTTCACTTAGAATCCAGTAGTTTCCATGAATTATATCTTCAGATGTTCAGTATCTTGTAGCATCAATGAATCAGCTGTTGCTGCAAAGCCATTTGCTGATGTCTTGGGTTCCTCAGAAGGTCAGTTTCCTGTGGATTTGATGAATGTGACTTTAATGTTACCTGTTAACTTTTACACATTTGAGCTCAGCCTGTGGAGCTAAAAGTCATTTACTCCACATCTTACATAAACCATGGTTAATGGTTTCTTGCTGGGTGAAATACTGCTTTAATACACTGCATTAAAATTAGAACATCCCTAGGACAGCTGGGATTCAGCCAAGGGTTTCTGTTACTTCACAGTTCACCAACTTTTTCTAGGGCATTACTAAATATATTCAGTGCCTGTGGATTTCTGTGTATCCTTTGGACATATTAGATATTGTTGCTCTTGCAGTCTTACGATGAATTTCTACTAACCTTAAGCCTTTACTATATAGTTATTTTTTGTAGCAGCTTTGGTGATGCTTTTTGATCGGAGTTTTTTAAAGTACCAAGAGAAGGTATCAGTTGCTTGAGTCTAATCTGGTTTCATAGGTCTGAAGGATTAAAATAGACATCTTTTACAGAAGTTTGGGTTTTGCATTTTTTTTTCCCCACCGGTCTATCACATCCATGCAGAATTTTCATTAGTGCCTTACTGTTTCAATACAGGTCAATCACTTGTTGTGTCTGTGAAGTCTGTCTGCCATTCACTTAATGACAGCTAAATTTTTAATCCTGTGTGACTCTAGTCTGTCTCATCTTTTCTTTTCTCTCCTGTCATACCTGGATCAAGAAGGGAATTCTACGAAGAACGCTTCTGAATGTCATTGTGCTTAATGTTGCTGGTATGTAGAGGTGTTTTTTAATCTAGAGAGTCTGTCTTTTTCTCATCTAGGGATTGCTGCCGCCTAAGTAGATCTAGGCGTCTTGGTACTTTGGATTTAACTGTGCTGCCATGGGGAAAAGTATAGCAATGCTCCTGAACTCAGTATTTACAGGTGGTGTTTTGTTCCTGAGACAGTGATACTTCTTCTGGCTACACAAAAGAAATACGAGAGAGGAAATTGCTATGTTGCCTGAAGGACGCTGTTTGCTGTGACTTTTTTTTTTTCTTATTTAAAAGTGGGAGGGATTTAGATTTCTTTGGGTTTTTTTTTTCAGATCAGTCTGGATATTGAAAATGAGCTTTGATTTGTGGTGTTACACCAGATGAGAGGAACTTCCTAACAGTACACACTCTGGTGATCCCGTGCCTTGTCTCTGTGGCAGATTTGACAAAGAGTTGGTTCGGTTCCTCTGCTATTTAAACACAAAGTCTTAGAATGTGAAGTGGTACAGCAAGTAGGGTGATAATAGACCTCCTTGTTTCTGTTACCTAGTCATGGGAAGCCAGTATCTTCCTCAGAAACTCAGTTGAAAAAAGACGGTTTTTCTTGCTTCAGAAATCGTAGAGAGTTCCTTGGTGATCTAGTAACATGGTTCAGCCAGGTGAAACAGGAAAAAAAAGTTATTCTGTTCCATCTCTGCTGTTTTATTATAGATTATTGATACAGTTGCCAGTGCTTGTTAGGCTGTGTTGCCCTTTTTCAGAGCCTGTTGTTTTGAACCGTGCATCTTTTTAACGAGTTCTAGTTCATGACAATGAGATAAGCAAAACATGTGGCACATATTATGATTTAATGTCACGATTAGGACATACATGTAGGGTCAAATCGCTGTAGCAGTCTTATGTAAAAAGCAGGGGAGGCAGAGGATAGAGCCAGGTGGAAGAGGTTGTATATTCAGTAGACGTGCAAAACAGCCGAGAATCCCATGTCCAAATGCGATCCAGACTTCTGTTATTTCTCTATTAAATCCAGAGTTTGGGGATTCTGTTGATGAGCTTGACAAGGCATCTGGTGCTTTCCCCAAGCCTTTGTGGAGGGCTGCTCTAAGCTTCATGTGGTCTGTGGCCTTCATTATAACAAACACAAGCCTGTGCTATTGGAGAAGTGTCTTCCCTGTCTTCTCCACTGTTTTTTGGTTGGTTGTTGTTTCTCTGCAACCATAGTGAAGTGCTCCATTCAGAGCCTGTGTTATCACAAATAAAATTTAGAACATAAGTATTTTGGGCAAGGAAGAAAATGCATTTTCTATCTAGATTTTTGGTTCTTTAAAGAGACTAGAACTACAAGTTCTTTAAAGAGAAAAGAACTAAAAGAACTGTTGTGATCCTGACAAAATACAATGATTGTGACTTGTTACTCTACATATGATTCTTATTGCTGTGCTGTTATTGTGCAGTCTTTTACGCTTTTCACTAAACTCTTATTCTACTCTGTAAATTAAAGTTGAACCATCTACCTAACTGCAAAGCCATGTTTAGAGAGAGAGAGTGTGTGTGTGCATGTGCGTGCACCCAAAGGAGCTGTGTCATCTTGCTTCTGATATTGACAACTTTGTGTTTCTGTATTCTTGCCTTTAAAGCATCAAATATTTTATAGCATTAATCTACCTTATAGAATTTAATATTAAACTGAATTGAAATTTCCATTACAAGATATAGTAATTCAAACCTCAAATCCTATATTTTGAGAAAGGAAGGGTAGTTTGTGAAATTGAATCTAAATCTGTGAAAACATTTTTGCTAAGAGTAGCTTGTGGTATGAGCAAACCAAGTATGTGTTGCCTCAGTAACAGTGATGTTTTACTGCCACAGCAAAACAGTGTGACAGAAAGCTTTGGTGAACTCAACAATGTCCTTTATTTTATTTCAGTTTCTCTTGCCCATGCCTTTTACTTTTCTCTGTTCTGCTTTATTCACTTCTTGTACCGAGTAGTGGGTATTAACACTCAGTCTGCTCCCTAGAAAAGGAGCACCAGTCAGGAGTTGATGTTCCCTGATGTTGTGTGGGGAGATCGCGCTGTTGTCAAGGCGTCTGTTCCCAGTTTGACCCAGTTTTTAGGGAATGATTAACTCAGTGAACGAACACTAGGGTGAAAAACAAACGGCAGGCTGGGGGGGAGCTGCTTGCTTGTGCCAAGTCAGAGAGAAGAGTGTGTGCATATCATGAAGTTAGTGACATTGTTAATTCTGAGTAGTTATATGAAAAGCTCATAGAGAATTTTCAAATTGTTTTCCTGGGTCGAGGATTTCTAATCATACAACATCATGACATGGTCAAAGAGTTCTAATTACTACACATTCAGAATAACAAGATTCTACCCTAACTGTATGGGAAGTACCTCTCTACATTACATAAAAAATCTGTCATAAATATGATAGTCTAAGAAGTTGTTAAAGTTCAGGCAATTAAGCATTCTAGGTTACAGTACTATGAGACACAGTAGTTCTTTAGATAAGAGATAACTTGCCAACCTCCAAAGCCTTACTGTGTCTTCCTTAAATTTTGCCTGACAATAAATACTTGAAAACCTCTCCAAGGCATTGTTACCATGGGCATACTTAGAATAACGTTAACATTTACTTTAATAATAAAATTAAAAGTTAATAGTATTAAAATATTAAATTGCAGATATTATCTGGGTAACAATTTTGTCAGTGATGATTATACCAACTCATGGCAAGTTCACTCGCACTTGCACTAGACACACATCAGTGTGTCTGGGGTACATTTTCTTCCCCAGTCTCTGTTGACTGAATGTGAAGCACAGCAGAAAGAAAAGTCAAAGTGGTGTGGCTCAGTGGGGCATGTCCTGATTTGATGTACTGTGGGATCCTAACAGTACCACTTGGAGACTTGTGGTTGTCCTAAGGCTTTTTATTATTTTTAATTTAAAATGCTGTTCTTTTTGTTGTTAGGGTTGTCTTCTAATTCTGTACATGAAGATCTGAATTCTTGTGAATTCTGACTAACAGGTATGATCGCATTGTGTTTTGCAGGGCTGGCTGCCCAAATAGGCCAACTTGTGATTTTAATTTTTTTTTTGAGTTTTTTTAAGTTAGAGGCCACTGTGTAAAACTAAAAGGTTTTCCTGTTATTTCAAGTAGTATGAAATGGTTCTAGAGCGCTGAAAATATCCAACAAATATAAGTGTATTCTGCAGAACAACTGAGTTTAGAAGGAGCAGGGAGCTGGCACAGAAGCGTCAAGTGTTGGCATTCTCAGTGGAAAATTGGCTCTGGACAAAGCAGACGTGGTGGTTGTATGTTATGAAGTTACAGTGGCTTTTGGGGAAACACCACAGTCCCCTCAGTGTCCATTCATCCAGAGTTTCTTTCTATGACTCTTGAAATGAAGGGTGTAGTCCTACAGGTGGGAATCCTCTTATATCAGTCTGTGCTGAATGAAGCAGCACTCGGAGCAATTTTCCTTTTGCTGACTGCAGGAGAGGTAGCAAATTCCTGGCTCCTGTTTTGTCTGTTTGAAGGGTGTTGGGAGTAACTCAAGGTAGGCTTTGCTGTCTCTGTTCTCCTCCATAATGGTATTTTGGTGTCTTTCTCGATGTGAAGTTTGGAAACCTATTCCTGTAGATCCTCTGGGTTTCACTGTGATGTGTCTGCAGTTGAGACCTGGATGATGGTTAGACATTTCTCCAAGTTGAGTGGCATTTCTGGTGTGGCATAGCAGCAGGGAACTCTGAGGGGGATTTCTTCCACAGAGCATGTGTCTTAGGAAGCTTTATGTGTGTAATAGCAGAATGTTTTGGCATTCACTGTGCAAAAGTGACTTAAGAATCACAAATTGGTGTTATTTGAATGTTGACCCTCGTCTAGAAAGTCAAGAGTGAGAGATACTGTGATGTGCCTGAGAACATTCAATGGCTGCTTTTTTCTTTCTAGCAATTTGAATTAGCCGAGTCAGATCAGACTTGTTAATATGATCTCTGAAATAGGAGGCTTTACATTTTGCGGTTACTGATGATGTTTTACTGAGGCAGGTTATTCAGCTCTTCTTGTTACTCTTTCTTATTAAAAGGAACAGAGAAGGATAACCAGAAAATTAAATAATTTTAAGTCCTTTATTCCCTTCATAATGTTTCTAAATGGAGCATTTAGAAGTACGTTTGTTGTCAAGGAGAATGTATTTGTCAGTAGCCTTATTTTAATACATTTTTAGTACTGAAATTATTAAAATACATTATTCAGTAATCAAAGTTCATTCCTTCTGCACAATATGTGCCTTGTATGCCATACAGAAACAACTGCAACACTTCTATCATAAGAAATGTGTCTAATGTTATTTGCAAATACATCCTGAATAATTTCAGACTTGGTATAGTAATTAAAAAAAATAAAATTTAACTGAACTTTGAATTCTGAACAAGCTTTTTCTGCTGTGCACCTCCACCTTTGGATGTCTTGGCCTTTGAGAGTTCCTCTTTGTGATTAAACTGACAGGTGGTGAAACTTTAAGTTTTATTTCCAAGTGTTTCATAGGAGTCATAAAATGAATGCTTGTGTTTTGTCAGGCTAGATAAGTGCATTTCCAAAGCTTACCATCACAAGAGTATGCAGTAAAGCGGTTGGACTGAGAAAATGCCCGCCATGTTTCAAGACACACTTGGAAACTTCTAAGTGGAAAAGCTTGCCAGCCTTCTTCAGCTTCTTCCACCATCTCCCCATCAGTATCTGACTTAATCACAACCTCGTTGTTTGTTTAGAAATCGGTCTCTGGAATGGGAAGGAAATGTCGGAGCTGCACCTCCTGGGGCATTGCTTCAGGGCAATGTTCCATCCCTGTGGGCAGACAAACCCCTTTGCTCTCTGCCTGCGGAATATCAGCACGGGGAGATTTCGGTGGGAAAAGTCACAAAGCATAATGCGAAGAGTCCTATTTTGTACTACCTAGTCTTGTAAAATTAGACCCAATTCGTGAGCAGAAACAATTTTCCGTGGCAGAATGCAAGTGTGGCTAGGTACAGGCTATTCTTCAGCTTGTGGCAGATCTAATGCTACAGCTGTCGATTTGAGGGTAGAGTACCCGTCATTTTTGCCATGTTATCTCACAATCACATAGATTGTTCTATTGTATCAGCAAATCATAGCGCCTGTGAAGTATAATGAAATTTATTGCATGTGTACTCTTTTAAATAGTTACATTTTTTAGCCCTTTTGTATCAGATTGACCTTTCAAGTTTTCATCCAGTGTTTTATATATGCCGTGCTGTTATATGTGTGTAAATATGTGTCTATGTATAATTTCTAATTTGTTAATAAATTCTGTGATAAACCTAATGAATACTGTAAATAAAACTTTTCATTTCAAAATTTTTGACTGTAAATGTATAGAAAGGTACTATTTATAAGGAGTCGCTTTTTGTTGTTCCTCCTGAGCGAATTCTAAGCCACTCATGCTTGCTCTTGACAGCTTAAGTTGTAGAGGTTTTGGATTTTTTTTTACTCATTTTGAAAAACTAAAGAACAGTGAAATAGATTCACTTCTACCTTCATAGTTTGAAATAAATGCCTGATTCAAAGTATTTAATTATTTGTTATTCCAGGTGATAGACAAATTAGAAGATACCTCATCATACGTTTTATTTTTTTGTATGTATATTTGTAAATGGAGTTAGTGAGATGTAAAATTTGGAGGGACAAAGCAGTTCCATGGTACCATTTCTTTTCAGGGTGAAAATGTACCTAAGAACCTAAGATGATTTCCTCACCTCTAGGCCATGCTTTAAGTTAAAACTGTCAGCTAGATATGGGACAGCTTGATGGCTTTACATACATTTACTTAAGGTGCTTGTTTGTTTTTAGGTTCACCAAAAATCTGTCACCTGACAAGATCAACCTGAGCACATTAAAGGGGGAAGGTCAGCTGACCAATTTGGAGCTGGATCAAGAGGTGCTTCAGAACATGCTGGATCTTCCAACATGGCTTGCTATAAACAAGGTCTTTTGCAATAAAGCATCCATTAGGGTGAGTGTTTTATTGGGACAGAATGGTAATTAGACAAATCTTTCTTTTTTTTCCTTGTGTCTCTGTAAACTTTGTATTAATAGAAAATTGTGATGCGTGCTTGATAAAATTTTGGAGAAAAACAAATATGTTACCAGCAATAATTTCTTACTAATTTTTGTTTCTCATGTGATGACATGAAATATTATGGAAACAATGAAAATAGGCATTAATTTAAAAAAAAATTTTTTTTTTCTTTCTGAGCAGAATTTATTTCAGCGTGTTCTGAAATAGTGGTAGAGGTAAAAGCTTGCATTTGCCCATGGTAATTAATCTACTATGATTATTTATTACTCTTTTTATGTGTTATTTCTTCTCTTTAGCCCTCTCTTTCTATTGCTTTCCCTCTTGTTTCTTTCCTGTTTCTAAAAATGTCTTTCTGAGGGATTCTGGTCTCTGTGGGAAATGTGGAAACACTCTAAATCTAGTAGCCGTTGCTTTTTTGGTCCTTGAGGCTGCTAAGAATTGTAGCAATGTATATCGTCTCTCCCAGATTGTACTAATATGAGAGTAAGAAATAAAGATACGGCTTATTTTTGACAGAAGTTACAATCTGGTCAAATTTTGGCACCTCTTCTTTTTCTCCCCCTGCCATGGGAGATTGTCCTGATTTTTGTGAATACAGTGAACTTGATGCTTTGGTGCAGGCATCCAATTACTTGTAGGCCAACAGAGCAAATGTGGATTGTCTTTCCTTTTAAAGGAAAGAATGTGGAAGACAGTGTTGCTTTTTCTGATGCTTGACAACTCAGTGTTAAACAGACAGATTCTATTTGCTTCCACTGTTTTCTGTTCAGTGAAAAGTAGATTCAGAAGTTGTGTTAACACCTAAAGTAAATTTATGTGTGTACATAAATTTACTATATAGTATTTTTAGATAGGCTTGATATTTTGAAAGTCATATTATTCTGAGTTCAGGAGTTACAAATATAATTTATATACATAAACCACATTCTAAACAAATGCTTTATTTTACTGGATTTTTAATATTTACTTTGCTTGAGAATAATGTTTTCCGTTGCAGATACCATGGACAAAACTGAAAACACATCCCATCTCTTTGGTAAGTTCTGAGATCAACTCCTAAATATACTCTGTGTAGCAGAATTTAGCTTAAATATTTATATAATTCTCTCAACTCTATAAATAACTGAAACATTAACGGGCCTTCACTAAGTGTCTTCTGGGTAGCGGCAGATCAAGACAAAATGCCGTAACGCTTTTGGTGGTAGGTTTGTTTTCTTAATCTATTGCTTTGGGCATCGTCACTATAGTGTTTGAGTGTTATCTAATTTCTGTCAAGTTCTTCAGTCACTACATCTTAATTTGGGTTCACCTGAAGGGTAGGTATTAGTCCAACTAACCATTTTACGAGTTCCTGCCTGCCTTTTGGAGCGATCTTCTCTGAGGACTTTTCTATTCTACATCTGTATTCTACCCAATGATCTCAGTTATAGCAGGTTTGATATACATATATATCATTTACAGGGTTTCTGTAACAGCCTAGGATTCAGCCTGGATATAAATAGGATGTAAAATGTGTAAACAGGACTCAACAACAATTAACATTAATGCTACTTCTTGCATTTGTTTAGTTTCATTCTTTATTTTTAAGTGTACTAAGAAATGTGGCAGCACCAAAAGTGATTTGCTTGATGATGGCTAAATTGTCTTAATTGTGTTTACGTAGGAGTGAATATTCCTTTAACTGTTGTGCTTCCCAGTCTTGCAATGAATTCCTGAATGTGCCTGTAATTCCTTAGTTCTGAATCAGACTTGGGAAAGACATGTTGTTTTAAATACTTGATGGATTTGCTAGTGACCCAGTTGTAATCTAGTGGTGTCTGTACCGCTGCTTGTGACGCACAGAGCTTAAAGCGTGGTAATGCTCAGGTGGGATGATTCAGCCTCTGGACTGTAAGATGCAACTCCCAAATTGGGAAATCAGTTTAAGCCGTGCTATTCTTAAAGATTACATACTTTGACCTACAGTAGCAAGGCCTGATTGTTGGCTTAGTTCCTGTTGAACTTGCATTAGTAGTCTTTGAGGCTACGATAACTTTCAAGGTCACCTTTTTTGCATAGAGCTTTCCTTGCACAGGTGCATTAAATTGATAACAAAAGTTCACTCTTCAAGGGCAGGCTGTACAACAGCCTTTTTGACTTCTAAAGGAAGGTGAATTCAACGGCCTAAATGTTAAACTTCAGCCCTTTATTATATCACTGAACTTCTACTATTTTGGTGGGAGATTTTTGCTACTGAGAGTTTGATTAAATTGGAATAGCATCCTCTGCTTGCATAGCTTAGGTAGTAACTAGAGCCCAGTTGTCTAATCAAAGGTGCTTTCACTGAGCCGAGATGCGCTTTGTGAAAATCTGTCTGTTAACATAGTGACAAATACTAAGTTATCTTTGCTCATAATCAATTTCTATATGATAAACAACAAAATTTTGAGGAGTGCTTGGGGACCCAAGGATGCTATGCAGCAGTTTTTCCGCTATCAAAGTACAGTAGTTGCCAGTGAGGAAAGAATAGACAGGTACCTACATCCAGTTGTTCTTTGTTAACTCCTATTTATATTATGCAAACTCCTTAAATCACTGTCCTGCTGTTCTTTGTGCTAGTCACATAGTGAAGGAAATTGTTCCAAAGGTCTTAATTCAAGAAACCTTGAGAGAGTGGTCAAACATCCAAAAATGGTGGGATAACCAGGAGAAATCTTGGCTTCCCCCTGCCTCCCATCATCTGTAAACTAAGGGATTGGGTTTTTTTCTTGTTTTTTTTTCCTCTGATGTTGTTTTGCAAGGCAAGTTATTGAGACAGCTTAAAAAATAATTTAAAAATGTCTAGATTAACTGTTCACAGCTAATGCTTCACTTTAAGCATCGCGATATAGTGAAGTATAAATAAAAAATATAAAACTGTAAAGAGTTTATGAATTTCTAGGTAGTAGTCAGGGCATTACATGGATAATAGTAGCACACAAAAATGTTTGTGGAGTAAGTGGATTGTGAAGACAGGCACAATTAACACAATGTAATAATGAAGTCCACTAGATAGGCCAGGTTGAATTGTGAAAAATCTAAAATTGAGGACAAAGCTTTTCAGTGTGGTTTTTCTGACCTGAGAGGGGGTAAATGGAGGAATTCAGAAGGTGTGGTATAAAGTCAGAACTAGACAAGGAAGTAATATTTGCTGTTGTTTTTTAAATGAGCTTCCAGTGGGACGAGATCTCAGAACTATAAGCCTTAAATTAAGAGCCTTCCCAGGCTGCATGAGAAATTTAGGTCACAAACATTGTAAAGTAAGTTAGGAGATTCTTGGATTTATTCACTTGCTAGCAATAAGGTTTTGCATTTGGTTTGTTGCCACTCTCTTCAGCCTTGTTAGTGTGCATTATTTATGAAGTATGTTATAGTTCTGCTATTTAAATACAGCCTTCATTTAAAATGGGATTTAGGTGTCTCAGTCCCTTAATTTCAAGCTTCTTTTGTAAGAGTCCCACCTCAAGTATGAAGAATACAATAATAGCATACCATTTTACTATAATGTGATGTGTTGCAAATTATACTAGAATATATGTTTTTAGAAATTGCTTGTTTTCCTAGATCTGCTGAAGATTCATACACACACACAGGGTATACTCATTCGTGTGTACATATTATACACACTCAGATTTTGGTTTAAAGATGCAGCACAAAACTTCATCTGCTATCACAAACTTTAGTGGACTAGTTTCAAATATTTTCAATTAAAATTTTCTGAACTTTTTGAACCATTTGGAAAGCTCGGGAAGTATTAACTATTTCAGTAAAAGAACAACCATACAGGAAGAAGACTCATATGAGTCTGCATTAAATCTAGCCCTTTTCAAAATCCAATTTTTGAAAATGTGTGTGATGGATAAATGATAGTCAGAGATCAAGATTTCTGTAATCCAGTATTTGAATGGGAAGGTTTGTTAGAATTCACAAAATTTGAAAATTTATGTGAGCAAATTAAAAAAAAAAAAAGGTGATTCTGGTGTGTTACAGAAGTTTATGGGGATAATTGCCATGGTAAGAAATGTTTTATGTATATTTACTTTGTTACCTCTTATGTCTAAATTTTTTGTTTTGTTTTTTCAAGTCCTTGGATAAAGTCGTAATGGAAATGAGCACGTGTGAAGAGCCACGTGCCCCTAATGGACCCTCTCCTATAGCAACTGCGTCTGGACAGAGGTCAGTGAAGATACTTACATGTAATTGATCCAAAAAAGTTTAAATTACTTGAATTGCTATAAAATAGTTAGATCCCATGCAAATTTCTAGACTTATATGTGGTTGCAGCTTGCCATTTCTATCTCTCTAAAATTTTATTGTATTATTTGTGGATGGAGTTACATATGTATAGTGATAATGGAACTGTCCAGACCCAAGCCTGGAAAGAACATCTAAACTATGTATGGAACTTTCTAGGCATCTTTCATATGGGTGCAACTACTGCATCAAAAATTTACCAAGTTTAATTGATATTAAGTTTTTGAAAATTGCAGGTATCTTCCCTTCAGTCTATTTGGAAAATATGTGCAATGCTGGGGTGGGGTTTTTTGTTTGATCTAAAAAAATCAGTATTAAGGGCTATTTCTTAGTGTGGCATTTTAAAGTTCTATTTCCTTCACTGTATCAGCCAAATCTTACCAAAATATTTCATGCACACACATCCCACGTTTCCCCCCACCCCCCCAAGTTGTTTCCTTTCTGTGGACCCAAAACATTTGTCAGTGGGCGTAGGGACCCATACACAGAGGAATGAATTAGATGATATGATTGCTTTTCTTATTTTAACTTCTGCGTAATATGTAGAAGCAGTCCATGGGCCTTTATGTCTCCTAGGGTACAGCTTGAAAATCAATGCAATAGAGATTCTGTGTAGGATGAAAGTTATGAAAAGGAAAAGGAATGACAAACTACATAAACTGTACTTTTAAAATAAGAAAAAAAACCACACAAAAAAACCCAAAGAAAGGCAAGCTTTAGATGTTAAAAGAATATTTAAAAATATATTTTTCCGTACGTTAAAGCTTTAAGAACGCATATGATTTTTATTAAAAAATTAATTGCAACTGCTTTATCTTTTGTAACACTGGAATGTATGTTGATTTGGTGTAGAAATATAACCATTTAGGATGCTTTTATAGAATGAAGCAAAGAAAATAGTTTTATACTATTTTGCATATATGAAAGATACTAGTCTTTATGGGTAGAACTTAGCTTGTAGAGATAAATACTAAACAGATTGGAAATGTCAAATAATTAATTTGACCTGAATTACTCATTATGTATACTTAAATAAGAGTAAGATTTCTATGTAATGCTGTAGACTGTTATGTATGTATAATACATATTTTATTTTTTGTGTATTTATGTATAAAACATTTGTCATGGAAAAATTGCATTAATTGTCATACTTCATGTAGATTGATCTAGATTCAAAATATGTTCTTTAATGACTATTTTGAGATTAGGATCATAGGATGGAAATTATTGTAAACTAGATCAAGTATATTGAACAAAAATTCGTATCTGGCGAATAGGTTAGGAACTTATGGTTTGTTTCATGTCGTATTTTAGCTTTTTAATAAGTTTAATTTTGTGCTGTTTCATTGGGTGTGTATTTAATATGTTGGCATTTCACTTTTTAGTGAATATGGCTTTGCTGAAAAAGTGGTAGAAGGCATTTCGGTTTCTGTGAACTCCATTATAATAAGGATTGGTGCAAAAGCCTTTAATGCTTCGTTTGAACTTTCTCAGCTGAGAATATATAGTGTAAATGCAAACTGGGAACATGCTGACCTCAGATTTACCAGAATACAAGAAGCTCAGCGTGGAGAGGTAAATACTGTCTTTTTGCTAACTTTTTTTCCTTTTTTTTGAGGTGGAGGAGGAGGAAGTTGAATTGCAACCTTATACAGTCTAGGAAACATGCTGTTAGTGGGCCGGAGACATTTTGTGCTCAGTAGTTTCAGCTGTCCTGTAGGAACACAAGGATCCAATAGTGGTGGATGTGGGTCAGATCAAACGTCGTGTCTCTAGCATTGGTCAAAGTGAATGCTTAGGGAAGAGCAAAGACCAGGGCAAGCATATGTACTGGTCCCCTCTTAAGTTCTCCAAGCTTGTAACCATTTTAAGATACAAACTAGAGGCAGACTTGAGGAGTACTGAAAGAAAAGAGAATGGTATATTAAAGTTAGAAGGATAAGGTGTTGTGCTGTGTTTTTATTATTATTTTTGTTAAAGCTTTAACTGGTTATTTACTTCTCTGTGAGGGTTTGCCTAATAAGGATTTTTTTTCTTTAAGCCATTTTAAATGATCTTTAATAAAGTTCCCATGCAAGAATTACGCATTTTTCTTGGAACAACTAAATCATATGTATACAAAAAAGTAATAGCAGTAAAATGCATACTTTTCCTTCTGGGAGAATGAAACATGGAACTCCTAGATTGGTATACACCATTCTTTTGCTTTCTCCCATATAACCGAAGTAAAAAGTATACTGAGTGCAAGGCTGGTTCTAAATATTGTGTGTTGTATTGAGAAAAACTTACTTCAGCATGCATCTGGTGTTGGATAAATAAGTGTTTCAAATTTTGCCCATGTTTGCCCATTTAGAGGTGATGATTCCAGAGCAAACAGAGTTTACTCAGAGTTGAGGAGTCTGGTAGTTGCTTTTTGTGTAGGGAAGGAAAACTTAAATGAATGGTTTTTCTGACAGTTTTTCTTTCCTGCAGCTTAGCTATATGCTAATGCTCATGTGCTAATGAAGTCTAAAGAGGGAGAATTAAAGTTTGACTAGATGGAACTTTGTATTGCAGTATTTTTTGATTTTGTGCATTTTAGGAAGAATTTCGTTCTGAATAGTCGCCCCATACACAACAGAGCTCTCCCTGAGGATTATTCCTTTTAGTGTAATGAATTCTGGAAACACAAATTTCTAGAAACTGTACTGACTGATTTGTTAGCAGTAAATTGTATGAAAATGTGAAAAAACAGAACTGACACTGTACTAGAAAGAAAACTTGTCCTAAACTACATTTTAAGAGAGTAAGTTTTTAGCTTTGCACTGTAGCTACACTTAAGATAATAAGGAGTCTCCTTAGAATTTTTCAGAAGCTTCCATTCACGCTGCATCTCCTGGAAGAGGAGGGTAGGTACTCTGCTTTTTTCCAAGCAGTATTTTTCAGGCTACTTTGCACTTTGTGCCTGTCCATCTTGCTCTCTTCATTGTGTGTGCCTCCTTCCCAAACACATTGGGTATGTTTTACTTAAGTTTCTGCTTATATTGGTAGGAGACAGGCTGTACAGTTTTCAAACTGACAAGAGGAGAATGACAGCTGAAAAATCAGATGCATACCAGATAAACTCTTCCCTCTTCCACTTTCCACATGGCTGATCTGTTTCCTTTCAGAGATTAATGTAGCAAGGAGTTTTTTTAGGGAAGCTAGAATTAATGTTTTTTCCTCTTGACGTCCTGTTCATTTGATGTTCTCCATGATGTTGCTGAGGGACAAAAAAAGTCCCTCATTTTCCCATATTTTATTTTCAATATCCAGCTGTACTTGCTGCTCTTGTATCATTATTCTAACATTTGCTTGCTGTGTCTTCTAGTAATCCATGTAATGACTTAAAATCTTGTGGGCTCTGTATGGCATACAGTGTGCTCAATGTTTAATTTTCTCTTTTGATTGAAATAAAACACTCCAAAAACTTCTCCCATCCTGTAGCTTTGCTTCCCTCCCTGCTCTTTTCCTGTATACTAGGATTTAGCATTTTGAAATTAAACTACACAATCTTCTTTTTTTTTTTTCCCCTATACCAAAAGCAACCTAGTACACAATAATTGTGACCCTTATTTTCTTCTGAGTATTTTAAATGCCGCTTGTTACCTCTGGCTGCTTGGAACTAGCTTAACATTTCTGTGACATTCTGGAGTAGAGAAGAAGGATCAGGGCTTTAATTCCTGACACTTGTAAGTGGAATAGCATTGACTTGTATTTGTTCTGCTAGTATGGCTCTGCATGAAGGATACATATGAGAGAGCATGTTTGTATACGTGTACAGATACATACTTACAAATGCACACATGCATGTGCTTAGGCACAAGTAAACTGTCATATTGCATGAAGGTGTTTTTCTCTCTCTTTAAAGGTTTTGACTTTTAAAGAAATCAACTGGCAGATGATCAGAATAGAAGCAGATGCAATCCAGAGTTCTAAGCATGAAATCATGAGTGCTCCAGTTCGACTGATTACTAACCAATCAAAAATTAGGGTCACGCTTAAAAGAAGGGTAAACTTGAAAAGTTTGATATCTTTTATTTTTTTATTAATTCATTTTTAAGTCATGCTATTAATGTATACAAGCACACAGTAAACGTTTTAAATTTAGGCCATATAAAATGTAGAATTGCCTGAACTAAATTTTTAATAACACATATTCAGTAAGACTGTAGAGTTTAGGAGAAGCATTGCAGGCAGAATTTGAAGATTAAGACCTTGCACAGGTCCTGCTAATGAAATAATTTGATCTGTAGAGCTTTGTTTATGATGATGCATGTTGTCTTCTCTCTCTAGATTCAGGCAATATTTAAATTACTTACATTTAGAGAAATGTGTCGGAATAATATCCAATGCCTGCCAAACAAATAAAAAGTGATGCGTAGTTATACTATATCTTAGGTACTGTTTAGTTAATGAGAGTAATGCAATTTAAAATAAAAAATGTTTGCTATTCATATGGAGGAGATTTTCTTTTTGAGAAGTATGGTTTTGCATTCAGCTGTTTTTTTTTTTTTCTTGTATTTTATATAAGAAATGTGAGTATTTAGTGGACCCATTTGACTTGTTTAAATTTTCATTCTACAGTTAAAGGATTGTAATGTAGTGGCATCAAAACTGGTTCTGATTCTGGATGATTTGCTATGGGTTTTGACTGATTCGCAGTTGAAAGCCATGGTGCAGTATGCCAAATCTCTCAGTGAAGCCATAGAGAAATCAACAGAACAGAGAAAAAGCTTGGCTTCTGAAACAGCACAGGTACGATAATTGATTGTCTCGCTATATCATTATCAGGTGTTGTAAAATACAACACGGTGTGGTTAGTTGCATAAATTTATTTTAGAGAATGTTCAGTTACTTATTTTCATTCAGCTGTATATCTTAATTACATTGGGAGTGAATCGTGATAGTATAAAATAGACTTCATTTTACAGGATTTTCTGTATTTATGTTAATTTCAGGAAGCAAAAAAGTTGTATTTCTTTATCCATCTACAGAGTAGTTAGACTTCTGTATTTACTTAACAGTTGATTAGCTGTTTAGGAAAGTTTCTCTCCAAATATTTTCTAGTTATGAATTTTAAAAAAAGTAATTAAGACACACTAAGGTAACCTTAATGTGTGGATAGATATGCTTACTATAATAATTTAAAGAGCTTGTCCAGTTTGTTTTCATGGTACTGAAAAATTAGCTTTTAGTAAGAACTTTCTTTCATGCAGCTCTCTTGTTGGAATATATAGTGAAAAATAATTCTACTGTTAACATATTTCTGCTGGCATAGATGTGATATTGCTGCTACATATAAGATAGTCTTGCGTAAATCTTGGTGTTCTTTCAGCACACACAGCAGACAAGACCAGCTGTGCTTTGTCAGTGTTGGGGGTAGGGATCTCTTGTCTGTGAAGAAGTGGCACAGATACACTGATAAAAGATAGTCCTATAAAAACAAAACATAATTCATTGCTAAGACTGAGTGAATTGGTTTGTATAGGATCTCTTACAATAAAGCTAGTGTACTGAGAGAGAGTTCAGTTCTGGTGGTGGTCCTGGTGACTTATGATGTGATTTGATGGTTTAGCTACAGCAATCTAATGGTTAGCTGTTACTGAGCAGGGAGGTCCTGATTCTTCTGTTCCCTGTACTTGCACCTTGCCAATTCCCTGGTACTGGCACCAGCTCATGTTTGGCCCTATTGTCATGTGGTCTGGGAAACTTTAGTAGCAGAAATGAGCCCAACAAAAAATTGATAGCTTTCTGAACGGCTTGCAACAAAAGTTAGAAAAATACCAGTGCTGCAAGTGACAGGGGTATCAAGGAGTGTGAGGGAAAGAATGGGGAATGCCTCTTTGTGACACCTTGCCGTTAGCTCAGCTTAACTTTACTCTGAAACAGCACACTTAAATCTCAGTAATGATCCAAGGTGAATGCATGTGGTGCAGATTTTTCCTTATTTTAAAGCTTGTTTTGAGTAAGTAAAAGGATGCTTATGCTTGAAAGGAAGGATAAACTTTATAAATCGATATGACTAAATATTTTTTTCAGAGCTCTGCCCCTGCCCCCAGCTCTCAGCAGGTGAAAGCGCACCAGACAACAGCAGCACCTGATCAAAATGATGCAATAGTAAAATTGTTTAATGATTTTGATGTTAAGGAAACTTCTCATCACTTAGTAATTTCCCATTTGGACCTTCATATATGTGATGATATCCATTCTAAAGAAAAAGGTAATTTTTTTTTTTTTAAAGTAACATGCCTGTGAGCCATAATCATCTTTAGAAGACATTTTGAGGAATACAATAGTGTTAAGCAAGAGTCTGTTTATTTTAAAGGAATATCCAGAATTGTCTTCAGTGTCTATAGACACATTTGAAATTAGCTAGGTGCCTCTATCAGGACAAAATTTGATTGTTAATTGTAATTAATTTATAATAAATGCAGTAAAAGCTGCTGAGAGTCCTGGTAGCTGCAGTGCTTTTCCTGTCTTCTAGAAACTGATTCTGTCCAGTCTGATTGTTACTGCTGTTTTTTCTTTTATATTATCAGTTAACTGGGTTATGAAAAATGCAGTGGCAACATTACTGTGGCTTGAAAGGGTCACTATACAATGTGCTTCTGTAATACTCCTATAAATTACAGACTAATAAAAGACCAGTCCCTTTTGAGTTACTAATTTAGAGAATTGAGTGTGTTCTGCAGCACACAGAAAGAATGGAATGAGTGTTCTGTGGCGTTATGATTTTGTGTGTACTACTTGTACTTTGCTTTTCTTTTTTCAAATGAAAAGCTATTGCATATAGCCATATTTAGGGTCGGAAAAAAAGACAACAAATGGCACTTCTTTCATACCTTTTGAAAATGATCAGAAGAGGATGACATATCAGTGTATATCCAGGGAGCTGGCTACTCACTGAAAAATTTTGAGGCATACAACATCCGTTGAAAAGTGTGTGAAAACCTTAGGTTTTAGCAAATGTATTTCATTCATTAGGGAAGACACTTGCAGAGCGTAAGATTTACTGGCTACAGACTTATTTCCTTACATGCAGTGTATGTACTGCAGTTAGGGTTTATCATGCTCAGTGAGACCTCTTTATTGATCCTTTATTTTTGGCTATGAATTTTAAATTTAATGGAAAAATCAGAACAGAGCACTGTCAGAAGACCACTGCAATAATATTTGTCAAATAAATTATATTTACAATATTCTTTAAAGTAAATGTTGACTTCGAATGATTGATCATAATCTCATATTCAGTGTGAAAAGCTTTGTTTCAGAAAAACTGCAGTAATATGTATTCAAGGAGTTGTCTTCAGTTTTTAATAGCACTTAAAACAATATGCAGTTTGTTAGTAGTGACTGTGTACAGAACACGGAGTTCTACATGCTGATCTTTAGAAACCAGTGAGTAGTACCTTAGTGAAAATTTTGAGGGAAGATGATGAGATTGTAAGGAGAGCCAGTAACAGGGAGGAAGAAGTAACTGTTAGGTGTTTAAAGAAATGCAGTAACATGAGAACTAATATTCTAAATACAATGTCTGCAGAGCTGAGCACTGTTTTATTTTTACAGACTCAAACAGACGTGTTACAGGAGGGGCCATGCAGCTTTCCTTTAGTTATTTAACAGTGGACTATTATCCATTTCACAAAGCAGGTATGAAAGTGAGCATTTTGTGGATTACCTGTGAATGTATCTGTCTTGCTTGAATACTAAAAATTTCTTTGTGTGTGTATGTATATGGCTTGGATAATAATGTTCTAAGCATTTGAAATAGACACCTTTTTATTTCCTTCTGTATGCAAAAACAAATAACAAAAGCAACAACCTGGGAACCAATTTGATTTCTGTGAATGAGCTGTTTTAGGCCAAACACTTTTCCTTTTCACAGTTCTGTTTGGTCAACAAAACAGTGTTTACACATTTCTGACATGAATTGTGTGTTGACAGGGGAAGGCAGTATGGCAGACTGAGAATTCACTAATTGGATATTTGAAAGAGTCAATCTGCTAGATTTTTTTCCACATAGAAGTCTATCATTTTATGTCCATTTCCAAGCAATGTTTTGGTTTTTATTTTATTTTGCTAAACAAGAATCCCAATGTGTAGAGGTTCAATTGTATAGCCTTTTGTTAAGAAATTTTTATTAAACAGATATTAGCGATTTCCAAAGAAGCATTTCTTACAAATAATTTCTAGTAAATATATTTTTCAAAAATCTAAATAGCCTAAATAAGTTTGCTGTTGAGTTTGAGATCTAAAGCAATCCAGTAGTGTGGAGGGGCTTTTAGTTGATTGGGGGGGGGGCGGTCCAGTGTAGCACCTCTCCTTGTGGGCTCCTCTATCACTTGGAGAAGGAAGTTATCATCAACACATTCCAGGAACCGCCTGGATTGATTATGCCCTCCTGTGTTGTCCCACCAACAGATATCAGGGTGGCTGAAGTCCCCCATGAGGGGGGCGACAAGTTCACCACGAGCCAGCAGTGTGCCCTGGTTGCCAAGAATGCCGGTGGTACCCTGGGGTGCATTAAGAAGAGTGTGGCCAGCAGGTCGAGGGAGTTTCTCTTTCCCCTCTACACTGCCTGAGTGAGGCCCCATCTGG
>Ga0181612_139704_pt1 | contig 29931 bp, 10 predicted proteins | sample HoacroProtozoa21_FD_119630 | JGI IMG/M metagenome (GOLD analysis project Ga0181612, IMG submission 119630) | Hoatzin crop microbial communities from Cojedes, Venezuel. Combined Assembly of Gp0051906, Gp0051904, Gp0051908 | reverse complement strand
TCCTTTTAAAATTATTCCAGCTGAAGAAAAAGGAATTTGTCATTTCACAGTCTCCTTGCAAATTTGTATCCAGGCTTCTCCTAGTGCTTGCAGACAGTTTCAGGGAAGGAATACAGACCCTCTGAGTACAGGTTTGCGTACTGTAGGATTGTCAGTGGGGATGGACAGGTAGTCGGGAAGGTGATTTAAGAGAGATTCAGCCTGCCCTGTAGACGCGCCCAGTCTCTTCTTACTGCCCAAATGGGAGAGCGAGAGAGCATTCACTCCTACAATAAGCTCCAAAATGAAGTTCCAAAAGCGGGTGAATATTTGCTCTTAACGTGTGTGATACTGTTATGCACCACTGAAATAGACAGGAAAACCTAGTTCTAGTGATCATTGAGGGAAACACAAATGGAAGGCTGGTGTCGGAGGCACTGTCGTACAGGAAAGAACTCCAAACTCAAGAGACCCAGTCTGTCCTGTGTCTGCCAGTTTCTTCCTTTAACTTCACTTCTTCACATCACAAATGTACATAACTATACTTGTCAGCTTTGAAAATTTCTGTATTACAGCTACTCTAGCACTATCATGAAGCAACAGGATTATATTCCTTATATTCAGGAATATCCTTGTAATACAAGCTTCTCCATTAGGAAAAAGATTTCAGCAGCCCAAAAAAAAGATAAAGGGAGAGGGGAAAAGGGAAAAGAACCTCTAATTTGGAGGCACCTTAGTAAATCAGTTCTTATATTCTTGCTGACTAATTCAGGCTTCTTCAGACATCAAATTGTTTGTTGTAATGATAGTTTAAACAATCTTTATCATGCAATTAAATTCTGAATTCACTACTACTTGTTACTTTTATTTCTTCTTTGCTTGCTTAGTCACAAGATGATGCTTTGGCCTCAAGTTAGATTTCAGTTCTTTGGCACATTTAAGAAATTTATTTCTGTTTTATTAGGAGAATTTAGAATGTTGTGGAAATTACTATCTACTTTTTCCCTGTTACACAACAAATATGTATAAATGTCATGTACTACCTTAGTCTGGATGTGCAGAACTAGTGACAACAATATCCTCTTCTCTTACAAATTTTATTTATCCTTTCCAAGGATTAATTTGAAAGACTGCTTCTTCCAGTGCTGTTACGTTTATTCAGCATACTTTGCTCCTTTATTTGCTGACACGAAGTTTTATTTAATGCATATTGTACTGCCTGCTGAGGGTCAGTATTTGTTAATCTTGCCCAATATAAAAATCTTACTCACATACTAGCAACTTGTGTGAGCAGAAATGAACAATGGACACAATTGAAATAGCTCTCAAGTAACAGTTAATTAGAGCAGAACTTTTATCTGTATTATGCATCTTTAATTTGACAACTTATCTTTTCATAAGCACGTAGTTAAAAAAGAATAGAAGGTTTAGAGAATAACAACTAAGCATACAGTAAACATAAAAGGCAAGCCTGCATGGCTCTGGCACCCTTTGTCTCTTAGCTAGAGAAGTTCGCAATGGCTAATGGAAATCAGCAGCCTTAAGAAAGGAGTATGATCAGGCACTATGAAGCAAAGATGCCAGTGCCAGGTCTTCCTGAAACGGGACAGTCATTCTGATGACAAACCCCCTTGCCCTGTGAACTTAGAAAATGCTCAATTCTGCTAAATACAAGTATTTTCAAGATAAAGATAATATTACTAGATTATTTGTTAGGATATAAACAATGACTAGTTCAGTTTCATAGTGAGAAATTATCAGTATTATTGTTATATTTTGAAAAATATTAAAATATTTCTTTGTACGGTTGCATTTTTTCAGGAGGGGAAGGTAAGGTTTAAAAGCGGAGTTTCTATCAGGGCAGCCTGCCAAAGGCTGCTCCGTAAGCCTGCAACACGGACAATAAACTAATCAAGTTAGAGTTATCTTGATATGCCTCTTCCTTCATCTGTAGTATGAAGTCTATGGATTTCACAAAAAGCTATTTTAAAACATTTCAGTAATTTTTATTATAACACTTCTATAATACAAACTTTCAAAACTACAAGACAAGAAAAAGAGCCCATCGGCTAGGCAAATACTGTTCCCACACTGTAAATGAGTAAAACAGTGACAGTTTCTGAACATGCATCTTGGTGCTCCCTGTATTGGAAAATTTTGTATGAATAAAATAAAGAATGCATTTACAGCACGTAAAGTATGCACAGCAGCGCATTCCTGAGTTGAGGCCTAACTTCTTTGTCCACAGTCTCTTTATAAATAAATAGCAGAATCCAGCTTTTTGGCACATTAGCTTTAAGAAACATGAGTTAGTGGGAAACACTATATGCAGTAGAATTGAGAATAAGATGAAAGATACAGGGCAAATAAAAAACAGTCAGCAGGGCCAGGGGGCATAAAACCTCCTTGAAATCCTGAATTCAAATATGCCTTAAGTCATGACTGAAATAATTTGGTTGGTTTCATCTGAGTGGCTAACAGAAGAGGCTTGTTCATGTCATTATATTGCAAGAGAAGTGTTTATAGCTGCCAGGCTTTGTTCCAGAGAGAAAAGTGGCAAATAAATGCATATTATATATAAATGCATAAGCAGGGTAGGAAAAAAAATACGTCATGGTAGACAACAAAATATTCTCCTGATCTATCTTACTAGGCATCATTGGAGACTCTCGTAACAACAGTAATTCACAGAACTAGTAAACATGTTTATAAATGAATGAAATCCTAATGACATCCCTGTCAGAGGAGAGACGTAGAAGGAATCCTGTCAATCCTTCTGCATGGGAGAGCCAGAGAAATGCATAAACCAGTGATATGTGAAAGGAAGACCAAAGAGTTCAGGGTCTAACTTAGATGATTCTAACTATTCTATGATGCTGCTGGCCTAAAGTGCTAATAAAGTCCTTCACTGTCTTGTAACGCTGCACTTGCCATAACAGTTACATGGAAAAAAAGATTCTGTGCTGGGAATTAGACATCCTTTTATAACAACCTGTAGTGCAATTACAGGGATAGCCTTTCTTTCCCATTGATTCAGTTGTCTGGCCCCAGGAGTGCTGGATTAATTTGAAGTTGAATTACGTGCCTGTTTGGGAGCTGGATCTGTTGGTGTTCATAGGTGAGCTCTGATACCGCAGCCGGGCTCTCCTGAGTTGTGTTGATGTAGTTGTTTGTGCATCTGCTCTAGAAACAACGCCCAGGGACCAATCCTGTGTCTGCCCTAGGAGCAAGGTCAGGGTGCCATTCTGCTTCCAGAATAAAATTGTTGTGGGCAAGGTTTTTATTCACACAGTGTGCTTCTCACACTGGCCATAAAGAGTTGTGGCTTAACTCAGGGAATGGTGCTCTACAAGATGGGGGACAGGGATGGCTAAGGCTGGCGTTGCTTTGTGTGTGCCTCCGCTAGTGAAACTGCAAGTCTGCTACTAAGAACAGAAACAGCCATTCTGGGGTTCTCCCAGGAAAGAGAAATGTCAGAGCTGACACAATGTTTGCAGTAATAAGCTGTGTTGGCAAAATTCTTGTATATGTCACCAAAATGTAAATGAACTCCACTGACTCGGGGAAGTAATCTCCAGAAGAAAAACACAGAACTTATTTGCATTTAGCAGGGGATTACAAATACCGTTGTTCTCTCTCCTCCTCTCAGACTGAAACCGTTGGCTCAGCATCAGCAGTGCAGAGATGCATTTCCCTTTCTTGAAACTAGTTTAATACGAAGATAATAAAGTGCGTATCCCTGTGCTTGTCAGCTAGGTCTTTTCCACACATACTTTGCTGCAGGAATCCTGATTCTCAATACTAGGAGTATAGTATATGATATGGTACAGAAGAAAGATGTACAAGTACATAACTGGTACAGAAACAAAGAGGTCAGTCAATGAAAATACAAGACAGATTCATCACTTCAGTAAGAGGCAGTGAGGCCAGTCCACAAGGTTTTGTTGAGCTCCAAACATTTTCTTACCCCAAGTATTACACTGGAGATAGCAGTCAGCAAATTACTGCAGAAACCCCATTCTGGAAATACTCTGTGCAGCGTGACTTAACAAGGAGGACAGTTTACCTGATGATAAAAATGCATGAATGAGACAGGTACATTGTAACATCTTAACTTTTGTTGTCTGGGAAAAGGAAACATCATCAGGATAACAACAAAATCCACAAAGACAGTACAGGAATGTTAAATTTCCCACTTTTTAAGGAATATAAAGCAAAATACGAAAAATCTAACAGGCATAAGTGCCATACTTTCACCATAAAGAATAAATAGCGCAGTACTCCTGACTGCAGAAGAGATAAAAGCATCAAGAAAAAAAAAAAAAACACCAAAAAACCCCTTCATGTTTCCATAGCAAGTCTCTTTTTTCCTATTTTCTAACTTCACATAATCCATGTAATATTCATGAGAAGTAATTGCTCAGCTTAAGGAAATGGTGTGCTGGTAATTCACCCCTCTTCCACAGGTCATAGAAAGCGCAGTAAAAATATGCAGAATTAGAGCGTGACTTAACACAGAGCATAAGACACAAATCGCGCGCTGCAGAAAATGTCAGTTGCGTTTAATTTAAATCACAAGACAATTCAAGGAAGAGCAGAGTTAAGGTGTCACCTTTCTGCTTGCTGACTTAGGACACACGTTCAGCCACTCTACTCAAATGCCCTGGTGTGTCAGTTCACAGCCTCCGTGCAACCATCTGTCCTCCAAAGACTGCAATGCAATTTGAACACTGCCGGCCCTTTCAGTAGGCACACAGCACAGTGTTCTTCTGACAAAATTGGATTATACTTCTACTAATAGAGGTCAGCATGGGATTTCATGACTGAACAAGCCAAAAAAAAGGGGTCACAGTCTAGCTGTGATAAAATTGTGCACATTTAGTTTATCATTTAGTGTTTGAGAAATTGCCTTGTCTCAGGAGAGATGCTAACATCCTGATGATTTGGTGTTGTGTAACACGCTACTCTTTAGCACTAATAGCATGCCTTCACTTTGAAAAGGGAGCAAGCATTTAAACTTTGAATGCCAAGTTCCTGACACATCATTTTTTCTGCTGGGACAAAAAAAAAAAACCAAACCTATGTTGGATATATAGGCATTAGATTTCCAGCCACGTATCTGTCCATTGCACTGCAAAGTCCATCCAAGCACCGCGTTCTCCCCACTGTGTAGGACACTATTTTATCCTAACAAGGAGCTAACACAATGCAAAGTACGTCCACAGATTTTCCTTCTGTAACCCCCCAGAAGCCACGTGACCCGTTATATAGGGAACCACAGTGCCCTGCCACGTTACTCAGAAAAGTGGGGCACCTACAGCATCAGAGTTACACGGGGATAGTTCTGCTCTCAGTCCACTCCCTTTAGCAGTAGTGTCATCCAAGTCGGAAGGGAAGAGATGGGTGAGAAGCCTGCCTCCTCTGTCTCCTCCACGGTTATGGAGGACAGGCAAACTGGCATTCATCAAATGGAAGTAAAACATGCCTTAAGGTCAGCATCTTTCCTACCACTTTATGGAAACATGAAAACCTTGCTTCGGTCTGCTAAGTTGCAGTGAAAAAAAGCCTAATTTTATCAGTAGAAATTGCCAACAAAAGTGAGAAGAGCTCTTTATTAAAGGATGATAAGTGAAAGCTAAGATTAAGGCTGGCATTAGGCAATCTGATTTCATGTTAATCTTGATTTTGGATCATAGCACAGCAACTATTTGTGATAATATATGTATATACACATTTGTGGGAGGCAGACATAGGTTTTATGGGTTTAATGTATTCATATTAAATTATCTTGAGTAAGAATCCAAAGGACAGGGTTTATAGAGTAAATGAGACTAGTGGAATAATCCATTAATTCAAAGACAACCATCACAAATGTCACCACATCCCTACCACAGAAAGGGGTTCCATACAAAGGTTATGTACATCATGATGGAGCCCATGGCTGCACCCTGTTCCTCCCTCCCCAGGCCTCCGAGCCCCAAATTGCACAATGCAGCCAGGGCGGCTTTTTGTGATAAGGCAATTAATCCTTTTAACCCAGTCTTTGACTTAACTGAACAGGCTAGTGACTGAAGTTGCTGCATCTGTATCATGTCCACCCTAAACAAGCTGTTCTGTGCAACGAGCAGAGACAAAGTGCCAGAGCAGAAGGAAGAGGTGTTATTGTTTTCAGTGGCTCTTCAAACTACTAGGACAAATAAGTTGAATGTATTTTTATTTGGACAAAGCTTCATGGAACAACTGGTGCATATGGTCTTTGAAAAGAAAGTGCCCATTCTGGCAGATGAGGGTTTCCTTACCATCTCCCCCACAATTTCCTCCTTCCACTCAGGAAGGTATCGTCACCCTAAAGAAGCCACATCTAAAAGCAAATGCAAAAGAGATCAACTACATCTTATTCCAAGGTTCGAGCACCCTTCTCCCACATTTATTCTTGTAATTCAATACCAATAATGGAGACCAAGTATACTGTCTTTACAGGAACATATTAATTGGAATAAAAAATTGTTACTTCAAGACAAAGCAAAACCTTGAAGTTAGATTTCTCTGCTTAAAATTGCTTTTAGAGTTTACAAACAAAAAAGTCAGATCAAAAACAATTTGCTATAATTCCAGAAAAATAAAAACTTCACTGAAAAAATACAACCATAACAAAAAAAAAAGTGTATTTCAAATCTAATTCAATAAGCTTGCAAATATTTATTATAGTTATGTTCCTAGCTTATAGATGCTTGCATGGATGAATAATTAATCTGATCTCATACCATGATTATTGTGCATAAACATTAAACCTGCACATGTAAAACTGGTATGAATGTAGTTTTGAAAAAAAAAAACCCAACCAGCATTCCCCCAGCATATCTTACTGACATCCTGCTCAGCTGGAATCCTACCTCAGTGGAGTGTCTGCTTCTTTGTAATTTCATGTTTGGGAATAACTGAGATACAAGCTGATAACTGAGCCAGTGCACAGGACCATTTGACTGGACACTGTATTGATTCCTCCTTTAATGACTGAGAAACTCGTGGTGATGAAGACTTGTTTGGATAGAGTAGTAGTGCACAAGAAACTACAGGGTACTTGTGCTTCATCAGTGATACCTACCTCATAGCTAGTGAGAGAGTAAGAAAAAAGAAATCTTATGCTAAATTAATTGGAGGAAATAGGATCATAATTCATACAGTCAGTAATCATCTTGACAAATACTGTAAATTAATGCGTTATATATTGTTTATTACTTTTTATCTCAGTCATAGTAATTTTCTAAGGTTGATAAGTGTATGTTTCTCTTTGCAGAGTTTTTGGGTAATCAAACCCCGATAAAGGGCAACATGTGGAAGAGACATAGGCATTATTAGGCTATCTCTAATCTTTCTTCATAGACAGGGTTTATCTCCAAGTAACATAAGAGATGAACAGGAGCAGTGACTTTCCTTGCAGAACCAAAGAGCTCACTGAACAGTCTTAACACTCCTTGAATCAACAAGGTTGCCCACACCGCAAGCATTCAGTGCTTGCAAGCTCAGGTATATTGTTAGCAATGAGGCCATCTGTTTTTATCATCAACCCTGTCTTCCTTGGCCCAACCCTAGAATCTGGTATTTTAGGAAACTACGCAACAGCTGCTAGTTAGAAAAATCTGTGATCTCATCCCCAGAAGGACTTAACAAGATAGTTCTAACAAGCAAGACAGTAAATATGAGTACATCAATTATTTTAATAATCCAGACAGCATGATATTTATTGTATCATGTGCTGTCAGCACAAGGGAGATCAGAGATAGGATCTAAAGTGAAAGTCCCTGCACTGTCTGTTACTCAGTCTGGCCTTTAGAATGAATTGTAGTAGGACAACATGCACAGGCTGAACATTATGAAGCTGTAGGTGTAGCTCCATAAAACATGGTGGTTATCCTTGTTAACATTTCTAGCGCATTTCTCCAATTAATACTAATGCAGAAGCTATCTAGAAGGCGGCAGGGGTTCAAACAGGATTTTATTTTTGCATAGCGTTTATACCTTCCCTGGTGAAGAATTGCAATCTGTCCCTTTATCTCTAGTAGCTAAAAAAAAAAAAAAAAAAAACAAAAAAAAAAACCCCCACCAAAATGGTGAGGGGGACAACCAAACACACACACACACACTAAAAACACAAACAAAAACCAACCCACAATCAAAAAAACCCACACAAACCACCAAACCAAAACACCATACCTCACTTCAAAACACATTCCCTTACCAATTTACAGTGGAAGGCAGGACCTGTCCCTTCTCTTAAGTCATGAACAACATATCACATAGCGCAGTTCCAAGACACCCCCACCATTAAGGCACCTCAAAAGATACCTTGTGCTGCACCACACAAGAATGAGGAGTTAAAGGAACTATTTGATACATGCAGATATTTCAGACCTTTCCCATTTAATGTTTTTCCTCGAGCTTCAGGACAGTGGGAACTTTGGATTTAAAAAAAATAATATTAAAACAGTCACAAAAAAGTATCCACTTTCCATTGCCATTCTGACTGGGCATTTTGCCAGTACAATTATATTTAGGATATGCTGTGAAGTCCCTGTTTTTATAAATTTTGGGAAACAGCTGTTCACCTGCTACTCCAAGGTAACGTAATATTTCAAAATTGCTTTGAGGCAACAAGGTAATTCCGAGTTTACATTTCGTCTCTACAGCAGATCAAAAACTTACTATTAGCTTTGTAAGAATTAATAAGGCTCATCTCAGCTTTTTACATATTTCACTTTCCAGTTACAGTAGTGTTCATGCTTACATTAAAGCACAAGAGCTTTAAAGAGAAAATAGAGCCACCTTTTCTAAGCTTATTTTTGTTCTTATTTTTGTTTTTATTTCTAAGCTTAGTTTTGTTACTTATTTGAGCAAATTAATCAGTCATTGCATTGCTCTTGCTTTAAGCAGTTGAAGTTCAAGGCTTACAGATTGTCTTAGCACTCACTTGGTTCACTGATTCAGCTAACACTCACGCAGGTCTTTGGTGGGGGTCTCAGATTGCAGCCATGTGTCTCACCAGACTTTGGACAGGTGACCTGTGGAGATCACTGCAGTAAAATGTGAATTCCAGCCTGGTTGCTGTTACTCGGGCCCCTCCAAGAGCAATAGCACCTTTTCACAGGAAAGGATCAAGGTTTTACTGCTGTTGAAAGCCTGTGACTCCACTGCTGTTTGAAGGGATTTTCCCCAGGTCTTCAACTGCAGGGTCATTATGAAGATAGTGTCCAGCACAGATGAGACATATCCCATCATATTTTGCTAGGATTTGATATTTCTTTAGTAACCCTGGAGCACCATTTTTCCCCTTTTATTACTTTCAGTGCTACATCACTTTAATGAATAAGCCTTTTTCAGAACAGCATTCACTTTTCTCCAGCTCACACGTTGTTTTTCTACTGCCTTGTATAAAATAGGAGCTATTTTCATGCTGTCAGTTCCTTCACAAAAAGATTCATTGTCTACTAATACAAAGAATATAAAATTTCAACTTTCTTTTAACCTTTGAATGTCTTTTAATCTGATTGTTCACACTTAAGAAACTGAAGATGTTCATATATTCACACTAGAACTGAGGCAGCAGTGTATCCAGCTATCTCATGCAAATGTTAGTCCACACAGGAGAGGATCATACAATTTACTTAAATTTAACATTGTCTTTGAGATGGTGATAAATTATTCTCAAGTGAACTTTTTACATTGCCCTCATATTGAAGCACATTCTGAATTCTTCTGTATTGCAGGACTATAATGTAACATACACCTTTTTTGTAGGGAAGAAGTATGTTTAGTTAATTTGAATAGAAGCACCTTAACTGGCCACACGACGTGAATCCTCTTGGCCTCATTATGAACCTAACAATGTAACTCTTATCTCCCAGAACATAGTTAAAATGAGTAATTAAGGCAGATAAGAGGAAACTGAAGAAGGGGTTCCCTTTTTTATTTAATTCTTTTTTAATTTGTTAATCAGCAATTGTAAAAGTCCCTTCTGTTAGCAAGTATGTAGATGAAAATCCCTTTGCAGTCATGTATGGTCAGGATAACCAGGAGCAGAAATAACTGCCTTTTCTATTACAAAGTTGTTTATATCTTTCTCCATATACTTGCCCATGCCCTTGAAAGGGGATAGAAGAGCCTAGATACTAGTTTCTCCACCAAGCATCCCATAGCTTTTTTTAGAAATTGTGTTTTTTTCTCCACTGGGTAAACAGGAACAGTTTAACAGTCACATTCCGACTATGAATATTAACAGAAGTAAGAGAGGTAGGGTGGTTTTCTTACAGGCGTGTTCGGAGTTAACAGCAGGGCTCAGGAAACAATCAGGGGTCAATTTGTGCTGCAGTGGTGGGTTAATAGTCAAAGGAAGATCATTCTGCCTCATCCAAAATAGTGAATTGTGTCTGGAGATTAAATCACAGTTATCTGATAAACTGCAGGAACAACAGTTAGTGACCTTGAACTTTAGACTAAACATGCAAAGCACATCTCAGATGTGAACACCACTGCTGCAAGAAGGTGGAAGCTGGAAGGTATCTCTCCCTCCCTGTTGTTCCAGGCAATACCCCTAAAAGAGCTTTCATTTAGGTAGTCTTACTAGAACCACTCCTGCAGGGCACGCTTATTTTCTGGGACTGAACCATTTTCTGTTCCCTTTTGTTCAAAAGGCCACAAAAACTAGCTGGCCTTAAAAACAGTCAGGATGCCAAGTTGAGACATTGTCAAGGGTGCTCTGTGGGCATTGCAGAGTTTCTAACCTGTATGCAATACCATTAATTACAGAGTGATTTATGAACATTTGTAATTCAAAATTTAATCAACTTTCCCCTAACGTATAATTATTTAAACTGAGTCTCATCTAAGAAACAGTGTGCTCACAGAAAAAGGCAAAGTTCTTGTTCTAGTCTTGCTCTTCATCTTTCTGTTACTATTCTCACTCAATCTCATTCAGTAGCAACGCAGAACAATTCACACTGCAATCTGTTTCCTTTAGAAATATATTCTCTTTTTTTAATCTTCTTTGAAAACAATAAATAGCTTAGTTTTAAGAACAGAGAGGAATACCCACAGCCTAGACTTCTAATTGGCTGGAGAGAAAATGGTGCAGCCTACACTCATGTTTCTCAGGGCATCTGTAAATATCAGTCCTTCCTAGCATGTCTTCTGTTTGAGGAACAACCCCGGACCTGTTCCGACTTCCCAGCAGACAGGAAGGTGTAGCTACCTCATCTCTAACAGCTATCAATGTTTATCCTATGCTGAAACTAGCCTTGAAGTGGAAAATACATTTTATATTTGAAGTGCACACATATATATGCTACAGTTTATATAGAAAGGTGAATAAATATACTGTCCTAAAGGCCACACTGAGGGGGGAGGGGTTGGTTTGTTTTTAAAGTCCTTCCTCTGCCATCTCAAATGGAAGAGCAACCAACATCGTATTATTTATATGAAGGAACTGTGTGGAACCTATGAAGTAAGCTATATATGCAAGGCAGCAGAATGTTACGCTGCTTCAGGAGAAACACTACTGCCTATCAGTTGGGGTTACTTTTTTCAGCCCTTCAGTGGTGTGAGTCTTCTCTCCTCTTTAAGCCTGGCTCAGCTCTGCCAGCCAAAGATAAATACAGGAGGGCAGAATACATGACCTGTCCCAAGCAACCCCTAGACACTGCATAGCATATATATGGAATGGTGTTTGGCTGTATTATGGCAAGTCCTGTACTCTGATTTACCAATCCTCTAACCAAACGGGTCTTCCATAGTAAGCAATAGGGATTTTAAAGAAAGAGATCCCCCCCCCTCCGAGTTTTTCAAATAGTAATGTTTGAGTAATTTAATTTCTATAGATCTTTTAGTGTCCTTGAATTTTGGTGGCTCCTTTAGCAACAGAAAGACTAGGTGATTGAAATAATCCGAAGAATCAACATACATTTTGCTATTATTGACATTCTTGCAGCTGTCTAAGCAGAAGTCCTAGTCATACAAAAATCTGAAGGAATGAAATCACTTCTTAATGGTATGAGATAATGCTGAGCTTTTACAGATACAAATGTTAATGTAAGTCATACTATAGGATTTGTATACTCTCTTGACATCAACACCATAAGTCATATGGAAGTGCATAACAACACTGCAAAGCCATTTTAATTATTTTTAAAAATCCAAGTCACCTTGAAAGAAAGACTGACATACATCACATGTGGTATCACCTCTTAAAGAAACACCTTTGGATTCCAGCATTTGTTAACAGGTTTCTATCTTAGCGCCCAGTTCCTTACATGACTACATAGATCAGTATTTCAGTTGTTGTCTTTATTTTCTAAGTAGTGAACATTCCTCTACATATTTTTTTTCAGTAGATTACTACTGTTGAAGAGTAGAGATGAGGATGGAAAAAGAAAAAGGATTATTTTGATAGGAAAAGACCTAAATAAGAAGCAGCACATAGCCACAAACACTCTAGAAGGAGTGTTCTAGGTGCATGTAAGGTGGATATGATTCCTGAAGCTCAGTGAGTAGTTCAATCTCAGAACTTTTTTGCAGATACCATCTTTATTAGCTCTTTCCCAAAGTTTCAAATCATCTGAGCAGGTTAATGATTGCTGAAAGATACTGCTTAATAGAATAGTTGAATGCAACAAAAGGAAAATACAAAACTTAATAATTATTAAGTCCCATAAATTTGAGCCAATTTAATAATAATCAGAATTGGATAGCTGATGTACAGATTCATAAATGCATATGGCAGGCAACAGAACACAAGTCAGCTGCTCACCAGTTGTTACTGTTAGAGCTAGCAAAAATTTCATCACTGCCTTCTAATTTTGTCTGTGGAAGTGGAAAGTAAAGTTTGTAAAGAATGGAACTTTTCTGTGGAAAGTTTTGGCTTTTGGGGTTTTCTTTCCCCCCAGCATAGATTAGGTTTCCTGTGTGGGCTACATCTTCCATGAGCTGTCATCTGCCCTATAGCTACCTCTTTAGGTCACATTAGATACAGTTCAGACAGAGCTCAACCTCCTAAAGAGAAGACACGAAACATCTAGATCACAGCTCAAGCAGACAGACTGCCGAGGTCAAATATAGAATTATTTGCCAATTACATTTTTTCAAACCTTTCCCGCTCAGAACAAAACCAAAAATTATTATATTGCTTCTTTTTTTCCCCAAATTCTATATGAGAACCTTATGTGCCAAAATACCAGAGTTTCTCACAAGAAAAAAAAATTACTGCTTTTGCCCCGGTCAAGTCACTACCAACCTAAGTTAGATCTGAGCTTATGAAGGTAACTTAACTTTAATGGGTAAAACAGGAGTCTCATCATAGTTATTTCCAAACCCTAATACAGAGTTTCTGACAAAAAGTAATAGGTTCGTGTCCTGCTTATAAAACTGTATTAGTTCAAAGTTGTTTATATATGAGAAGGTAGGGGAAGAAATATATTGTCCATCACAAAGTGGGCTGTTATACTTCCAGAGTGATTTGCTTCACTGCAGTGGTATTTATCATGTTGATAAAATAGACCATGGATCTGAAAATTGGAATCTTTTTCCTGTTAATTTGAAATAGCACCTATACATGCTGCTGTGACATCAACATAATACCCTAAAGCCACAGCATCTGAAAAGATTTATTTTCTGAGCCCTTATGCAGCCACATTCTCTTTGCTTCTGACATTCTCAATTTGCAGGCTGCTGGTGATCCAATCTTATTCATTCTGGCTCTATAATAAGGATGTCAATGCAAAGAGAAAAGTCATTATCTGATAGCCAGCAGACATGATAAAAAGGCAGTTAGATATCTCAGAGGAAAGGCCACCCTTTCTGCCTTGGATGAGCTTCTCAAGGTCATGGGCAGCTTTTGTACCTGTAAGTATGCTCCAAATTCACTCTAAGCTGAGTGCATCAGATAAAACTGAAATGTCCCTACCACACAGTCTCATGTTCTGAGTAAGGTTTTGATTTTTTATTACTGATCAGTGAAAAGTTTTAATTATGATTAGAACATATATATGCAGTGAGAAACATCAAAGAGGCAATGTGAGCTGCAGAGAAATTTAGTCTATGTTTATGGGTCCTGCCTGGTTAATGGCATTCATATGGGTTTGGATTATGCTGAAGTATTTCCCACAGTAGCAATAATCAGCAAGACTAGTTAACCATTTGTATAGAAAGATTTTTACCTCAAATTTAAAAATAATAATGAATATCATCTGGTTTGGTGAACTGTTCAGATGTCACAGCTGCAGCAACTGACAGCAAAAATATATTCATTGACTTTGTCAAAAAACTACTAAGTACCATTCCAGAAGATAAGCTACCATCAAGCAGAAGTTAATGGGCTCGTATAAGCAGTAAGTGGATGAAATAGTTTGAGCTCCAATATACGTAAGCTAAACTAGATCAATCAATCTTTCATCTACAAATACGTACACCATACAATGCCCTTTACAGGCCACATTAAGGTAAAAGTTTGAAACAATCCCTCTACGGTTATTACTGAGTATCAATTGTAGCTAAAGAGGCAGTTTAATTTTATGTGTGCAGATCAGAAAAGCATACAGAACAGGAGGCCAGCACATGTCTGGCCCCTAGGCTGTAGGTAGCAGAGGCAAGCCGTGGGAGAGAATTCAATATGCTCCTGGGCCTCCTAAACTGAAAATTCCTTTCCCCGTACTATTTGTGTGGCTCTTGTAAAACTGATTTATGGAGAGGACATTTCCCAGATTATTCTGATCTTTCACTCACTTTCTCAACTTTGCTACAAGAAAATAAGATAAATGCAACCAATACCCTTGCTTGTTCTTAGCATCATCATCAGTTCCTTTTTAACACTATGTAAATATTTACCATACTAAGGCAGAAGTTCTTATCCACTTCCTGTATCTCTCTAGAATATAGGCAGAATCTGATGCACAGTGTTTTTTATTCTTTTGGTGTTAAAAACACACAGATGTGAGTTTGCATTTTAGCGTGGCAGTCTGCACTACTGTATAATTGCTTTAGAGGGCAAAACCCCAAACATTCAATGCATTCAAATATTAAGGCAGTGCCACCTGTGTCATTACACTTGACACAAGCAATTGCCATAGCCAGACCTACACAACCCTTTCTTCAGTGAACAATTTTCCATCATCTTCCATAATTCAACGATAGCTCCAAACTCCCTGTACTTAGTTTTTAAGTCTTTCTGCATCCCTAGTTATTCCTACCTTAATAAGCTGCTATCAGAGCTGCTGTAGACCTTATGTGATGGAGCACTCAATAGGTGTGCTGAGATCAATCTTTCACCAGAGTTTCACCAGAGGCACAGAAGGTAGTCTTGCAAGAAGACAAAAAGTAGATCGCAAGAAGCTATTTGAGGACAACATACCTAGTTTCTTCCCTATCCAAACTGGTCAGAATTAGTAAAAAGCACAGTATTTTCCTATCTTTTTGTAATGAGGAGGGACTATTCAGTTCCAGTTTTATCATTAAGTGGGACTCTTAACCAGGGAGTCAGAAGAAAGCATAGATCCAACAAAAGTTTTCCATGAAAATGCACTGATATCAATATCATGTCTGACAGACCTGAGCTGTTCTCAAACTTTTAAGGAATCGCTGAAATTTTTTTTAATGCCTTCAACTACACCTAGGGATTGGAAAGGTTAAAAAAAATAAAACTTGTTAAATTGCCATTCCATTTGAAACTGGCAGGTTGCCTGTGCAAAAATAAGATTGAACAAAATATAAAAGTAAATCAAATACAGGCCAGATTTCACTCTGAAGCCACTCCTGATGTATACTTGGGATAACCATGGGAAGTCCCATAAGCAGATGACATGCTGGCATTTATCTAGTGTAAGTGGGAAGTTTCAACCTTCCTCAGGATCCAGATGGAATAGCTTTGAATCCAACAGACACTTCTTTTTTTTAAAAAAAAAAAAAAAAATTAGCTTCTATGGAGCCTTTGCATTCAGTGACTTGAATAATATCCCTCTCTCTCTTGCTACAGCAATGCTCTGTAGAAAGCCATCACCTGCAATCCGAAACCTTTTTCAGCTTTTGTAATGCACCTACCTTACTCATTTTGTGAGCTTCTGCCTGGGAGCTACAGAAATAAGCAGTGTGATAGCAGCCTGATAGCAGCTGCAACCAGAGGCTTATTTCACCGTACAGCAGCAAGTGTAAAATCTAACTGGTCACTCTTGGCCAGTCTAAATCATCTTTGAGCAGGAACCATTCATAAAGGCAGAATCAACAAAATCTTCATCAATTCCACTAATATAGCTTATCTGCATGCCTCACCGGGACATCTGAGCTCCTTCTTCCCATCTGTCAGTCTCCTCGATAAAAAGACTGCATATTCCAACAGTGTCCCAACCGGGAATTAAAAAAATAAGGGTATCAAAAACATACTTTATTGTTGTGGTGTTTGAGACACTTTGTTGTGATTATTTAAAAATGAAAGCATACTATGCACTGTCCTATACTGAGCTTCCTCCTACTCATTTCCAGTTACATTTTGTTAATACAGCATATATAAAGGTAATGGGAGGTGTGAGATCATCAACCCCAAAGAACTTGTACTAACCCAGCGCATACATGTAACATTGTTCTGTCAGTGTGCTTCAGCTCTAGTTCAGCAAGTAGTCACTAAGCCCATTCTGTCCTGAGGCAAGGCTTAACTGAGGCTGGCAGGGATGTAGAGGTGTATGATTCTGCACGCAAAATGCTTCCAGTACAACACATCAGCACTTCTTCATGAGCTGTTCATTCACATTTCAGTCTGGGAAACAAACCCACTCTACGTCTCATCCTTTCCACCAGTGATGACATGAATGATCATCTTTATTAAGACGATAGAGAGATTTTAAACCAAGGGAAGAGATTTCAGTACCTTAGTAAGATCCAGCCTTAAAATCATCTCCAATTTTTAAAGGGAACAAAGAAAACCCTATCAATTACAGACATACAGACACCATTGCAGCTTTCCCAGAGCTGATGTGCCTTTGGGGGGGGGCGGGGACAGACATCACAAAAAATCCACAGCTACTTCAGTATGGAGAGAAGTGGTTTTAACTTACATGTAGTACTTCCCTTTTGTCTCATCTGGGATACAAGCAGACAAAAGCCAGTGGAGAGAAGCCACTCCTAGTAAAGGGCTGTGTCTTGGATGAACCAAGCTCTCATGACTCATCTGCACACCAAGACATTACACTCTGACAGGATCTGACCCAACTGAAACGTCAACATTCCTTACTGCCGGGTTAGAAAGGAATAAGGAGTGAAGGCATGCCCTTTCAAAGATAGGTTAAGGAGAAGCAGTACAACCTACGCCAAAAAAGTCAAGTTGTACTACACCTCTTTCAGTTATGTGGAGTTACTTTACAAATTGGTCTGTTGAGATGCAGAAGCACTAGGTAAAATAATATAATGTGATATTTAAGGGATTTTGCAGATAGATAATTTATCGTCTAACAGAATGAATAGTGTAAGCAATTTTCCACTAGTACTCTCATTCTAAATTAAGTGTTTGCTCAGTCATATGTGCCCCTTGCATTGTATTTACAGCTGCAACAGCCAGCACGTTCTGTTGGTGCCGTGTCTGGTTAGTTACACAACTCCCATCACTGGATAACAGCAATGGTTTGTGCATCCAATACAATTCATATTTACAGGATTAGATATAAAGTATTCATATTTATGCATGTATTTTTTTACAAGTTGCAGTTTCACTGAAAAAATACAATTCGCCTCAAAAAAAAAGCTTAGTACTCTGCTATTGCTCTTCTATGTATGAGCTTTACATAAATTTCCAGATATTTCATTCTGAATGAAAAAACATAGCGTTTTTATATATGGAAATGTACAGTTAATCAAAAGAACATGTATTTGGATAAGAGGAGAAAAATTTATAAGATATTCCTTTGCCAAAAGTGACATAAATAACTTTTGCCCCCAGAAAATTCGAAACCAAAGAATTTATATCAGCATAGCATCTCATTCTGTAGTTGTTAGTCGTTTGAGCAATGCCCATAGCAGTAAGTCAGTCTGTAAAGTGTGGAGGACTAGACTCAGTGTCAAACTGAAAATAGTACTGTAAGAGAAGTTTATCAACTGCATACTGTTTTAGGAGCTAGGCTAAGGGGAGTTATTAATTCCTTCTAATAAGGGCAATATTGCAATATATCTTGTCTTTGCCAGAGACTGGGTTCAATTAGATTACGAGCATAAAAAAAGAGAAAGATTCACGATGGTGAGAAACAAGAGATAAAATAGACAAGATTGGGAACAGCTAAGGAAGCCCTGAGAATGTGCTAGATAAATGGGCTGTCGTGAAATAAAGAATAACACCTCAAGTACAAGCGGAGAGTGTAAGAGAGAGTACTTTCTATTTGAAGTCACTGCTAACCTCTTAAATTCCTATAAAGCAAAATAGGACCAAATATTAGTGCTCACACTGGGTGGCACCACAGGAATCTCCAAAACAGTCACCATGTTAAGATAATATGCTATGTCTTCCATAGCTAAACAATACACAACAACAACTCCAAAAAAATCTAGTGGACTATTATTTTCTTTAGACAGTGTCTTCCTGTTAGGAGGATCATTTAAAAGTTGTCAAAGTTTCAAAAAAATCCGAAAGGACTCACTGTGGCCTCTTCTCTCTCCCGCTAAACTTTACAGGAAGTTTATCACCAACTCCAGTTTCAGTACTACTTGACTTCATTTTGACCACCACAAGCCTGATACTGCATGGAGTCAACCTCACACCCCATGCTCATGTTCTCGTTGTGATGGCAACAAAGTTGATTCTTCCCTTCTATCTTTGCAAGTCAGCCAAAATTACCAATAAATTATCAGCCAGTACTTTCAGTTCAGGTGTCAATTCCCTGCAATTGTGATTTAAACTAACTGGCACTGCTGTTATATTTGCGTCCTTCAAAGACACAATTTGCAAAAATCTGAATAAAGAAGCCTATGGAAAGCCAGAAAGAGTACACACTTGTTGGACGCATTACCAACAGAGATAGTTAAACAAAACTGTACAAATGGGAAACACAAATACAATTTTGTGAATTTTGAGGAAGTTTAGTTCTAGTGCAACGGTTGTAACATCAGCGGAATCTACCCCTCAAACGTACAGCCCATACCCAAAAAGTCTTTGTGCTAAGAGTATTAAGTAGGACGGTTTTCCATACCCTTTTAATTTAATGCTACAGAATCTGTTTAATTTTCAGAAAATCCAGTTTTCTCTTTTGGCATAAAAGTGCTTTGTAAAAGCTCAGCACATTTCTTGGCCGTCTATCTTAATTAAAGATTCTCAGCCAACAGTCAAGTGCTTCTAAAAAATTAACAAAAATCCTACTACATGCTAATTCCCCAGTTCTTTTTGTATTTCTACTCAGTTCTCCGAATGCGAAGCATTAGCCAATGATAATATACATTGGCTTGAAGCCATCACCTTCTTTTTAAGGTTATTGTGACTGCAAGACACTAAGTGGTATATCCCAAAGGAAAAGAGTGGAAAAGACATTGCTAAAAACTATCTGCTAACATCTATCCATACAAAAAGCACTTGCACTTCCAAAAACACATATTCACTTTACAGAACATTCAAAAGAGCAAAATTTTGTTAGCCTTAGTTTCTGTAGGAAACAAATTATTTATCTGTTCAACAGGCATATAGCCAGATATAAAAATACATCCATGCCATATTTGAAAGCTAGTCTTGGTATATGTTTATTTCCAGTTAATTTCATGCATCAATAAAATTCTAGTTTACTCAGTACATAGTCTGATCCTGAGCAGCTAATGGGAGATTTCTTTTTAATTGGGGGGGGGGAGGGGGAGGAGGGGGGGGGGGAGGGTTTGGGGTTTTTTTTTTAAATAAGGTGTGGATTAAGGATAGGAAAATGGGTGCTTATTGCAACTTGTTTTCAAGGCCTAGGCCCAAATTCGGTTACTTTTACTGCATCCCCAGACTTCTGTCCACAAATAAACATACGGAGCCTTTTACTTAAGCAAGGATTCTATCTGCTGAAGTGCCGAATCCTTCATCCCATCATTTCTAACATTTACCTCCCCCTCCATTAGCAGTATGATCCCTCATGAATACACCCATGGACAGTCAATTCAAATGTATAATCATATGTCACTGGTTGAGTCTCTAGAGGAAAGTTACAGTTTAGCTTTTGATACTCACTCTTTAGCTTGTCTCAAAATGATATTTGACTTGGGAATAAATTACTGGAGTTATTCTGACTTTTCCTAGTTTGGGATGTTCTTGGCGCTTTCTGTTCCTCTCCCTTAAGCAGATTTATTATTGAACTTAATAGAACTAGAGAGCTTTGGGGTTTTGTTTTATTTTTTTTAACATGGAGGAAAGCAGTTATAGTTTTTGCCATATACAGTGGGGGTGCATTTCAACTGAAAAATCAAAGTGGCTGGAAGTAAGAGTAGTCATGTTGCTGCATAGAACTGCTTGCCTGGACCAAAGGCGCACAAGCCCGACAGCTCAGCTCAGCCTATGGTCACCTGGTGAAGCGCAGGGTGTACTTACTGCACCACAATACGCAGGGTGCACCTACTCCACACTGCTTTAAGGTGAGGTCTGCCTGCCCACACAGCTCCCTCCTTATGCAGTATCAGGCCAAACTAGGGAGGATGAAATGAGAATGACTGCACCAAACGCAGTCTCTCCACAAGGCATATAGCCAGTTCGAATACTAAGAAAGCCTGGACTAAAGCACAGGCTTGGCACCATCCTTGGGTTATTGTTTAAACATATGGGGGAGCCCAAAGGGCAGTAAATTTTTATTTACTTTCAGGTTTTTAATGAGTAAATTTTAAGTGCCCATTGTGATGGTTTTCTATTTCAACAATTTATTAGATGTTAAGGCCAACAGGACTGCCCGAGCTTCTGCCTACTAAAAAGCCATGTCTTTGATGAAGCTCCAGTGCCTCGCTAAGAATCCCACTCTGAATGAGCCTCTTCCCCCCTCTGCTCCAAAGCAGTTTCTTGGGATGCTGACTCATCCCACAAACTAAAGCATGCCCCGTGCTACAAAAGCATGCTCCTCTGTTTCACTCTGGCCCAAAATTCCCTGCAAAACCTTGGAGCCTTTTCACACCTAGTAACAAGACACGATTCCTCTGTTCCGCTCAGAGCCCAAATTTTTGAGTTTTCACATTCCACCTTGTACACAGAAGTTCTTTCAGCATCAATCAATTCATGATACAAAAGAATCTTTCCAGGAATAAGCAATCAAAATTACCATTATGCAACATACATTGTTGACTCCAGCAGGATGTTCCCCAATAAGAGGGAAATAATTGCTGAGCGACTCCCGCAGAGTCAGTTACTAACAGCTCCAGAAATCAGTCTAATAAATGGGTTGTCCATAAGAACGTGAACTCATACAATGCATCTGTCTCAGGCTGTCTGTTAGGGCTTTGAAAGCCCTTAGTTTTGGCACCTGTATAACCACACTTTGTAAATGCCTCTTTTCACAACTGAAACGTTCTTTCTGTGCTGTACAGAAGTTCACTTGAACCAGAGCAACCCAACCAGTGAATTCCCCAGCTACAGTGAAAACGGAAATGATACCAGTTTACTTGTTTCACCCGTTCTGGTGGCTGGAGTAGTGATCGGACTTGTGCTGTTTCTATCCTGCGTTACAATCATCATTGGCAGCCTGCGAAAGGACGGACGGTTAAGACATCCACATCTGAGGAGAGATGCTGTTTATGGTAAGATAGCTGGTTATAGCAAGATAATGCAGTGTGACAGGCAACAAAAAGCATCTGGCCACTATACAAGGGATAAAAAAAAATAAAATCATTAAAAATAGGATGAGTAGGTCACAGGGAGCTTTGTAGTTTAATAGCATCTTTGTGCTGGCACTGAATTCACATAGTGCAAGCTCCATAGTTAATGGTTAACAAAAACAAGGCCAGTGCCTACAGCATTTCTTAAACAGCTTATTCCCTTGATCATAGAATAGCTTGAATTGGAAGGGACCTTTAAAGGCCACATAGTCCAACCCCCTGCCATAAGCAGGGACATCTTTAGCTAGAGCAGGTTGCTCAGTGCCCTGTCCAACCAGACCTTGAATGTTTCCAGGGATGGGGCATCTACCACCTCTCTGGGCTACAGTATAAGATTTGTTCTCCATCAGTAGATTTCTGACAGTTTATTTTTATATCTCATTACAGCCTTGGTGTAGCATATAATGTCATTTCTATTTGTTGGAAAGCCAGGAATCTTTTCACTTCTGCAGTGTGCACCAGCCTACAATGACTGGGCAATTACTTTTCTGACAATGAAAGTTAATAACTGGATATAAACAGAACAACAGGGCATCAACATGTCCTTACAATGGTCATCATCATGAAAGAGACAGGTTTGCTATCAAAAAACTGCCCCCCCCGACAAAAATCCCCCGTACTTTAAAAGGATTTGGGAATATGAAGGTGTTAATTGTAGAATTATATTTCTGGCCAATTTGGGGTTTGCTGATCAGGAGTTACAAGCCACTTTTGTCAAGGAAGTGACAGAATCTGACTATTTCTATATTTAAGGAAAAACCAGTTAAAAAAAGTTACTGTAAGTCTTCAGCTAGTAAAAATTCAAATGATAAATGGATTAATGAATTGAGTGGAGCATTAACAAATTTTATCATCTGTGGTTAGGCTCCTGTATCTGTAGTTTGTTACGAGAGCACAGCAGTTTGCATATTGTTTTTTTCTGTATATAGAAAAGATAATGATAGCGAGCCACATAAAAATGCATTGACTCAAACCTTGATTTTACTGAGGTAAATCAAGTATCCACTGAAGTGAAGTGCACTTCATTTAATTATTTGGACCAGGAATTTACATGTCTAAAAGAAACACATTTCCTAGGATCAATTTGTCCACCCGGAGTCAGGAATAATTATTTTTGGCTTTTCTAGAAACATTTATCCAGATAAGTGAATAACCTCTATGTTTTGGGAATAAATTTTAGACTCTAAGAGAAGTGAAATTCAAACTTCCATGGTAACGTACAGAGGGAAAAAAGCCTAATGTCTGCTGTTATTGTAACATCTATTTTTCCTACTTTTCAGCAGCTACATTTGGGGTTAAATAGTTAAACCCAAATTGGAGTTACTGTTTTACCCATGAACAACAGTATTTTGGCATGATAAAATACTGACCATTAAGATTCAATCACCACATCTAAATCTACTGCTACGTTAATTTCAGCTCCTTTAACAAATCCTGAAGCCAGGCAAAAACATATAGGACAACTGTCAAACTGCTTGTTAGAAACAACAATGCTAGAGAATTGGAAAAAGAAAAGCATGGGGATATTTTCAGAGAAATTCACAAGAATAATCTTAAACTAAATTGTGCCAGTCTACCCAAGTGAAAATTTTACATTAGCACATGCCATCCTAATATCTCAGCATGCTTCCACTGGCCAGCATGGGAGCAGCAGGAGTCACTGTGAAGCTGGCTTCCTTCACTTACCAAGCAAAAGGAAAGCACAGTGCATGACAGACTGGATTAGTCCTGGTAAATTCCTCGAGAATAAATTGGCAGAGGTGAAAACTGCGAGAAGGAGGAATGGGCAGTTCAGGAGGAATGGGCAGTTCAACTGAGTCCTGCCGTTTAGCGTCTCTTGTGAGAGACACTACTTTGATGTCACGTTAGAAGCTGGCCCTTCTCTCCCAGTACTATTTTAATGTATTGAGTGAAAAGGGGGGTCGCTTTTTTTGGGATTGCTATATTTTGGGATTGTTGCATTTCCACAATTTGGGATATTCTAATGGAAATTTACCCCGGAATATTGAGCATTAACTAACTATCCTCAAAGACAGAAAATAGCACTAACTTCTTGGTATTTCTGGAGCTATGAAACTCTTGTATGAAAGCATTAAGAAAGCCCTGCAGTGGGCAGCAGGATGATTTTCTCTACTGTTTTCCATTTTTTCCCCTTTTTGTGAGTATTTTTATCGAGTACAGCGTTTTCTCAAGACGCATGCCTACAATCAAACACGTAAGCTTCCTTTTAAAACCCTTCACAGAATTGGCGGGGTTTCAGTGCATGCAACTCTTGGGAACTTCAGCAATCCTGCCAATGTTCGAAGCTGCATGCAGCACAACTGACACTCCTTTTCAACTTTTGTGGCACAAGAAAAGGTTTAGACACTTGCAGCTTGTAGGGCAGCACTAAATATATAGTCCCTGTGCCACAGCACGAAAAACCACGGTTCATCTACAGGTGACGCTAACTTGCTCTTGAAGGAAGTGTCCTGTGTAACCTGATTGTTCCAGAATACCAGTAATTCCTCTGCCTCAGATAAGTTTTCTTTGCTGATTTATGGCAGTGTTAAAAACAGTGATACTGTCTCAGAGAATCCACCATGGAGGAAAAGAGCAGCAAGTATTAATTGCTTGTTTTCCAGCTCCAGATGGCTTCTCTTACGGTGGCTCTTTCGGAGAATTGAGATCCACCTGCATGGAGGAGTTTCCCCCAGCTTTTGATTTTGGTTCCTACCTGGATATGCTTTCTCAGGTCAATGTCACGTATCCTGATTCACCTCCACGGTAAGCACTTCTCTAAGATTCTGAGTGTTATAGTCCTGCACTTGCAAAACCTGTTAAAGAAGAAACTAAAACTGCTAGACCTATACCCACTACAAAAATGCAGGTCACACAAACTCTAAACACAGATAGACTTTGTTTAGTTTAAGTTTTCCTTAGCAGAATATATCTTTACTAAATAAAGGCATGTGTACAGCCAATTCTCATTTACTAATATTTCACATTAAAATTTATCATATTGATGGCATACTAATGAAACATGCAAGTAAAACTACTTATTAACATCTTTCTTTAAAAGCAATGATTTTACAATTCAAAGTTTCACTTCCAGGAGAAAAAGACATACTTTTTTCAAGAACTTTCTGGTTACATTTATTACTGACCTTGATACTGTTTAGATCAGAGTAAACAGAAAAAAACAGGGTGAGGGTGGGGTGAGAAATGCAAGATACCTTTAAACCTTTCCATATTTTTCAGCAAGTCTCACTTCTCAGCTTTCTTAATGCCGGTATTCTATCAGAAAGTAGAACTGAAGAAAACATGCCATTCTGACATGCCTAGTAATTGTACTTAACATCCTAATTTAGGATAGGGAGAAAATTGCTTGTTCTTTTAAACATTGATTTGAGAAAAAGATTCAAGAGATTGGTTTTTCGTCTTATATCAGTAATCTGTGAAGGAGGACAACTATCATTTCAGCTGTTTCACCCAAACCTGCTCTGAAAGCCATAGTTGCATGAATTGTAGTAGCATCTTTGGAGAAGAGCATCCTTCAAATATCAGGTAGTTCTAATTGCCTGGGGAGGTAACATCGCCAGAAGAGGCTCTTTCCAAAGACAGTTACTGCATAAATATATATATATATAGCAGGTACTTCCACTTTTGTGTGCCTGCATTCACAAGATACAAGAATGACCATCACGAGTGAGAAGAGTCGTACTTGAGGCCATCGAGATCTCCTCTGTGTGCCTCATGCACCTTGAGGTTAATAAATGAAGAATTCAGTTACTCCCTCCAGTGAAATCGTTTTAAACAGAACATCACTTCAGGCTTTCTGTAGTGCTCTATCTTATAAACAGCAAATAATGGTTGAACAGCAGGCCGTCAGTGTCCACCTGCCCCCCCTTTTCTTTTTTTTTTTTCTTTTCTTCCTTTTAAGGAGACTTGTTTTGAGTTAAACTGATGTAAGATCAGCCCTTTCCTGACTGCTTGTATACATATGCACTATAGAGCAAGTCAATAGTTATGAACATACGATATATAGATCTTTGCTTTTGCTATTCTATGCATGTTCTACAAGCAACCCTTTATGTATTACACAGTCATACTATATAATAAATGGGCTTTTAGGAATGATGTAAATATTTTAGCAGAAAGCTCACATGTGAAAAATTATTCTGAGCCTGGCATCTAAATTGGTAGAACTCCACATAAATCCACTTAAAAAGTTAGACTGGTCTTTGGACCCACACCCACGAGTCTTTACTAATAAAAGCCAGACAGCTAACACCCAGGCAACAGCCCGAGTGGGCAGTTGGCCAGATTTCTGAGAACAAGCTCAGACTCCTGTGAACAAGCTCTGAGAATATATTGCTTTAGCAGACAGGTCTCCTAAGACTATACCAAAGGTTGCTTCCATTTCCAGTTTGAAACAGGCCCAAAGAAGGATTTTCTACCTCTATGGAGTTCTGTTAGGAAGGAGATACATGAGTGATACAGGATAGAACTACATGATCTGTGCTTTCCTGTAAATTCTCCAGCTAGTTCTGTAATAAGCCTGGCACAAGTAACTATCTTGTATCCTACCTTGTTCTAAGAAACTATTCTGGGACATCAACACTAGGATCAGAGAGACATGAAGGTGTACAACCACCACCTCCTCAAGATTCCTTTCTTGGCTGAGTAGACTGCATCCCTGAGGGCCCCAAGATCTGACTCTGCACACAACAGGAAACACTGCTTATCCCATTAATTGCAGTTCTGCATCACAGGTCAAAAGTAAAGTTTATTGTTAATGCTTTTGCTGTTTTCTCACTGCTACCATAGTTAAATATTTTAGAAAAAGTAGCACTGGCAAATCATCAAAATCTTATAAAGTTTTACATCATAGCAACACAGCTTGGAGAAGACTTCAGGAAAAGTAGAGCTTAGCAGATGGCTGAAAGAAAAGCTACATAGAGAGACATTTAAACTTACTATTAATACATTATATAGTCCATTGTAACTTTCTGTTCAGAAAAGCACTGGCTGAGAAGCATTGTATGAATACATTGTATTATGTGAGAGACTGAAAAAAAGTCTGTGTGGCTACCTTTACACTCTCCTCCATTGCCTAACACTAAATTGTACTTTTTCTAATTAATAGAGCACAGAGATTATTTGGACTGATGGGTGCTAACAGCAGGAAAACTGTCAGACATGGCCTTGAAGCATAAACAAGACACACGACCTTATGCATTTAAAATACTAACTGGGATCAATTTCATTACATATGATAATGTTTTGAAGAGTAGTTTTACTGAAATGTAGCACTGGCTAAATGAATGCAATTCCTCCTTCTAATGCGCGCAGTGCAAGACGTGACTTAAAGCTAAACTAGCATGCCCGAAAGCTAATAATGCAACTGTAGCATGAACAGAACAGCAATGAAGAGCAGCGAGGAAAGCAACTGCATTGGCAAATAACTCTCCATCACGTATCTGAAGTGAAAGAATTCAGTGAGTGAGAACTAGTGTCCTGCTGCCACAGGCAGACACCAAGGCGTTGGCTTCATTTAACCGCACTGCTCTAATACAGCCTGCAAGAGGCAGCCGCATGACATCGCTGCGTACTAGGTGCTGCGGAGTACTCTTGAACATAGCATGTTTGCTGAAACCATACTTTCTGAGGTCGTTTCAGTAGAAAGCACAACACCTCTATTTGGTCAAGGGGGTGATTATAATCAGTCTAGAATGTTTTCATTAGATTTTACAGTTGGGCTTTAAACCATTAAACGAGTGGAAAATGAATTTTAGGGGAAGGCTGATGAAACGGAGTCAGAGTACCCATTTCTGTGGCTGAGGGAAACCTAACTGTTCGGGACTACCCACTCTGGACTCTCCAACTGAAAGTCCAATACAAAATACTATTTGTATAAAAACTTTAATAGGGAAATTAATTTATGAAAAATGCCTTGGGATGTTCATAATTTAATTGCTTTTATATCTAAATCGCAAATTTCTTTTGAGCCTCAATTTGATTATCACCATAGACATTTCCACTAACCACTTTCTTACATTAGATTTTCTGTTAGATTTAGAGGAATATCATGTGCTGAGTTTTGTTATTTAGCCTGCCATAGATGCAGGGTTAGTTACAGAGAAGCTGTAACTTGACAGCCCAAAATACGCAATGCTCCTATCCATAAACATGTCTTTAAGATAATTAATGACTTTCTAATAAATCTCAGATCTGTGTTAGCATCTGTCAAATTGATTTTACATGAGGTGTAGAAGGGAAATACAAAAACAATATACAGTGAGTATGAACAAAGCAGTTTCAAGATATTAACGCTCTGTATTTTAAAGCATATTTCTAACATGTGCAGATACTTGTAGCAGTGCTGGAAGTTAAGGTAATGTTTTCTAGTCTGTGTTACCAGAGATGGCAAAGTATTTGTTTCCAAGAAACCTCACTCATCTGAGAAAGATGATCCAGATGGTATAGCAACAATTCTAAACCACAGAATTCTTTTCCCCACAGATTAGGGAACTTGAACAAATTCAGCCAGGTCAAGTATGAGAAATATCTCCTTGCCACAGCTTAACTATCACCATAGTAAACACGACTTTGAAAGAAATACTGGAAAGCCTGTAAAATCAAGTATTTGCCAATTTGTTCAACATTCACTGTGATAGTATAAATAATCTAATTGAATTTTTAGTATCAAACTTTTAAGAAGATTAAAAGAAAAAATCAAGAGTATTATTTGGAGTTATAGGGCAGGCAGCAGACATTTAATCAAGAGTCTTCTGGAGTTTGATCAAAGATGGCTGTAGTTGTCATTTCATAAATCTCAAACACATGGTGTTGACACTGTGTGGATAATATCTTCATAGACAGAAATCATGAGCTCATGCTCATGTTCACTGTGCCCAGAGCTCATTGTAACACATGCACTTATAGTGAGCTTTCCTAATTATCTTTACATAATAAGAAAGCTGTTTAAAAATAATTTGAGCTTACATGCTTTAAATGGCTTAAAGTACAGTACCAATCAAGGACCAAGTAAATTAAAAACAATTGCATATTCTTGATTAGCGTCTCCAAAATCCTAACAATGAGCAGATTTGAGATTCCCGGCGTGAAAGGAATTTTATCAACTTTTCACCTTTTGGCCAGAGGAAATGCATTTCACCCCACTACTAAGTGCTTTTTCACTTCTTAGTAATTGGATATTAATGGTATGTACAGAACTTCAGGCAGCCAAGGTTATCGCCTTTTTTATCTGCGACTCATGACCGTCTAATACAGAACATCATTGAGGAAAGACTCTTGTGTGAGATGGATTTAGCTTCAGGAAGAGTTTTAACGGAAGCCATAAAAGTCCTCTCTATATTTCACATTGAAATGTGTCGTGCAGAGCACATTATGATAAAAACCTGTTAATCACCCATTATCCTAGTATTCACGTTAGAACACATTTTGGGGGGGTGGTGTTTGTTTGTTTGTTTTAAGTGTGCTCGCTCTACCTCATCTGGTCATCTTGCCTAATCTATATAGGACCAATTCTAGAGAAAATTCTCTTGTTTATAGGCTTGGTAAATTCTAGTACTCTTAATACCCATGTTCAGTCTGCATTGTTTAAACAGGCAAATCAATTTAAAAATTACTTTAAAGTGGCAAAAGGAAATGTCTTAAAGACAGACCCTAATTTCCCTCTAAATATGAAAACCAAAAAAACCCAAACTACTTAAGGTACTTCCTTTTCTAAGACATTCTTTTCCATCCCCCAATTCTGAAGAAGCAAGTTAGCCATATCAGAGGGAAGAAGGCTTGAACCAGCTTCCTAGATTTTCTTGAAAGACAGAATTAGGCTTGCAGGAAACTAACATAAAAACCTGCTATGTTGTGCTGTATTCCTTTGCCAAGGCCACTTTTCCTGCAAGTGTGCAAGGTAAGTAGCTTTTGGCACAGTACAATGACAGTTGACAAAGCACAGGATGGACATCTGTGGTTAAGTTCAGATCTCAGTTCAATACCCTCATTGAGATTTTCAGTCAATAAAGTAAAAAATACCATTGGAAATGTGACAGTATTAAATCCCCTGGAAATCATGACATTATATAAAATTCTGGATTCTTTCAACTCCAAATT
>Ga0181612_178350_pt1 | contig 29945 bp, 16 predicted proteins | sample HoacroProtozoa21_FD_119630 | JGI IMG/M metagenome (GOLD analysis project Ga0181612, IMG submission 119630) | Hoatzin crop microbial communities from Cojedes, Venezuel. Combined Assembly of Gp0051906, Gp0051904, Gp0051908 | reverse complement strand
GGTAGAAATTAGAGGCACAAAAAAAAAAAAAGGCGTGATATTGATATGTGAGTTTGAGCTGGTCAGAACCTTTTAGGTGATGCCTAAGCATCTTCGAACATAAACTTGCCCTGGGAGAAGTTTTGTCTAACAAGAGAGACACCAGTTGTATTTTTTTTTTTTTTTTTTTTACAGAATGGTGGTTAGAACATTGCTTTAGGATGGGGAAGACAATGCTGAATTGGAATTGCAAACTGTCATTGATGCTATAAAAGGGAATACAGTCCACGCAGGTGCTGAAGTTTGCTGTTCAGAAACTGAAATTCGTTTAGATGAGGGTTTTTCAAACTTCCTAGCATGGCTCACTTTTCAACAGGTTATCCTGTGAATCTCTCTAACCTCCTATGAGCAACTGTGGACTTGTGGAACTTCTCCTTCCATTAGTCATCCATGAGAACTCCAACAAATATTATAAGGAAAGATTGTATTTTAATATTAGTCTATTTTATAATGCAATTTAGCAGCTGGAACTGAGTAACCTCTTATAACTGCTGAACCCTCTGTAGAATGTCAGAAGTTACTCCATAACCACTAGAACTGGAATAAAATATAGAAATGGCTGATCTTACCGGTGTTTCCTTTAGTAAGGTTTAGGTAACAAAAACAATTAACTGAACACAGAGCACTTAATTCAATGCTCATGTTCTGGAATCTGTCCAAAAGAACCAGCGAAACATCTTTATGGTGTCTTTCTTTCACTTTTACAAATTGGTTCCATTGAAAGAAGGTGGTAGTGTTTATTTTTTTTTTTCCTAATTTGGTCCTAACACCAGTTTCTCTCCCCTTTTGGAAATACAATATGCCTTGTTTCTTCTGCATGGTCCCTGCAGAGCACTGCACGTTGACTGTTACATCCTATTTACTGGCTGTAGTGACCCCCTGTGTCCTAGTCCTACGTTTGGGGTTTTGATTTTGCAACTGTCTGTGCAAATATTTACAGAGGTGCTTTGAGTGGTGTGAATTGTAGGTGGCAGGTCAAAGAAAGAGAGGAAGAAGTTTGTGATGTAGGAGCAATAATGAAAGCGCTTCTCCAGAGACACGGCAGCTGACTTGAAAGGAAGGGTGCCATAAATAGCAAATGCTGCCACTGTGTTCTAATGAGCAAAGACATGCAATTTCTTCTAAATTAGCAGTTATAAAATATGTAAGGTAAATTCTAGGTGTGCTGTGTGTAGACTTTTGTTTTTTAAGCCTTGCTGTAGTTGCATGAGTGGGCTGAGAGGCCTGCAAGGATGGACGTCTCTAGTGGCTCGCATGAAGCTGTCACTGGCAACAGCATGGGAATAGCTGTCATCTGTAGAATTGTATCTGAATATGCAAAAAGTCCAGCTCATGTCACTCAGTTGGGATTTAGCTGGTTTATTGTCTTTTAACATTACCTGCCAGCTGTTAGAAGCTACTAGATTTAGGCAGTTCTAAATTCAATACCAGTTACATTTATATTGTTAACACACAGTAGAGCCACTGCCAGTTACCAAAATGTCCTGTTTGTTTACCTAAGCCTGTTTTTAAGAGAAAAGGAAATCTTCATTTGTGCCGTAATTTTGTGAACAGGACAGCAACAACAGTTGGAAAGCACAGACAATAGGCCGGCATGCCAAATAAACAGTAATTTTATCATCTCTAAATTATTAAATTTAAAATTCTGTGGTCATGCCTTGCATGTCTTGGTATATTTGTGTGTGTTGTGTTTATGTACTAAAGGAAGAAAAGTCCCTTGCCTCAGCTTTCCTGATGCCTTAAATGGTGACAGTGATTGAAGGAGACCAAATGCAAACCAAAGAATCCCAACCTTTTTGGTATCACACGAGTCCATCTTCAGCTGTTAAAAGGTATCTCAGCAGAAAGTGTGTTGATTTCTTTTGAATGTCGGTAGTTACCTGTGTTTCCTTCAGTATTGTTAGGATTTCTACTCATTGGATCAAAAGGTAAACCGCTTTAGATGTGAAGCAGATATAAGTGCAATGTCTGTTCTGATATTTATTTATAAAATTGTGTGGAGTTTTGTTATGCACGTTTCTGAGAATGTGTTTTACAGCGCTTAACCAAGAAGCACTAGAATGACCTTCCATTTCAGAACTTGTATCTGCGCAGAATATTGAAGCCCCCCAACAATAAAGGGAGAATATTCAAAGTGTAATCCACTGAACTAAGTATTTGTAGGGTCATGTTAGGAGATAGAACGATCAGGAGTTGAATCGGTGAATTGTCTCACGATTTAACAACAAGTACTCCAGTCTTTTGGTAAAGGTAATATTTTACTTCACTTCAAAGTTCCTTTAAAAATAAAGCCTTTTCAGAGGACCAGAACAGAGGTTGAGCTGTCCAGGCACAGATACGAGGTTTTACTTGCGTACAGTCTAACTCCTTAACCCTGCTGTGTCCTTAGGTCTCTTGTAACTCTGAAACATACTTTTCAACCCCTACTGCTAGTTGTCAAATAACAATCACAACTGGTGATTGAAGAAAAGAACAAAGATGTCCTCCCATCCTCTATGTCACTAGAATTATTGATTAATTTTGGCTCATTTGAATATATATATAAGCATTGCTCCAAAACAGATCTGCTAGTCCTTGGTAATTGGCATGATAGCTGAACAACTGGTACGAAGTAGATGTTCAAAGCAATATATTCTATCTGCCTTGGGGGTCCTGCCCATTATGGTGCTCATGCCTTGCACTACTTTAAACTACTCTCTCAATGGTCTGCCAAAACCTGTCGCACTGTGTTTTGAAATCTGCTTTTGCCAGCCCAGTAGAAAGTTTCATTGAGAGGGGCAGAAGCTGAAATCCAAGAGGATGAGCGCTGGAGCAGTAAATCCTGTGCTGTTGTGTGCAGTTTCATAAACATTTCCAGCACAGATCAGTTATTAAGGCAACATATGTTACAAGCACGGTACTTAGATTAGGGATGACAGCCATTTGCAGCCAAATGAACTCTTAAAAAGAGAAGATATTGAAGTGTGACAAGGATTAATGTTTTATTGGCTTGCCAAATTCTTAAGGTGTACAGTAGAACTTTCTGTGGATGTTTTATATGGATGCTCTGTATATTTATTGTAATGCAAGTGTGATCTGTATCATCAGTTTTCTCAGGTTACCTTGTAAGTTTGATTAGTCTTATATTTGTCAGTTCTCTATCATGAGAAATCATGAGGGACAGTGATATGATGGCAATATTTTTCCCATTAGGGAAGCACTTAAATATCAGCTGGAAGCTAAGAGGGGTTCTGTTTGTTCAGACGCTTCTACCAGCTCTACTGTCATCGGGATCTAAACACAACAAGCTTTTTTTCAAGCCTTACCAGTGATATTGCCATTCCTATTCCTGCCACAGGATCTTTACTAACTTTAATTATGATTGGTTCAATCATTTCTATATTTATTTCTATTTGGTTCTCATTCACACTATTTCAAGCTGTTAGGATGTAGCCGTTGACTCCAATGTCAAGTCCTCTTGACTAGAGCAAGCACATTATTTTGTGTTTCTGTCTGCTCCAGCATCTACTCCTGCAGCTTTTTTTAATTCCCTTTAGCTAGTGAGAAGAGTTTGTCCAGATTTGTTTCTCAAAGCTTCACTCATGAGTAGACTTTGTAAGTGCTGGGGGAAACTTTTACTTAAGGAAAAAAAATAATGTTAAAAAATGAATGCTGTCATGCATCAAATACAGACAGAGAAACCTCATGGCTTCTAATGCTGGTCATATTGTATTGATTCAGTGTATTGATTCATTTGGTGATAAATATGTATTTTTGAAGGCAAATCACTGACATATTTAAATAACTCGTTGCTGTGTTACAGTTAACTCCTGTGTTGATGGTATGTTGCTGCTCAAAAGCCCCATCTGAGACTGGTGCCAGGTAGAAACTTCTGAAAAAGGTAGTAACAGGGAACAATCTCTGCTCTGAAAAGCCTGTGTCTAAACAGGAGTACATTTGTTTTGATAGGAAGGAAGAATGATAGACTTCTCTTCTGATTTTTACAATTTGGCTTTGTTAGGTACTTCGGTGGTTGCTGTTATTGAAAGCCCTCGGGCAAATACATACCCTTGAAGAAATAGCATGTGAACTATTCCATTGCTCAGCAGATTTCAGTCCGTATAGTCTGCTATGGCACATTCATAGCTCCTCTGTTGAACTGTGCTCTGAACATAAGCAACCATAAACTTTATTAGGCAATAGCATAACTCTTATTCTTTAAAATCAATTTTAGTTCAAACATAGGAGCTTTTGTCCTGTGGACAACATAAGCATAAAATATAAAAACTACAAAAAAATGTTTTGAATACAGGTTGTTTTAGTGATCAGTGATAACAGAAAATTAATGAATACATTGTTATAGCCTGCTGTTGGCAAAGATATAAGCATTACACTATATGTCATTATTATTCATTTTAATCTGCATTAAGGGTTTTTATTTTGTTTGTAAAGTCTTTTTTGTTTCAAAGATAAGTAAGACAGAGTTCTGAGATAGCTTAGAAAAACAGAATAAGGCCTCAGTAAGAGTTGCGTTGGATGTGCTTTTCTAGGGTTAATATGGCTGTCCTCCAGGCTATTAAGCTTCAAGCCTGTAAGCCAGTGAAAGCCCGAGTTAATAGCTTCATGTCATCAGAACAGACTCTTGGTTGCGTAGTTGGATACTGAAGTCTTAGTATGGATCCTAGAAGCTTCTACAAGATACTTTTTCTGAACCAGCTCCTTGCTTGAAGTGCACTATATTCAAAACTGCAGATGAAATCAGACATTAAGTAACTGATGTCATTGATGTAATGAGCATTTGGTAGTTCAAAATATATGATTTTTCAGAAAATGACATACTATTATCTCCCTTTTTTTTTGTATTCTGTACTTTTAAAATTATGAAACCTGTGCAATAAGCCTTTTTTAAGAATTCTGTAATGGACAAGTTCATACCTTCACCTTTTTCTGCATGCTGGATTACAGTTTTTGTTACTATCTTAAACCAAGTAGCTTTTTTTTCCTCTTCTGGTTAATGTTTACTTTAGCTGTGCAGCAGTACAAGATTGTGTATGTAGACAATATCATTCTCTGTGCCTAGAATTCGATAAAAGTATAAGCATGCACTCATTTTGAATTATTTTGTTCCTTGGCTCTGAGCTTCTGGTAGTTTCATAGTGTGTTGACATCTGATTTGGAGCCTGAAGAGCATGACTGAGTTGTGCGATTACTTTAGCACACTATGAAGAACTGGAAAGCGGGCAAGCAGCGTTCTGTGAATACGTGTTTTGAACTGGTGCTAGGAGGTGTAATGATGCTAGGGTGCTGACCTCCAGCTGAACTGTGAAAAAAGTCATATGATGAACTTGAAATTTAAGTATAAACAATCAAGTGAGTTTAAAGGTTCTAACGAAGACTGTATGAAACCATATAGTCTGAGTTCTTCTATCACTGCAGTTTGGACTACCACATTTCTGACAGAGGAAAAATAAATATGGAGGAAAAGCTCAAAAACTGGGAAACTAAAAGTAGGCAAGAGGAAGCCTGATACAGAGGGGAGTTTGGCATCTGGACTGAGGATTCTAGCCTTGTCCTCAACCTGAAATCCTTGTTGAAGATGCAAAGACAGAAGCTGTGACTTGCAGTGTAGGTGGGAGTTGTACAAGGATGACTTGCTGAAATTGGATGGTTCAGGAGATAATGATCAATGGGCCCTTGTGCAGCTGAATTGTTTCTCCATGATAATTTAGACACATCCACTCAGTACCTTATGTTTGTTAATAGCCAAATAATAGTCTGAATCATGAGTTGATCTAAATTATACTGAAGGGAAGCCCCAGAAATGAATTGGGCTTAACACCTTCCGAAGTTGACAAGGGAACAGTATGGAATATATAGCTTACGTAACAATGCATCTCTTAATTACGTGCTTGTTTCAGCAGATGGATGTGCTGTTTTGGGGCTGAATAACAACTGAACATTCACTCTAGTAACTTGGTTCATGGGGAGAAGCTTTTTCAGTGATGGCAATCTGGACAAATGTGCTGCAACTTGAAGGAGCTAATGCAGCTGGTGGAGGCAGAGCTGACTGTGGGCTGGAAGCCTGCTGTGCGCCAAGCCCACACCTTTTTGTGTGATTCACTTTTTGTCCCTGCTCATGCTCAAAGCCCAAGGCAAAGCATTGATCTGATCATGTAGTAGGAGTGGACAGAGTAGGTTCTGTCCGTTTTATCTGCACATCTGAAATACCAAACAAATGATCAGATATAAGAAAATCCACCCACGTATAAGTGTTGGGTGGAAAACCTACACACACTTAGGAATATTTGGTTGTGAGATAAGCCTAGCTGAAATGATTTTATACAGTTTCACTCACATCTGTCCTCAGCCTCACTCAGCTTTACCAGTGAAAAACAACAATACCCTTTTGAAGTTGTCTGCAAATTGCAGTGACATTTGCTCTCTGAAATATCCCATTACTTTTTATCTAATCTAGATACTGGTATCATCCCTATATATTATTGTTCTAGTTTTTTGTTAAAATTAAATATAAATATCTTTGAATATGCTAAATTAGAGTATCAAATTTTGATTTGGGAAAGGAGGGTATGAAGTTCAAACAAGTTTTGTATTATAAATTCAGACAGTTCATGATTTATCTTTTGTTTTTAACTGTGGTGCTCACTTCAATTTTCTCATATAGTTTCAGTGGGCATGTGCTGGTTGAATTCAAGTCTGTCTGCAAGCGGCAATGCAATAAAATCAAGATAACATCAGAATTGTACTCAGCGTCTTGAATTTTGATGTAGCCCCCATAAAACAATTAAGTGAATTCACTGGTCTGGAAGGTATTAGCTCACTTCCTACGCTTCCGCTGTTCTTTCACTCTGGACTGAAGAGTCACATAATGTCGGTCCTGTTGCTTCGTTGATGCATCAGTTGGTTTGGAATTTTACTCGACTGAGTGACTTCTAAACAATAATTAATGTAGCAGACTTAAATGACACTCTCAGAAGATAACAGCTGTGTTTGTAGAATATCTTATTCTCCTTATGTGGGGGGGAAAAGACACTCCTCTGGTACAAAGATGGTTTTGAAGTTAAAAGTTCAATTTGAAGTTCTACTTTCCTAAAAAATACTTCTCTTCTACTTTGATTTTCTCAAAGGAAAAATTTTTCAGAAAAAGTGAAGTAAAGAGGGCCTTCTCTGAAAGATGATATTAACATAAAGTTAACTGGGAAGCTATTACAAAAATGTAATCAGTAGTGTTTTAATTTATGGTCATGAATAATCATTTTATACTGAAAAAATATCTTGCTGTTTCAGTTTTCTGGATATTATAACATTTGCATGTACAAAGCAGCTTCCCCTTAATAGTCATGTTGTCAATGATTTGCAGCCACCTCGGGCAGCTAGAAAGTCCGCAAGGCAACTAAATACCTGTCAAGGACAGGAGGAGAAAGAGTACAGTTATTCACACTGGAAATTTGTCAGGACATCCCTGTCAACACCTTGATTTACATGGAAAATGGCATTAGCTCTGTCAAGACAACAACAGAGTCATTTTAAATTTAAAACAAAAATCTTTTCAATAGGGATGTCAATGTCATAATGCTCCTCACGCTGTGGAGGACTAGTTAGCCGAGTTTGAGTTTGCAAGTGTGTGCTCTCCATCACAAACTCAAATATCAGATTCACTGTTTGTCGGGTTATGCTCTTGAGCATATTATTGTGATATAGTGCTCCAGTTAGCATATAGTTTTTGAGTAATTTTCTAAGAAAACAAAAAAATTTATATGGTATTTTCTAGAAAGAAGGGACCTACCTTAAAAGTTCAGAAGAATAGTGGAATTTGCCTTCAAATGGAGAAGAGGTCTTTGTACTTTAGTGGCAAATCCAATGAAGAACTCTAGAAAAAAATATAAACATATCCTATAACAAACTTAATTTTTGCTTCCTTAACATTCCAGGGCATAGGCCTTTCTGTCTACAAAACACAGACAAAAGAAGAGAATAATACTATTTTTTAAAAAAAAGTTAGTTTTGCACTGAATTATTAAAAAATTTAAAAATGCCTATCATGATGGAGTGACTGCATACAATAAATCTTCTGGATTGGGCAGCTTCTAAGACTTATGAGGAGCGGCTGAGGTCACTCAGTTTGTTCAGCTTGGAGAAGGCTGAGGGATGACTTCCTCGAAGTCTACAATTTCCTGAAGGCAGGCAGCAGAGGGTGAGCTGCTGATCTCTGCTCTCTGGTGACCAGCGATAGGACTCGAGGAAATGGTGTGAAGCTGCCCCAGGGGAAGTTCAGATTGGCTATCAGGAAAAGGCTCTTCACTGGGAGGGTGGTCAGTCACTGGAACAGGCTCCCCAGGGAAGCGGTGACAGCACCAAGCCTGTCAGAGTTCAAGGAGCTTCTGAACGATGCTCTTCGTCATGTGGTTTAGTCCTGTGAGGAGCAGGGAGTTGGACTCAGTGGTCCTTATGGGTCCCTTCCAACTTGAGATATTCTTTGATGTCCTGGCAATTCCATATTTGGTATATGCCCATATTAAAAGTACTAAAGACTTTTCCTCATACCCTGTTCTGACAGTTTCCGTATACAAAACCTCACTGTCAAAATCAAGCTATATTCTTTGTCATCAATATGTTGTTTTGGCATGAGAAGAATACCCTCACAGTCTTTCCAGGCAAATAAAGCAACTTTCTTTTCTGTGATATGCTACCAGGTGATTTTCCAGTATTTAGGATGATTTGGGATTTTAGATACTTTTATGGTCACTTTTCTTTCCCCAAACCTTTTGGCTCTTCTTTAATGAGGCTACTGTTCTACTGAAAACTAGTGTCACCCTATTTCTTGTTAATCACAAAGCATATAATTGTGCCTGCAAGTATACTTCGGTGCATAAGCAAGCTCTGTCTACAGGTATTCTTCAATGTGTAGTCTAATCTTTGAACTTTGCTTAAAAAAATTAAGCATAACTAAACTCTCGGTAGTGGGGTTTTCTAGGGTTTCCCAATGAATACCTCGGTAGGAATTGAGCTGCAGGACGAGTATGCCTGTCTTTATTTTTCGACTTGAGTGTTTGGAGTCAGCATTCTTTACCATAAATCCAAGTTATTTTCATCTTGTCACAATACTGCAAGGGAAGGCAACATTACAGTGTCAGCTGTCCATCAGTCAGACAAATTTGTGTGGTTAGAAGTCAGTTAAACAGAGATGTCCTGAGTTTCATCTGTACTTTGAAACCTGGCTAGCTGTGAATTTCATTTTGCCCGGAAGAGGTATTTTTGATGTACATCATTGTTAATGAAGCTCAATTAAATACTTAATTCTTGTAACTTAAAAAGTGGATGAGAAATGGAAAATTGTGGTATTTGATACTATTTTTGAAAAGGTAATGAAGTCCCAGCTATTTGGTAAATAATGCTAGACAGCTCCATGAAAAGTGGTTTACAAGCCTTAAGCATGCCAAAGACAAGTTGGCAGGGGGACTGTTCCTGTCAGAAACTTTCCCCGAAGACCTTAAATTTTACTGCTTGGGAAGAGCTTTCAGTACCTAACTGGAAACTCTCAGCAATGTGAGTTAAATGCAATGCAGTTAGCTACAGTTCTCTTTTTCTGGTATATAAATCGCCATAAACCCTAGAAGAACCTGATCATGTCTAGTACCCCAGTTTTTCTTTACTTATTTTGATCTCAGCGACTTAATTTTCCAAGGACCCAGAACTCCAGAACAACAAGCTTCAGCTTTTTCTTGCTCTGATTGACAGTAGCGATAGAAGTTACAATTTTTCCATTAGATATTAGTGAAGCAGAGCACCACCATCAGTCCATTGACAAATCTGTTTTCGTCATACAAAAAATGTCATGTGAATGTTAGCGTAATTTCTAAATCCAATTATGAGTATTCAGATTGCTTTATGTTTACAAGAAAAAATATCCATCCATTTTCATTTCATTACAACCAATATCTAAGAGTAATAAAAATAGAAAATAGAGATCTGACTGTTAGAGACCATTGGACTATTAGATTAGAGGAATTTTTATACAGAATAGTAATTGTTCTTCCTAATGGATGTAGGCCCAAAATTCTTAGTCGGAAAAAAAACCTTAATTTGATTTAATTAGCTTTATGGTCCACGAAAACTAATAAGGACTGGAATTCTAATGCATGCAACAAACCCTTCCCCCAAAACGTTTATGACTGTAAAATACCTATTTCTCCAAAAATCACAAGAGAATTGTTAGGGTAGCAAACTACTAAAAATTTATATGGCATTCTTTTTTATGTATGAATAACATGATGTACAAAGACACTGAGGACACAATTGAAGTTAATTGTTATTTGTGTCATTTTTTATATTTAAGTGTTGTGACTCTGGAGGACAGCCTACCTCTCTTTCCATTTCTGCTGTGTTTGAGTAAGACAGCTGAATGAGTCGTCGTAAAATCGTATGTCTGAATGCCAGCCTTGAAGAAGTCTTGATTTCCATATTGATTTCCCTCCCATCCCAGTCTACTTGAGCCAAACTTGTTATGGTTTAGTAGGACTGGTGGTATTGGGTGGATGGTTGCACTCGATCTTAGAGGTCTTTTCCAACCTATGATTCTATGAAACTAAGCTGGCAAGTGGGTTTAGCAAAGTCTAGAGATATCCCACAAGCAACATTATTTTTTCTGTGTCAGAATGGGTTAGTTTGCTGTACTGAATATATAGCTTTTTTTTTTTTTGTATAATGTGTTTTAATCTGATTTGCATGACATCAGCAAGCTTTTGGTAAGCAGGAAGTATATACTAAGTACAAATGTGCAGCTACGTGTGAGGAGAGTTGGCCAGTAGTTTCACGAATGTTGAGCAGGCAGAGACTCCTGTTGTTTTTTTGTCATTAAATAGGAATTAATCGGTCTAATGGTGCTTATTCTAACCAGAAAGCATAGCACTGAGGTGATTCCATTACTAGTTAGCTTCACTTTGATTTGATGGAAAGGAGTGGTAGGGGGATTTGTTTCAAGTGACTGACAACTTAAAGATGTGGATCTGAGACTGAAGTAAGCACATGGAGTCTCCAAGTATGAACAATGGAGAAGAATTCACTGTGGAAGATGCAAAAGAATTTGACAGGGCTCCCTTCACAGGGCAACCTTTGCTTCTTGGTTTGACAGTAATGTCCCCGGGCTCCCACTGAGACAGCAAAAACTCCCAATATAGTAAGCCCTGTCAATTTAAATACAGCTTCAGGATGTTCTGCATCCTTTTACAGCACCCAGACACAGCAGCTGACATGATGCATTCCATGATATAGGTCTGATGTTCTTTGTATGATGTGCAGAGACACACGTGGTTGTGCAAAACTCCTGAATAAGTCCAGGCTCCTAGTTCTGTTCTGCACATGGACGGTAGGGACACTTTATTTCAATTTGTGACTAAGGAGATCTGTACAGATATTTACTTTGACTCCTAGTGTTGTATTGACAAAGATCTTTAGTGATGTATACAATTACGTACATATTTGATGTCGGGACGCTAGATGCAGACGTCATGCTATTTGGCATCCTTTTTCTTCCTTGTTACGTGAATGTAATTCTAGAAAGGGCATGAGATTAACAGCTGAGAAGTTGTTATTCACTGCCTCAGGTGAAGGCAGGAATATGAGTTTAGTGAATGAGATTTAATTTAATTTTCTTTCTCCATATAGTGGCCATGCAATTTAAAAATCAAAGCTTACTGCAGTTTGCCCTCCCTGAATCATGGAGCTGCATCCCAACGGAGCACACTTCTTTCATCTATAAATAATGACTAGTGAAGAAGATACGGTTTAAACTAGATTTTCAGTGCCCACATATGGGTCGAGCAGGTGGTTGCTAGAGGCAATGAACTGTTTATTGGGCTTGTATTGTGTGAATGATTTTTAGGCTGTGCTAGACAGACAGATTTCAGCTTGCCTTGAGCTTTAAAAATCCTTGAGCTGGCAACAGGGGTGTTACCACCTTTGGCAAGGCCAGCCTCCTCGTAACTGTTGGAAAAAACAACGAAGAGATTTTTGAAGTCTTTAAACAAGAAAATACTGATTATGGAGTCTTTATTTCCTTTGTAAGCTAGTAGATGAGCATAAAAGTAAAATGTCTTTTGCTTAGTTTTTTTCAAGTATTGGAGACCTATTTATTTCTATCATAGTGAAGCTAGATGCTTCTCAAAAACCTAACACTTTTTCCTCTGAAGTCTAATTTTGTATATACATATATGTGTGTGGGGACTTTTGTGTGTGTACAAATGTTTGGTTATCAGTTAATAATTAAACTTTTATATCCTTTATTATTTAAAAAAATCAGTGCGTTAGCTAATAGTCTCTAAGTGAAGTGATGTTTCAATAATTTTTGTGGGCTTAAAATTCAGAGGCAGCCTTTAACTAGTTTTATTTTGAAACTTTCCCTGTTTTGCGTTCTGGAAGTTAGCTGTTATGAATAAGAAAATGAGTATTTATTTTGTATTAATCTTTCTGTATAAGATGATGCAAGGACAGGAATTCAGGTTCTGTGAAGTATTCTCCCTTGCCAGTCTGCTCCCACCTCTCCACATCATGTTAATGTTGTTCGAATCAGATGCTTCAGGAGTACATTGGAGATCATTTCTAGTAATAAAAAACACAGAAGACCAAAGTAACATGTCAAAGTGGAACATAACACCAGTTCATAACACTGAGGAAGAGAGCATGTATCATTCAAGGTACTACATTTCCATTACCATTAAGAGGAGTTTTTTTTAATAGGAACTACTGGCACCTTGTCAGAGTGAGGATAGCGATGAATCCTTTTATTTAATTATTTGGGCTGAGTTTACTAAAATGAGCATTCAAGAATTCACTAAAAAGACAAGATAGTCATTAGTAACAGGAAGGTTTGGTTTAAAAGTCATTTTAGTTTTCCTGCATTGCTCATTATAGCAACATTGTCCTACTGGATGGAGCCTGGAAGTCAAAACTAACTGGAAGGAGAATCAGCCTTGGACTTTTGTGCTAAAAATGAAATGAAATCTAGCCAAAATGATGTATGTATGCTTAAGTTTAGGGAACTCATTGGTCTGTGATCAATATAAAGTAAATATATACGTGCTTTCTAAAGATGCACAATCTTTAGTATAATAGCTTCCCAGAAATAAGACTCCTGATTACTGTGCTGACAAGAGATGCCTCGGGCCAGTGTCACATGTGAAGGCACATGGGATGATCTCGTCGTTGCTTTGTGACTAAATTGTTTGTTGACTGATTTACTTTGCAATGATCCCCCACAAGTCTTCCTGAAAGACTTAAATATTTTATCTTTTTGTTTTAAAGTAGCTTTACTAGTTTCTTAGCAAATTGAATATCCAGGGTAATGACCACGCAGTCACTCAAAGGAAGTATCAGAGAGGTTGTTGCTGTTTTCTCTAGCACGTGGAGAAATAAAGACCTGTCGTCTTGCTAGAGTCTGATCACATACTTCAGTTCTCTGAAATGTTGAAAGTATCCTAATAATAACTATCTGAAGTTCTTATCATCTCTAAGAGAATTAGAAATAAATTCTAAAAAGAGCAGAATTACAGGATACTTTCAAAAGAATCAGGGCACTGTTTTCCCTCCTCTCTTATTCTTTTTTCTAGCTGGTAGTATTTCTCATTCAGCACTAACTTATCTAACCAGACATAATGAACTTCCTAACACATTTTGTGGTATATAGTGAACCAGACAGATGCACTGAGGGAAGAAATGGCAAATTAGTAGAATAGCATCTGCAGGAGGCCAGATTCATTAGTTCTTTAAAGCCTGAAGCTCTTCTGGGCATCACTTCCCCACAAAGCAGTGTTTCTTTTCCAGGGCACTCTCATGTTTCACTGTAACCTATATAGCAGGGTTTATTTCTGGATCACGTAAAGACTCTTGGAAGGACCAATGCTGAGCTTACAGACGTTTGAAATGAAGACAGATCTGCAATCTGCCTCACACCCAGTTTTAATTGCTTGTGATTTATTCAAACCTCCAGGATCACTGAGTTGCTTTTTTGTGGAAGAGAGTGGAAACTTTTTAGATGTTATTACTACTGTCATTTAAAGGCATTATGTAATTTCTGTTCCCAGATAAAATACATTTGAAAGGTACCTTTTTTCCCGGGGGTCAGTGAGGGTGCAGTTTGCATTCAATGTTCCCAAATTCTCTGAAGTACTTTGTTGCTATTGGCTTGTCCTTCAGCACCCAGATAAACGGGGTGTGATAGGCAAAAAGAAATCCACTGCATAAAGATAAGAACAAAAGCATAAAAGAAGGAAATCCTTCAGAGGAAAGTAAATAAAATTCACCCTTTTCTGTGTCATAATTTGCATATAAATGGAACTATGCATTATAAAACTTGACATTTATGAGCTAGGATTTGAGCAATGTTTGGAATGGGTAAGGGATGTTGCAAACTGGCTCCTTCTAGACTTGAAATTCTTAATGGATTTAAAAACTGTTAATTTCCAAACACTAAATTGCAAATGAAGAGCTAAAAATGATCTCATTGGTGCTAGCTGCCTAAGCCAAGATGTGGCACTAACTAGAACGTACTGAAAAATGAATATCTACACACTTGAACATTTCTATTGGCTGTACACTTGAATATTTCTGTTGGCTCTCAGGGTTTGTTAATGTGACGATGTAAAAAGTCAGTCTGTTTTCTGTGACGGGTCGTATGGCATCATGGTGGAATTGGAGTGACTGGCAGAGAAAAAACAAGGCACAAGAGAACAATTTAGTGACCTCTGTTGGTTTAGGACCTGGTCCAAAGCCAAATGACATTAGTGGAAAGGCTTCTGTTGAGGTCATTGACCTCTAAGTCAGGTCTTTAATTCTTAAATGTAAACAGTATGTTACCAGTTCAGGTGCTGCATGGTGCAAGGAGAAGCTGATGGGGATGGAGAAGTGTACTTCATGCTGTATTTTCAGGCTTTTTAAAGTTTTTGCTGTCTTTTGAACACATTGTTTTGGCTGTACCTCAGCACTTCCAAGATTAGGAAGATACAAAAGAGGATGGTACATAGACTGCATCAATGAGAGAATTTTGAGAGGAAATAAGAATTTCATGAAACAAACGTTGTTTCAAAACAAAGTGTGATAAGACAGATGAGCACTGAAAAAAAGGAAAGTATGTTTCTGGCAACCACATCCCTTTCAGTAATACAAGTTCTGGTTGTACGGAGAAGGATTATATGTCAGTGAGGATTTTACCTTGCTCTTCCCTCTTGCAGCTGCATACACGTATGCATGGTTAGGTTGTGAAAATGATTGATAATTGTTTCTAGAGCACTAAAAGAGAGAGAAAAATCAAAAGACTTCAAACAATGTGTATAAAATAGTATGCTAAAATAGTATGTTTAGCATGAAGAGACCTCTATTAATGTGTATTTTATGTGAAGACTATACTGTTTGTTCTGTGTCATTCTGTATCAGCAGTGTATGCATGAAGTTGCTGTAACAGAGAACAGTTACATGACTGAAGTAACTGCAACCCAACAGCGCTGCATTTTTAATAAATCTAAGGATATGCACCTGTTTACTGGAGCTTATATATAATACATGGATGTTCAGTTTATTGCAAGAGACATGCATTTTTATTTTCTGCCCTTATTTCATTTATAAGGATTACTTTGGGAGAGAACTGTTTAAAACTCCTCCATTACAGTTTACTTTTCTGAAATTTGATTTTTCTTCAGTTGGGTTTTCTTAAATGTGAAAATATATTGATGTATGTGTGGAGAACACACATCTCCATGTGTATGGAACAGTATAACATAATTTGATTTAGTTTTTGAGACAGAAGGCTGGAATTTGAAAGCAGCAATGGCTATTAATTCCAAAAGCGCAAAAAATAACGTAGAAAGATGCTCTCCAAGCCAATTTATAATAGCAGATATGATTCAAAAGATGCCTGAGTCATAGCAGGGCAACCTGTTCTTGTTTGCCTTGAGGAATCTCTAAAATGTGGCATTAGGCACAGTATCAAGACATATTTCTGCAGCTATCCCAATTTATTTTTTAAGTAGGATGGTAAGCCAAAATGTCCACATCTGTGCTATTCAATAATATTAAAACTAAAAAACAATACAGCTGACCGATTACATAGTGTAGAGATTTCCATCCTAGTTTAAAAGCACAGGCACAATTTCCAGGTTACCAGTGCCTCTCAAGATCAGCTGTTTGTTTTCTCTGCCACTGGCATGATGACCCCATGTGATTTTCTGTTTGCTTTCTCAATCCTGAAGGAGATGTAGTCTGAAATACCTTTCATATATCTCTGTATACTTACAGTGTGGGAATGGCAAAGCCAAAGTTTTCTTCCTCTTTGGTTTCCCCCCACAAAAATTTAGTCATTAGTGCTAACTTTGCTCTAGAAAGATCTCTCAAATCCTTTCAGCCATCTAATTAACCAACACCTGTGAGACCTCGGTGTGTGACTGAATGATCAGCTTCAGAGCTGTTATGGCTAATGTACAATGTGTGTATGCATGTGCAGGTTTGCTGTTATTAATTCAAAGTTATATTTCATTATTATTCATTGTGCGACTAATGGATCATGGTTCATATGGTGGTATAATACTCTTCTCACTGCAGTATCCTCAGGATCTCCCTGCTCCCTTTTTGACCCAAAACTTGCTCTTGATTTTTTTTTTTCCACATCAGTGAAATTTTCCCAGTAGTTCTCTCTTTCATAGGTTACCTATTCCATGTAAGAGTCTCAGTCTTACCCCATCCCATCCCTCTTTCCCTCATGTCCTAAAATCCTTCTTAACTTTGTTTCGTTCAGCTGTGTGGCCTGTCAGGAAGATCATAGATGACATACTGGGGTGGTCTGGAATTAGGTGTGTGCTAATGGCCTAGTTAGTCACTGCCTATTGCCCTATGGATAAAGGTGGCTAAAAGGTCAGCTCTATCCTGTTTCCTCAGAAGGAGCACTAATAGAGACTACACTCTCCTTAGATGCTGATTATCAAGAATACAAGATATTAATAATTTTAAGATCTTAATTGCTTTGTCAAATTTGGTTGAACTTAGAAACAGGAGAAAAATTTTGGGTGAATATAGGCTGGCCATGCGATAGCGTAATGTCTTATTCCACTGGTAACAGGACTAAAAATAAGATTGGGAAGGAATGTAAGTTTGGGTTGTGCTTATTATCCAGAATTTCCAAAACAATGAATAAGACTGTAGTCCTAACGGATGCATAATATGTTTGGGTAGAATTTCTAAAGGAGGTAGGTAAGGCAACATGTAGCTTGTTTAACTCTAAGAGAAAACTGTAATGGACAGGTAAACTGCTCCATGACACTGGGGAGAGGATAAGGAAACCAGGAAGGAAGTAAGAGCAAGTTTCTTACTCCAGTGGTCATTTGAGAGCAAGAGCCTGGTTTACATGTTCTGATTTGTCACCTGAGACTTCTTAAAAATTTGAGCCTTAGATAAATGAAAGTATTTGGAAAACATAAATATGTTATTAACTTTAGCAAAATAGGTTCCTAAGGTCAAAGTTTTGAAAATTTATGTTCAAAGAGAGAACGGCATCAAATGCTTACCTTTTGACCACAATCAGTGGGGATATTCCATAACAGTAAAAGATGGAAATGGGTATCTTTGGTCTGTATATGATTTTGTAATGCCTTTTGTCCCCAGTTCAGAACATGGAACTAGGCCAGTAACTTGAACATTTAATTTAGTAAGTCAGGTGATGAAAGAAAAAAAATTACTAAAATTAATGTATGTTGTAGATCGTTACCTTTTTTCTTCAAAATTGTGAGCTAGCCAGATGCTACGCGTTTTGGGAACAATACAGCCTTTTCTGAAGAAGCAATCTGAAGGTCAGAATCTTGTGACAGTCCAGTAGCTCACAGAGTATATGTTACTCCCACCTGATTATCAGTCCCCTCTACTGAGTATTAAAGTACACTTAAGTTTTGCTATTGAACGACTTGCCTTTTTGCTCTAATTTCTTCTATACTTCTGCATTCAACCTTCTGTGACTACATATGCAGTGTGCAAATTTCCTAACATAGTCCTCAATTTTCAGTGTTCAATTAACTCCAGTAGATGCAAGAATGTAGATTAAGAGTTTTCTTGTTTATTTATTGGGATGTGTGAGGTAATTGTGGGTGGTCTGGCAAAAGGGAAACAACCTAAGACAGAAGCAGTGAATTTGTTTCCACTCCTGAGTGTCTCATTTCATGCCACCATGTTAAGTATGCGTTGTGCTTTATCAGCTCCTAAAATTAGACCACACATATCCTAATTTTCCTCACAGTAGAAAATATCCAGTTAGGTCCCCTGATTCCGCTATGTCCACTGCTTAATGATTTTTCTGGTCCCAACTTCATTCTACTGAGAAGGAAAAGCCAAATTTTGCCAATGAAACCCCCCAGGCATCTGTGTAAACTCTAGGTCGACAGTCACAGATGTTTGGCATTGTTTTAGCACAGTTCAAAGTATATGTTTAAGTTTGTGGCCTTTTTTTGTTTTGTTTTGTTGGGTTTTTTTTTGGTTTTTTTTGAATCATATAACTTTGGCGTGATTGAGAACTATTTCACTGTTATTGGTTTAGACAAGTTGATAGATTTAGATAAGTATTGCCATATTTTACACAGTTCTCATATGAAATAGTTTGTACCAGAAGGGTCTTTGTTTATTTTTAGTTCTTTCTTGCTACTACATTAGCCACTAGAAATTGTCATTACACTTCATTCTACTCGTTAATCAGGCTGGTGTCTGGGACCTTGCATCTGTTTCTTTTATGTGGTCATACCACAGTGTTGACAAATCACCTTACGAATGTTACAGCAGAAGTGCTGAATGGATTGTAATGAGCCTAGATTCACTGGGGGAAAGGAAGCGTTAGCAATGGAAAAAAGAAGAAAAAGTAAGGTAGTACGTCATCACAAATGTGCAGCGTAGTGGAGGATACCTTGCCAGAAGCCTGAGCACCTTGTCAGGCAGGAATGTTATGGAGAGAAAATATGCATACCACTGTCAAGTTTATGTCACTATTTTTTATTATGTAAAACACAGTAATAGTTTATGATTTGCACATTTTGCAAAGAGCAAAATATATAAACATACCATTGGAAATTGGTCCTTTATCTGCAGAGCTTACGGTCTCTGATTGCAGCTGTCTAAAATGATGAGTGAATAGATACCATCACAAGAATCCTTTTGTTCAGTCTAATATCAAGATTTCAAAAGGTCCTATGGATACTCATGAAATACCCGAATAGCTTTCAAGTCATTAGAATGATCTACTGGAAAAAAAAAAAAAATCTGGTTTTGTCCACGCTCCATAGTAATTTGTTTTTCTGCACATAAAACTAATTATCTGTTAACTATGTTTCCACTGAATTATTTTTCTTTACAGTCTTTTAACTTGCAGGATTGGAAGCATGACTCTTTGGCTAGTGGGTTGCGTTTTGTTTTGATATGATTTCTCTTATAAGCCGTGTCCTTGACCTCCGTGTGTCTGTGAACAGATACAGTGAGAGAAGGTAAATTACGCAGTGAAGCTGGGCTAATGAATTTGTAAGGTTTGTCTTGAAATAAAATAGTATTATAAAATATATCATTTAAAAATGGAGGGCACATCATGTCTTTTAAACAGTTTACTATGGAATAAATTAGAAAAATGACGTCCTAAGGGTTTTGCTGACTGCTGGTCACATAACTAAAGACTATTCAATTTTTGTTATTAACTAATAATAAAATAGCGCTGCTGTTTCTGGCTCTTCTGTTGCCTCCAAAAATCAAATGTGTCAGTTCATCCATCTTTATTGGCCTCTAATAATCTCCCTACATTTTAGAGCTTTACTTGTCAGCCTTAAATCATCTTTGATGAGAGTGAAGAATTGTATTCACCTTTAAAGACTTGATCTTTCAGGATATGTGAATGATGGATTGTTTTCATCTCGGAATCCTTTACTGAAGAAGGCTTTGCTTAAATACATATTTGTGGAAAGGCCATCCACAACTGCGTTACAAATAAGGCAATTTTATCATGTGCCCAAGAATATTAATTTTTTTTTTCTTCTTAAGACATGAAAGATAATTAAAGATGTATTAAAGAGTCTCAGGGCCAAGCCTAAAAACATGATCTCTAGATAATTCACACCAGAAGATGACTAAAAAGAACACTGAATTCTGTTTTAAAACAAAGTCTTTTAGTAATTGATACCTGACTTGTGAGCCTTGTACATTTGGGAAGAGTAATCTTAACATACTCAGTTTTGTTTGCCATGTGGTACATATGTAAAAAGAGTACATTTTATCATATGATCAGATAATAAACTCATAGGCTAGCTCGTGACATTTTAAAAGTTGGGGTACATATTCAGTAGCTCAAAGGTAAGAGAAAATGTAAAAGCAACAAAGAAAAGGATATGTGTCCTAAGGGATATGTTCTGAAGAAAATTAATAATAGCTTTGTGCTGTGTAAAATTCAGGTATTTTTTGTTAGAATTTTTAAAACGTATTTGTTTCTCTTGTAAGTACTTGCTCTGGGCAGTCTGGCATAACAAATTCTCAGTGTAAGGCTCCGAAGTTACTGTTGTTTCTATATTCACTGACATAAGAGAGCAGAATAGATTGAGAAGGCAAATCAAAATCTTCACTGTGCTCGGCGTAAACGACAGAATATTTACCTGTACAACATCCAGTGAGACATCTCTGACAGAAATGCTTCCGAAATAGTGTTTTGTGTAGGCACAAATTCTCTTGGCTTCCCAAGTTAAGTTCCTAGAAGTCCAGCTGAAATCCGTCAAGTTTCTCAGCATCTCAGGGAGAGTCTGTAGACTTTCTTTTGGTTTTCTTTCAGTATTTTGCGTGCTCCGTGGTTGAGTTGCACTGTCAAGCCCGTTCTTGGGGTTGGGAATATGCAAAGTTTATTTCAAACAAACTTCTTGAAAAAAGAATAATTTGAAGGCCCATGCATTGTAACTCTTTTTGTAGGTTAAAATCATACCTATTAATCAAGATAAGTCTATTATTAATCAAGAAAAAAGTCTTTAGTGATGTGCCTTATAGATAGGAAGGAACAAGTACCTTCATACCCGCGATTATCAATGGAGTTTGAAATTGTAGCTGTGACTTTCCAGAGTGGTGTAAGTCTCCTGTTTAATTAGATCTTTTGCTGTCAGAATCAGAGTTGACCTGTGGATTACTAGAGGCAAATAATTTTTTGGGTTTTTTTTTTTGTTTTTCCCCTGTATATGCCTATTAAGTGGAGAATTTTTACCTTCTATTTTATCTGTTAAACCTCAATAGCTTGTGTTAGGGAGCAACAGGGCCGGCTGTCCTGCAGGGAAAGTGAGCAATCAGGGCATCATTCTGCAGTACCCCAACCAGAGCAACGGAGTACGTTTGGCAACCGTAACCGCATTCAGCCAGGAGTTCCGATTCCCGGACATGCTATGAAGACGGCCTGAGGTGAAGCTGGGAGAAGTCAGACCTGTGAGTCAGGATTGGGGTCTCGGTCCAGGGGGTACGTAGTCAGGTACAGGCTCAGCTGCAGTGGAGATCAGGCAAAGCCTACAGCAGGATACGTGTGTTCACTAGGAGAAGAATCCCAGAAAATACAGTGCACCCTTAACTAACATTTTGCTGTCCTTAACCTGAAAGGCTAATAATTCTGTCTTTAGCAGCCTAGGGGTCTAACCCGTGAGTAGAGTTTCTGGAGGCCACAATAAAAAGGAGCCTGATGTTTTTGGAAAATAAACAAAGTTCATTCTAGTGGAAAACAATGGTGGTACTCCTGTTATAAAACAACAACAAAATCCCCCAATCTGCCCCAAAACCCCAAACAGCTCCCCCTGCCAAAAAAAACCCCAAACCAAAGAGCAACTAATCAAACCCCCCAAATTAATTTTGTTATTTTGAAGGAATCAGATTATAGAATTAGGCATTACTTTACATTTATCTTTTCCCTCAGGCCAATTATAGTAAGTGGTGCTTTTTACTTAATGGAGATGTTCCAAAACAACCATCATTCTGAGATTAATGGTGCAAGTTTCCTCTGTTTCACTGAAGACGAACTAATATTGTCTGAATCGGCAAAAAATGCAGAGATGACAGAGGTATGTGTGATATACAGCTGGTCAGGCAATGTTGCCATGTTGCTTTAAGTCCCATTCCTGAAGCAGGACTGAGAATCATCTGCAGTTTGTGATAACTGGCTGAGAAAGCTCTCACACCAAGCTGTTTTTCAAAAAATTTTGCAAGTCCATACGTGATGTTGTAGCTTTAACCTGTTACAGAAGTAAGCAAAATATTAGTTTTATATTATCTGTGTATTATTACAAAATTATATGTATTATATAAAAATACATGTAAATACAAAAAAGGATTTTACTCCTAGTAATATTCTAAATTCAGGCAGTTTGTAGAGGTCTTGGCAGGAAGTCCACCTGACTAAGCAAGAAACAAACAACTATGCTGATAGTGCTGATGTATATGTGTGATACATGAAGCACGTTCTTGCTTAGGACACCTTTACTGTAACATCCCTGCAATTCTGAGGAGAAGATAAATGATCAGATGGAGCACTGCTTGCTATTTAAATGTTAGAATATGCTCATAATTTATTAAAATGTTGTAAGAGCTTTTCATTATTGGAGATCCCTAAAGCTTTGGACCTTGAGAGTCCAAAGCACTGTAGTGAAAGTAGGCACAGTATAACTGGTGTTAATGGAGCTTCTGCTTCTGCCAGCTCAAGGTTTGGCATGTATATTCCCATTTAGGTAGGTGATTTACCATGATCATGGGACCATGGTAAAAGTTTTAACAAGCCCAGAAAGTGTTTCTTAAGTGTATAGAAGTGTTTGAAGTTGGACAGAACTCAAGTCAGAAAAAGCTATTAAAAGATTGTACAGTTTTCTTTTTAACTTTTTGAAAATGTTGCCATCTCAAATATTTTTTATGATCTTATATGCAACCAGCAACTCTGATATTTAACATGATGAATTTACTCAGTTAACCTAATTTCTCTGACTGTTTATTTTAGCTTGTTTTATTGTGATACAGTGTCCTTCTCCATACTGCATGTTATAAGTGTGATAAAAACATACCCAGGAAAGTAGTTTCAAAGGATCTCAGCTCTGCTCATCATTCTGCCACTCCTCAGTTCTGGCAGTGGCATCCTTGATCTCCACTTAGAGCAAAGGGAGAAGGGAAGGGAATTTACGGTCGCATCCTATTACTCCACTTTCTGTCTCTCTGTCCATGAGTGACCATATTATTGCCTAAGCAACTAAATTTATTATGTTAGATAGAGTATTCTTTTGGCTTCCATCACTGTTGCTCTGTCTCCTTGATAACCTCCTGCTGACCTCTAAGGACTAATGCCAGAACTATGAACTGATGTGGAATTATTGGGAAGTTAGAGTTGGACAAAACAGAAGAAACGGAAAACAAAATGCTGATGGGCTTGGCTACAGCATAGTGTGAATTATTCTAATAAGAGAGTCATATACAGAATCCTATATTTATGAAATAAAAACGTTTACAAGCTTGGAGATAGTTTTGACAGCTTGTCTTTCTCCAAGCTGTTGTTGTGTGTTGTCTGCAGTGTGAGGCAGATAACTCTGCACTAAGTCACCTTTGCAGGGTAAATGGCAATGCTAGTTAAACAAAGCAAAGCTCAGATTTCAGATACTAGTTCAGCAACAAATGATGATCCTAGGAAGCCGTGGAATGCTCAGGCCCTAGTTATAGTTGATAAATTTGCAAGTATTTTTGTTGCTGTGGCCTCATTAATATAAGGTAGAATGGCCACAAGTGAAAAAAATAGGTTTGACTTGGTCTGTATTTAAATTGCCAAGTCCTCCAACAGCCTTATTTTAAAAAATGATTTGATTTTACAATGATTTCATAGTGGTAGTAGCTTTTCTTTCTGTAATGTAGTCAGGGAACCTGTAGCCTGGCTAAAGTTTAGCAATTTCTCATCATAAGCTGTTTTCTCCTCTTCCTCCATACCATACCACAGCAGTACTTTGCATTATAATTTGTTTATCCCTGTGCCCTATTTAACTTAATATCCATCAAAGGATTTATTTGTTTTCTGCACCTTTTCACAATAAATTAACTTGGTTTGAAGCAAGGTGATTATGCTGCTTCTCTTCTGTGTGCATTTCCAGCAGAAGACTGATGCTCTAAAATAATGCAGTTAATCCATGGAAAAATACATGTGGTATTTACCAGGACAGAATAGGCAACAGAGGAGGCAAAATTATTACATTTAAATAAATATATTAAATGTAAATCTGTTTTCTGGTTTCTTTAGGTCAGACTATATGCACCATTCTCTAAGCTCTAAATGAAAAGCAATGTTTGGAAGATAAACAAAAATCTAATAATAGGAAGATAAGGCATTTCTTTTTCTTTTGCGTGGGCTTTAGTTGGTGCTGCACACTAAAGTGCAAGTCCTATTGAAATCGATATGTTGAATAGGAGGTGTTTTATAGGACTAATGAGTGTAATTAGGCTTCATTAGCAGTGACAGAAGTTACATACACATTAAGGGGAGAATACAGTCCTGAGGGTTTGTCTAGCTTTCCATTCAGTGGAATAGAGCATTGCAAAGTTGTGTAATACAGGTGATCTGTGTTATGTATGGGGCTTACTGTATGAAATCAAATACGCTGAGCCACATGGTTGAGAGAAAGCTGGTTGAGAGGAGTGCTGTTTTCCTTGCACAGATACCCTTCCTAAATGAACATGACATTCGTGTTAGATGAAGGTCGTAGTTTGGTATGGAGCATGACTACTTGTCTACTCTAATCCCCTGCAGGTAATGCTTTTAACTGTAACTCTTTAAGGGCTTGCCTAATCTCAGGGTATTTAGGTCAAGGTCTATTTATAAGAACTCCAACAAAGACCTTACGGCCTCCAGCTGAAAAGACTATTTAAAATGGATTTATGTTTGTGATCATTCGTAACTACGAAACCCCTTGATTTTAAGGGAACGTTACTATGAGAAGCAACATCATCCAACTTGAAAATATCAAACCACCCTCATTACTATCATTGCCTTGAAAGGGATATAGTAAAATACTTCAATGTCAAAAAAAAAAAAGAAAATCTTAATTTTCAGCCATTGTATTTTTGTTTCATTTTGCAGTTCTTCTGTGGATTAGTGAATTGAACTTGCTCTATTTTATTTTCCAGTCATTTCTGGTTTTACTTGTTACCTTACTGATAGTTCTCTTGGTCTCAATTTCAAATTAATGTTGTAAAATATGTGCTAGTTGTGTTTACTTTTTCATATAAGTAATTCTTTCCTTTTTATGTTTAACTTTTTTCCTCTCATCTAAAAGAGGAGTATTCTAGTCTGCAATTAACTGGCTATGCAATTTGGTTTATCATGTCTTTTTATTTTGCTATTTTGATAAAATACAATAATGTCATAGTTCTTATATCAGAGAGGCAGACTGTGACTGTATAACAAAATGGTCTTTAGTTTACTCTGCAGGTTATCTTGGTCATTGTAAACTGCTCATACCCCTTCAGTTAGGGACTCCCCAATAGATTATTTTAACATCTGACTTAGAGAACTTTGTAAAGTTATTGCATGAGTGAATCCTTGCAGTGAGGAACTATTGAAGAGATTAGGTCAGCTGTGATTTTATTTAACTGAGTGTTGAAACTATCTCCAAGGACAGAGATTTGATAATCTCTCTGGGAAAACTGTTCCAGTGTTGCACTGACCTCTCATGGAAATATTTTTCTTAATGACTGGCAGGGGACATGTTAGAATGGTACTCAGCTTCCTGGTGAAATTTTGCATTTCAGCCAATATTTCAGTATTTGAAAAGTAAGCACAGCGCATAAGTGCCTAATCACTCGTGTGTCATTCTTCTTGCCCTTATTCTGATCCTCTTAACGTAAGTGTCTAAAAAACGGCAACAAAAGAAGTCATTAGATGAGAATTCCAATCCTGATTAATGCATGTTTGTTCCTTGAGTATGTTTATGTACTAAGTGAAATTATCAAACTCTAGAAAGCAGAGGCGTTTCATTATTCCAAAGTAGTTCTATTTTTTGTCTTTGCTTATTTTACTGTGATATGGATGAATGGGTTGTTGCATTCAGTTAAATGTTGTGAGTATGGAAATCTGACTTAGCAATTAATGGCTCGAAATTCTCTTGGCAGAAGTTGAAGTGTGGGTTGGAGGCAGAGGAAAAAAAAAATCAGTGAAAAACATAGTAGGGTGAGTGGAAAAAAGCCACGGGAGATATTGAAGAAAGAACACAGACGGAAAGAGATGCCAGTTAAAGTGAACACTGAATCAACATTGTGTTGTCTGTAGGGATGTACATTTTACACTTCTTCTACAAGGATTCTTCTGCCCCTCTAAAAAGGAGTAAAAACACAAGCTTCACCTCAGTTAAGTAAGCACATTTTTAGTTGGCTGAATCTCCACAAAAAATAAAGCAATAAAGACAAGAAGCAAAGGCTTAGAAATTCAAATTAGTTTCACCAGTCTGTAACAGTCTGCAAGAGTACATTTTTCTTGAAATCCATACTCAAATAAATTTTACAGTTTTCTTTAGAATATATTTAAAATACAACACTTGTAAGTGTATTGGAAGTTTGTTTTTATCAATTGTTCTTGTAAGGGCCAGAAAGTGAAATAGATTGAAGCATCTGGAAACAGAAGAACTAACTCGGGATATGTGACTGCCCGCTTCTCTGGATATACACAAGAAATGCTTTTCAAGAGAGACATTTCAGTCCCCATCCTCATATTTAGCTTCCTAAAAGCTTTAGCAAAGGGGAAGGTAGTATTTACACTGTAAGGTAAGGTGAGGAATGTATATTCATTAAGAAATACACTTTGTTGAGCAACTCTTATGCAATAACTTTGTTTATTGTTAATTTTTGTCTTCTAAGTGAAAGGCCGTAAACCTCTTTGCTAATCCCATTAGCTAGCTGGTCTCTAAGTTACGCACAATGTGGTCTGAGTATGTCCTTCTTTGTGCTATGGAACATTGTACAATATATTGTTCAAAAAACTGGATTTTTTTAAACAAAATTCTGAAACTCAATACAAATATCATACGATGAATTTTCATGGCATTCCACTGATATAGATAGCTCAATAAAGAGAAAGGGGTTTTTTTGAACAGATGAGATTGAAAATGGGAGAAACAACACACATAGGACACCATGACTGACTCAAGGCTGTGTGTCATCTATTGTATTATCTCTGCAATCAAAATTGTTCTCTTTCTGCTCTGAAAGTCATTAGACCACATTGGAATAACCACAGCTCCCCCTCAAAGCAGTAAAATGGATTACCAAAATAGATTTAAATTGAAGTCAAAGTAATGCCAATCAAGAAGCTCTGCAAATATGTTAGTGAGTCTGTTTATGCTTTGGCAGACATCTTTTCCACTAGTAGATGAAAAAATTCACTTCAGTAGAACAGAAATGCTGGAGGCGAGTATGTCATTAGAACTGAGGTTTTGGAAGTTGTATTCACATTGCAGTGCTTAGAGGTATGGATATGTATTGGGGCATTTTAATACAAAGTTTGAAATACTGTAGCACCTTCATTTTTCTAAAATAATCTTATTTCTCACTATCATATCTGTATTAGTATTCTTATTTTTTATGTGCTTTCGGTGACAAAACCGTACAACTTTGCAGTAAACATCAATGTAGGATATTCATGTAGGTTGAGTAGCTTTGTGTGAACTTCATGCATACGTGTATTGAAAAAAACCCACATACACACTTATCCCCATTCAGGTATTCTGCAGTATCTACCAAGCAATTCTTTCTGTTTCAATGAGGAATTTGGTATATAAAGTAGTATTTAAGAAGGGTGACGGTCTTCAGCAGTTGCTTGAATAATGCTCTTTGATGCTTTTGGTTTACTTGTAAACCCACTGAGACACCTTGCCATTACTCAGTTTGGATAACACCAGTAGAATGTTACTCTTATATCTAGGTTACATTTCCATTAGCACAGCACAGATGTTATTTTCAAGGCAAAATGAATCAGATCTGTTCTTTAAAGTATAATTGGTAGTATTGGGGTAGCAAAGCTAATTTTATGAAAACCAGATGAGGTACTTCTGGCAGTACAGAAAGGGCAGATGGAGCTTAATATATCTTAGCTGACTATTCCTCTGGTTTGTTGGGAAGTTTTTGTGTTGTGTACCATGCTGTCATGGAGCTGCTGTCATCTAAATCAAGTAAAGCAGCTTAGCTATATGAAATTGGCTTGAATATGGCCTTGGATAGGGTCTAGATTATTGGCATATCCTGAAATTTGACATGTCCTACTTAGCTGTTATTAGTTAGGAACTTATTTTATAAAGAGTGACATTAAAACACGTGTGAAATAAACACTTGTCTACTGTTAATTAACAGCAACAGAAAAGCTATACTAATGTTATAGTTGTCTTTGCCAGTAATTTCAGACTAGTCAAAGAAACACTCGCCTGATTTGGCAGAGCACTTGAAGATGTTTTGTCAAAATGATGGTAAGGTTTTTGTCTCCTGCAGTTTGCAGGCTGAAATATTGGGGCGCTTGGGAGGTTTAGACGTGCTCCAAGGAGATGACGCCAGTGCCCTCACTTACATGAAGTTTCTTTGAAAGCAGCTGGGTATCTGTGTGCCAAAACAGAAAAACGTCTTTCACTTACTCAAGTTCTTATGCAGTGTTCACTGCTTCATAATGAAGTAAACCAGGTCTCCTGGTAAAATTTTCCTGAAAGAAAATGCATTATTTCTTGTTGCTGCTAAAATGTGTGGATTTTGCCTGCTCTAAATAGGAGATTGGATCCTATATCTGTCACCATGTCTATTTGGCTACTCCATCTAAATTAGAGTCGGATCTCTCGGAGGAACTGAAACTTTAATGCCACTCCAGACATCACAGAATCAAACAAAATTAGTTTCTCTTTGCCCCTATACCAACTATGTAGAGTTCATAAAAAGGCATTTGCTGAGACAGAGTGTAGATACGGTTTCATTCATATAATGGAAAGTGATCCTTTTGCTACTAATGCATTATACATTAATTGCCTTGTTATGCTGTGACACCATATTGGAGCTAAGAACAATGAGCCCAGCCTGATAATGCGCTTTCTGTTTTGTCACTTATTCATAAGACTCTTTGGAAGGTTTGTTTATTTTCCTTCCCCCAACAGCACTTTCTAGTGTTTGCTTTGGGAACAAAGCCGTAAACGCTTAAAAACGTGAATTTTAATGAGTGCCTTTGCAAACTGGAAACTCACGGAGGAAGTTAGTTGTTGCTAGTTAGTAAATCAGCAAGGCCCTTGAGAGGAAGATGTATTTCCACACAGATGATACTTTAACAGTAATAGGCAGCTGCACTTTGAAACAAAGTAGAGGTTGTAAAAGAATAATTAGACTGATGGAAATAGATAACAGGCCAGGTTATTTTTGTGACAGCTGACAAGTTGGTGCAATTAAAATTACATTTGATACTATTTTAGATTTTGCGCAAAGCAATAAATAACTTTCTTACTTACCAAATAACATGTGTCTGTTAGAATACAGTCCTTTCAGAAATAAAAGAAAGCTGCAAATATGTTTTGAAGAGATTGAAATAATGTTTTGACTGTCTTTTCTACTCCAAATAATACAGAAAAATACATACGGGCTTTCATAATCTTGGTTACATCAAATGTGTATTTTTTGAAGAAAAAAAATTGGATGAAAACAGTTTATCCAGTAGATGAAAGCAAAAAGGTGATACTTTATGCTGTAAGATTTACCTTTAACCATGGTTTAAAGAAGTTTGCTGGACTGAATGATGCCAATAAGTCTGTCTGTCTTTGTTCTTAAGTGGAAAAAAAAGCATATAAATATTACTATTTTTTCATTCATATTTCAAATATTTTAAGTGTAGTTGAATGTTATTTTCTGCTGTC
>Ga0181612_177343_pt1 | contig 29955 bp, 21 predicted proteins | sample HoacroProtozoa21_FD_119630 | JGI IMG/M metagenome (GOLD analysis project Ga0181612, IMG submission 119630) | Hoatzin crop microbial communities from Cojedes, Venezuel. Combined Assembly of Gp0051906, Gp0051904, Gp0051908 | reverse complement strand
GATGATCCACAGAGGTCCCTTCCAACCCCTGCTATTCTGTGATTCTGTGATTCTGTGATTCATGATCATTTTGCTGTCAGCTGAGAAGCTTCTTTCCATACTACTTTTTTTTTTTTGCACTCTTCATAATGAAAATTAAGAGGAAAAGTTATTTCCAACTAAACAATGTGACAGGTTGAAACACTACAGTATTAAGTACCTCAACACAGCATACACATTGTCTGCAAGTGGAAGGGTATCTTTCCCATGAGTCAGAAGGGAGAATTTAAAGACCACTGTGCCAGCCACCTTTTACAAAGACACAAGTATCCTTCATCCTATAGAAACTGAGTGTTAGATTACTAGCCAGTGGAACTGTTGACAATAAACAGTGTATATTTCTGCTTATATTTATATTTTCTTTACATTTGTAACATTTGCTATGATTTTTGCATGTACATCTTTTAAGGGAAAATTAGTTCAACACAAGCAGGTCCTCTCCCTCACCACGAGTTCTATTTTGTGAAGTGTATGCCCCTGTGATCAAATAGATTTCATAATACAAACATTAAATTACATCTTACTTTTTGGTCAACAGTAGCCATGCAGTTCTCCTGTTTCTGCTTCTCTTTGCTTTTTCTGTGAACTTCTTTATTTGTAGTATTATCTTTCTCCACTGCAGATTCCGTGGCTGATGGCAGATACATGACTTCTAGTTCAAATTCAATCACATGATATGCAGGAGCTACTGGCAAACTGATGCTTGTGATCTTCTCAGAAGAATGAATCCTTAATGATGATTCAGAGATCTTTTCTACAGTTGCGTAGAATGGGGAAAAAAGTAGTTTTTAAACACGTTCATCCCTTCCCAACCTTCATTTTAATCTGTAAGTAGGTAATGGAACTAGTCCAAAAAGCTAAGCGTCATAGAAAAATACGTGGTGCCATAACCATTTCCTAGCAAGACCTCCATGTCTGCAAAAGCAGCAACAAGAAACCATGTTACAGAACTCCACAGTAAGCTCTTCAAATGAGCTATAATCCACACATCTTAAATACCACTGCTGTTCACAACTTCCCAATACTAATGCTCTCTTTTTCTTAAACTGCAGGAAGGTAACCACCACAGTCTGTGTAGTAGTCCCCTCCAATGTTCAGGAAAGAACAAAGAGGACAATTTGGTAACAAGCTTCAAACTAGCTGAAGAGATACTTTAGTCCATCCTATGACACCTATTAAGTTTTTACAATGTCCTGCACCTCCCTCATCTCATAATTTCACTTCAGGCAAACTTACAACTTCCTGAACACACATGCATCAGTATTCTTGGTCACGATTCATCATCTGTCTTTACAATACTATGCATGGTGTGCCTCTGTATAGTATATTTTAATCTTAATTCCATGAAGTAGAAGTCTGTTAAGACTGCTCTTCCCATTTATGTAAAAGCTGCTTGTGATTGAGCAACTGAGGAGACTATACAGTACTTATGCTCAGGAGAAAAGGGACTAGGATGTTATCTGTTCAATGAAACATCGGCCAAAGGAAAGCCTCCATTTACATAGAGCACTACATAAAAACCTACTTACAACTACTTCACAATAAAAATGGTCTAGGCAAAACAGAACCTGCATAGTAATAAAAGATCACCATGATTCACTTGGAAATCATGACAGATGCTCACGTCAGCAGCAGTTTCACCATGGCTACTGAATTTCATCCATGAAAGTGAAAGTTGTCCAGCTACATTTGCTGAAAAGTTCGTACTACTACTTTGAGGATGAAAGTTTAAGACCTTTCTTGCACTGAAGTACTCAGTTGCAAGTCCCTAGAATTGTTCTTAATAACGATTATTGAAAAACACAGCATCAGTCTTCTTAATACTGTAAGTACAGGTTTACTAAGTTTTCAGCCATTTAAAGATTATTAATTTTTACTTCATAGCTTACCTCTGGTGTTGGAATATATCACTGCCTTGCTCTCTAGATGGTACAGAATAGGCATGGCATCTGCATTACTGAGCTGCAAAGTATCCCCATTCTTCATGGTGTAGTGACCAGTTGTCACTGTGAATTTCACCTTCTGCGGAATGCCAGCCAAAAGGCTATCTGAAGAAGAAAGCAGAAATTATTAACAGATTCCAGTACTCACCAGTAGACACTTACAATGCACTGCTAAGGCTTGTTAGCAATATTCTCAGACAATTTGTCACAGGTGTTATGGTGATTTAGAAGTGTGGGGGTTCGGTGTTATGCAATACATTAAACCTAGCTCAGATACACTGGTGTGGAGAAATCGGTTGTTTCAACTTAAGTGACCAAAACCACTGTTTCTTGGATGGCTTAGACTAGCTGGCTCACATACTGTGTGGCTCTGGCAGCACAGAATTCAGTGAAATAGAATAATCCCAAAGAATTTACTAAGCTTTTTGTTAAGTTCTCCAGGTTGTAGACAGTTTTGTCTTTTTACACCTACGATGCCAGTTATACTCAAGAATGCCAGTATGCACGCAGACTCTCAAGTATCTGAATCACAGCCATCAATTTCATGTAGCTGGAATGATAGCACAAATGCATATTAACTCCTCAAATGCTGCAGGTAATAGCCTGAAAACAAAATCACTATTAACTTCCATTTATAAACTCTACAAGTAATGCTCAGTTGTCCATGAAACCAATGGATGTATTCAGCATTAAATTTTAGTAAGTTTATATTATCACCTCTAGCAGAGAATCCCAGTTGTTGCACATTTCTCGTAAACACCCAAGAGACTGCAGCATCAGAATTAACCAACAAGGAGCTCAGTCAATTACAAGTTTAAATATTCACTTCTCCTAATCAGTGTAGCAGCTCAAATCATACCTGATATTTAAGTGACACTACATGTTCAAATTCATGTTCAAAAGTGACACTACATGTTTCAGAGCCAAGTACTGGAATTACTTGTTGAAAATTAGTCATCATTGACAGAGAATACTTGATGGATAATTTGAAAAGTGAGAACTTACTCTTCATTTTGAGTCTAAAATAAGGCAAAAAAAAAAAATCTGAGTAGCATTCAAGACAAACGCTTCATCTAGTCCCGCAACAGTACAACAGAAATCTTCAAAATAACTTCAGCATAGCAACTGTACCTACCAGTCATCGGTTCCACTTTTAGCTGGGGCTCCTGAGAATATACATCATACTGCACAATTGGGTAAATATGAAGAAGGACAAACTGTACTTTCCCCACTGAAGTGCACAGTTGCCTGAGCGTGTATGTCCCAGGTTCTTTGGCCTTTGAAGAAAAGATTTGAATGGGTTTTTCAGTTTAGGAAATACTTATAGAACAAACCCTCTACTAAAGAACAGCATGTTTTCATTTTTATCAGATACTTTGCAGTTGTGAATTAAAATGACAGACTTATTCTCTGAGTAAGTGACAAGATTTTTAAAGGAGCACCTTTTTTCCCATTAACCTAGAAGCTTTAGAGTGCTGGCTGATTCAAGAAAAAACATCATAAGTAATAAGTACCAATAATTAGAATAACTAATATAGTAGTTATGCTGTCAAATTGTTATTTTGGGGCACTTGCTGTCCTGTTGGTTGGCTGGTGTGTGTGTCCCCCACACACCATGTGCCACATACATTAAAATATAATTGTATTTATTAAGAACTGAAATGATATTTAGCAAGCAGTAAAGTGCTTATTTGGCTAACATTCATAAAATCTTACAACATTTACATAAGGCACAGCTTTCAGCTCAAACTATTGATTTCACACAGTCCCCACCCCATACCCTGTGTGAATGCTTACAAAAAAAGTAATACATGCATATTTAATTTCAAACTCTTCCCTTACCCTGAATAATGGGATTCTGGATGTTTTTCGATAACATCATAAAAAGCAAATCTGTAACATCTGCTAGTGTATTTATTCTTGATTCTATTTGCTCTTAGCTACTAGTGCTAGGGAATGGGAAATTTTTTCTTGTTCCATGTGCCATTTTAGTGTAAGACATAAATATTGATGCTGGTATAATTAAATCTAAAGAATAAGATTAGAAGTTATGGATAAAAGCTGCAACAACTTAACATTCAAACCCCACTTACACAGTTATTTACAAAGCAAATCCTGACTGAAATTCAGTATTATACATTTTGACATTAAAGTCTCTAAATTTTATCCCTGGAATGCTTTATGAACAGAAAAGCATGAGTAAAGTCTTTCATAATATATACATACTTTAAACCTCAGTATGGGATGGGAATATCAGTCTGAAGAAATTAGATAATGCTTTCTGATCTCTTTTAAAGCTTGAAAAAAAAAAAAACTACACTGGAAGATTGCTATCAGCATTAATAATGCTAATTATCAGTGTAAGATCTACAGAAAGAATCAAACTCCCTCTGCATCTGAAAAGTCATTCCTCTTTCTGCAAAAAGGAGTGCAATTAAATATTACTGTAAGAAACTCTAGAAAACAAGTTGTCAGTGGTTTCTATCCTCTAGCCAGACATGTAATCCAGTAGAAATGATACAGTGTACTACTACAATGATAATGGATTTTTAGTAAGTATTTTGTAAATAATGCAGGTCAAATCTAGAGAAGCTTTCATCATGTTATCTAGCGACATATTGTCAAAATTATAATATATTCAGATTTTCCCTTTAAGGACAGATAAGTGATGCTTTGAACAACTGCACAAAGATAAGTAGGATTCACACAGAGCAGTCTTCCCATGCAAAGTTCTTTCAAGAAAGAAAGGTTGAGAAAATAGGAAAGTTATAAGTGTAAGGCTGTCCATCCTCCAACAGCCACCTGAAGCACGCAGAACAAGGCAAATCTAAGCAGAGCTGTATCTAACTTTTTATCCGTATCTTCTTCTGTAGTTGCAGATTGCTTCCTGATCCCACTAAACCAAAACGCCTGCTCAGAACAGTCTCTAACAGCTTTCTTCTAGTAAGACTCCTTCACCTGAAATCCAGTTCTATATACATGTTAATTTATTTTACAGAAAACTACATTTGCAGCCACTAAGACCTCTGACAGCTCCAAATCAAATTAACTTGTCCCGATCTTCTGAAAGAATGAAAAACCTAAAAAATAAGGTCTGTAGGTAGTTCAAATGACATTATTGCCGTTTCACATTGTATCATCAGGGACCTGCACTCAGCTTCCTCCTTGAGATACCTGCTATCCACACAGGTTCCACAATGTGTGTGCGCGCACATGTACCAAACACATCTCTACAGTACTTTCTGCCCTAGCACCAGAGGAATGGAAAGGCAGAGCATGCAAGCCTATAGAAAGCTTCACTCTAAACAAAGTTCTATAACAAGACAGACATTAACAACTAAAACGGGGGGGGGAGGGGCGTGTGGAGGAGAAAGTTAAAATCTCAGGTGTGGAACACCTAAAATATGCTAAGAATGCTAAAAAAACCTCCTGGCCAGTTCTGTCTAGCTATCAATTTTTAGTCATCAAAACCAGATATGTAGATTCTTATTTCAACATTAGCTTTAAAAAAGAGACCAAAGCTAATTTAAACCAATTAGAAAACAGTAAAGCTCCGAAAATGAAGCAGCTATGAAACAGCTGTTGCATTCCACATGGTGCTGCCCCATCTCTTGTTAATCACTTGGATGCTGCACTGCGTTTCTCACCGTTTTCTTGCTCAAATTTTCCCTACACTGATGTTTATTACTGTAGCACTGAACTCTACTAAATACTTCCCAACGAAGAATTACAGAAGTGGGGAAGGAGATAGCAAGTATTTAAAGAAATTCCAAAGAACAGAACAACATGACAGTTGAGGCCAGGAGCTCATACTCCTGGAATGCCAAACAGATGGTGCAGTCTTGCTTCTGAAAATGCTTGGCGTTTCACTTCCTAGGACTAAGTCAGCAGGTAAATGCCTTTCTCCATTAAAACAAGCAAACCATGGATTGGCAAAGTACAAGGCCACAGAATGAGTGGCAGTTCAAAAACAAAACCAAAAATCATAACAACAAAACACCCCCCCTTCCAACCAACCAACAGGATTAGTACTCAAGGCCTGCTGATTTCCTGTTACTACGCTGCATTTACTAGATGCATAAACAGAGGTGATGAGTACTACTGTCCTTAAATATTTCAGCAATTACTGGGAGCCTGCTGGGGGAAGAATGGGAGGAAAAAAAGGATTATTCTGAGTATTAAGCTGACTTAGGAGTGCATGTGTAAGTGGGGAATTGAGGGAGTTTCATATACAACACTATGTCAGAAGCAGGACTTGTAATCAATTTTCTGAGGGTGGCATTTAGATGGTGACATTCTCTTTTCACATGTGTTTGCTCATGCAAATTTAGTCTTCCTGTAGCAGAGAATCCTTATGTTCTTGTCTTCCCATTCCTTGTATGATTAAGATGTATAATGGAGGCAATTTCATTTTGATATCTTCTAAATTCGAGTATTTGAAGCGGAGCTTAATTTTGTCATGCTTCTAGGAGGTAGGTTTACTACATCCACCAACTGACAAAATAGTCTACCACCCTCCAAAGTGAAGAACAGGCTATCAACCGAATTTAATCACATAGTCATTTACTAAAGGCTAGAAAATGCATTCCCATCAAAATTCTGAAACATCATTCTGAATGAGCTCAACCGCAAAGGCAGACTTCATGAGCAGTACACTGTCTTGTATATGAATTTATCAGTTTAATTTGCAGCAGCAATAATCAAGATGTTTAAAATAAAATCTAGGAAGGCTGACTCAAATGATTGCAAATAGGAGAGTTACCTGTACACTCTGACACAGACACAACAGCCTTCTTTCAAGGGAAATGAAGGTCTAGAACAATTAAAACAAAGCCACAAGGTGAATGGCATCACCCAAACTGTAACAGGAAGCAGTAGGGGTACCACTTGCCAGCACTATGCTCTTCCTCAGCCAATGCTTTTAGTTCTTCTTTCATGAGTGCTACATTCACTCAAACGTAAAAACATACCTGAGTATTGAACGTTATTTTATTGATCCCTGGTTCCAGTATTAAGTTGTTGCATTTCAACACATGAGCCCCATCTTCTAAAGTCACCCCTGAGGGCATATCCAGTGAACTGCTGCTCTCTTGCCTTCGCAGTAGCATGTGCACATTTTTGCAGATAATTCCTGCTGTGTTCAAAGAGTTATCTGAGGGACTCCGTTCATACATTTCGTATAGCTCCAGTGCTGGCAAGTTGTTTCTTGACAAAGGAAAGCCTGCAACTTCATTTGGAAAGCTGATAACACCATTGGAAGTTTTGTGCTTAGTGAGCCACTCCGCTGTTTTTCTGTAACTATTTTTTTCAATGCTGAAGTGAACATGGATGGCAATCTGATCCACTTGGACAGGGATGGGCATTTCGCTCAGCAAAGTCAACTCAATAAACAACTTTCCACCCACATGGATAACAGCATTTGGAGGGTCAAAATGTAGAGTTTTCAACTGCGCAAAGGAGTGCATAGGCAATATAACCTTTTGACCTGGAAAGATAAAAACAGGAATTTTATTCTTCTCCAGTGCTGCTGGAGATCAGCAAGTCTTTTCTCTTCAAAATTTAGCCCCTAGAATTAAACACATCAACAACCTTTCACAACAAATCCTTTCACAACAAAGCAATACTTTCATCAGACTGGTGCCCTGAATCATCAGCTTTACCATACAAGAGTTTTTCACTCCCTTTTCTAGATTCCAAAATGAATACTGAGGCCATACCAAAACTTAATTAAGAAGCAAGTCTAAAGTAACTTATTATTTATGGTACAACCATTCATCAAGAAAAACTTCCGCATAAAAAGAAACAGTCTTCAGATCTACAGGAAGTATTCTTTATGAATTTGAATTATGATCAACATCCGAGGACAAGGTATTACTGAAGCAGCAGGAAGAATAAAGAGAAAATGTAGGATGGTCAAAACGACTGTCCCAAGTGGATGGGAACAGATCTAACATCAAAAGAAGTACCATCACAGAGCTGCCATCTGCGTGCCAGCAAGGTAGAGACAAAGATAAGTTAGGAATTAAAAAAAGCAATATAACATAAATTATGAGTTGTCAAAAGCAGAGAAACAGGTAAATGAAAGAAAACAAAGGCTTTCTGGTATTCAGGATGAAAATGTTAACTGCCTTTTCATCTTTGACTACTCTTAATTATTGCAGAAGTTTTCTGAATGTTCTGCAGATGACAAGAAAAGAACCACGTTGGTTCAGATGTTACACACGAGGTAATGAAACCAATCAGAAAAAGCCTTCCAATCTACTTTTAGGTAAGGATCAGGTGAGAGCACCTGAAGTTTTAAGTATTTAAGAACCAGGCTTACCTTGGTTGTCTGCTTGCTGATTGGCAAAATCTAGTATTTCTTGGCAAAAGCTTTTGCGTTCATCTTCTGTTAAGTGATTATCACCAGCTAAAAGGCTGCTTGTTTGAAGATAACTAACAAAGTTAAGGAACCATAAAGTAGAAACCTATAACATTCAGAAATTTGACTGGAAATGAGACAGTGCAAGTACTGCTTTTCTCATTTTTTTAATACAAGACCTGCTTTTATCACCACCACACTCTTCCATTAGAAAAGAAACAACGGAAGATTTACTATCACCTGAGAATATTACAGAATCTCTACTTTTTGCAGACCTATTAAAATATGATCCATTATCAACCTGTGCAATCTTCCCCATCTAAAAACAGTAGTAAGCATAGAAAATTCATTATTTGACAACAGATAAATGCATCATGCAAGTTAAAGATCCAGTGTGTTGCACTACAATGCCCAACACTTAGAACTAAATAACTGGAGTATTTGATTATATTCCAATTTACTTGGCTGAGAAGCTCTCTGCTGTTACAGCATCACTTTACTATAACTATGTCATAAGTCATTTTTTATACTTTTGAGTGCTGGGTATGCAAATGCTCATTGAAATATGTAGCCAAGACTGCAATATTACTGGCTCGGATTCTTTAAGAGCATTTGCACGGCAGCAGCAAAATTTAAGCGTGTTTAAAAGTGATGTAAGAATTTTCAAAGGAGGCAGACACTTACAATGTCTAAGTCTAGCTCTAAAAAAAACAAACAACAAAAAAATTAAAACCCAAAATACACTACAAATTTGAATTTAGCTCAACTGATTTTTCAGCTACAGTAAGATTCCTAGTACTACTGTCACTTAGAGACTAAAATATGACCTTCTCAGGCAAAGAAAAAAACCCAAACAAAAAACTCCCCAACAACTTTAAAGAAAGCTAGAAGGACCTTTAAAAAAAAATATCCTCGCAATCTCCACTAGAACTGTCCTGCAGAAAGTACTCTGTTCAGCTGACCACCCCAGTTTGGAGCACCTAGAAGAATTTCCTTTACAACTACATCACCAGTGAGAGCAGTACCCTTCCCCTAAACCACCAAAAAACCCATGAAAATTTGCCACTTTACTATAATATTTAATATCTTGCAAACAGCTCAACAGTTCAGATTAGAACCAAGTTACTTAATTTAGCTACCAAATTCAGGCAACAACATATGAGGCTAATGAAAAGTAGAATTGTGCTGTTTCTAATGCAAAAATGAATACAAAAAACACCCAGGCCAGCCAATAGACTCTTTTCCCCCCTCCATCACCTCTCATCTTGAAAGTAGCAACAGCACAGCAACACAGACAGATTTAATATTTAAACAATACAGTTGTAGCAGAGTTGGTGTGTGAAAGTAATGCAAAGAGTATCAATGTGAAAAATTTGAAGCTTGTCAAGTATTGATAGAATAATCTGTCCCAATCCTAAAGTAGTACTTAGCATTTATGTGGCATTTACAGAGATTTCATTCACACGTTGAAGATGGAGCTTTTACACAACTTAAAAGCAAACAACTCCCACTCCCCTTATGAAGCAAGAGATCAAAACCAGAAATAAAAAAATAAATAACAGCAAAAAAATACTAACAGCACACACCACACCAAAGCCACAAGATTTTCATCTTCCAAGCCTCTGTTTTAACTTTTGGAAAAGCCACCGTTACAAATGACAGAAGAGTCCTTGCCAGGTCAGATACATGAAAAAGGTGGTAGCGGTTATAGAAAGCAAGCCCATATATTAAGCTCCTTAATATAAAAGACACTGTAATGCCATATTTACCAAATGAAAAAATCAGTACTGCATAAAAACTTCCATAATGATGAAGTACAAACAGAATCATCAAAAAACCTCTACAGTATCTGCTGAACTAATGACAAACTTCACACGGTCCATGTCGCGCCACTCTCTACAGCCTAGACATACCCAAAAGGTTTTAAGTTAACCAAATGTTAAAAAAAGTAAAAACTAAAAAATAAATAACCCAACCCTCCCCAAACAAACAGAAACAATGGAAACAAGAAATAACTCAGCTATCTGATGTCTGGCAGTCTCTACTCTTAAATAGAGGTTAGAGATATGTCAGAAAAACAATCAGTAGTATCATTTTCTCTGATCTTGATTCTTCTGGCTCTGTCTTTTAGAGGATACTTTTCTATTTGCCCAAGGTGCTTCTGACATTCTGCTAACTGTTTTCTTGTATGCGTGACAAGCAACGCCCAGCCCTCAGTAAGGTAAGTTTTCAGTGCTCCTTGAAGATAGACTTCTGCCTTCTGTGGACTTTTCTTCCTCCTTTAAAAATAAAGAAATGGAGTGATATAGGAACCTTTGCAGCCATGAAAACTCTCTACACATTTTCAAACAGTGGTGATGGGAAAGGAATGCTGTATATGAACGCAGAACAAGATGGAGTGAACCATTATGTTACTTATAGTGCTGGTAACAGATCAATGTATTTGCCTACCTTTATGCAATTCACTTAAGCAAGCAGAACTGCAATCAAGTGCCAGTGAAAGACTTCATGTTCAGATCTATCCCAAGTCAGAGCAAGTGAGGTAAAGCTGCCTCCCTCAAATGCGACAAAAGCCATCTCAAGCTTCTGATACTTAACTAAAAATATGCTTACTCCACACTTTTAAAGCAGGAAAATGCTTCAATGAAAATATCATTTTACCACTACACAGCAGTTCCATGGTAGTCTTTAAACCTAACATTACTCCCTGAGGTGAAAATTTAAGTTAATTTAGGAGAATCTGTTGTGACTAGAAGATCAGACTGCTTTAGTGAACACAGGTGAGAAGCATGCCCAAATACATTTTCCCAAAAAACATACTTAGGGCTCTCAAATTCTTCTAAATAAGAAAAATAAAATGAAACAGAAAATCAATGCAGGAGGTTCCTTTAGTGGAATTTAACAGCAGGGATAAACACAAAAAATGTATTTGGAAATTAGGAATAAAAACACTGCAAGTTTCACAGTGGAGGAAACAAACATTTTACAATCATAACCTCAAATATGAAACTGATTACTCCCCAAAGAGCAAGTTTTCTGGCTTTTCTTAGGTGTGTATATATATACACATATGTAGTTAAGATAACTATAAACACTGAAAAAAGTCAGAAGCCACATTGCAAAACAGGCTATAATAACCCAAAGCTATCTCTTTCTCCTTCCCCCTCCCTCCCTCCCTCCCATCCCCGTTGCCCTTTTCTCTCTGGGAGAGGAAAGAATCAAGCTAAAGAACACAGGACAGTTAAAGGTAAGAGTACTATATCAAGAGGTGAGAATTAGGGTTTCATATAACGAGACTGCTGGTTTTCCTTCTGGGTTTTTTGGTTTTTTTTGTGTTTTTGTTTTTTTTTTAAATACAGCCTGAAACTTAGGGTATGCTTACATTTTAAAAAACATTTTTAAAAATTCATTTTTAAGTACAGCGTACTTGCTTCAAGTATTACATTCAAACTTTAAAAAGCTAATGCATTTAACACATTTGAAGCATTCATTTACATATAAAACTCTGCCAAGTCCTTTCCCACAAGCTTAGCTGAGCGAATTCTTCCAATATTTGTGTACATTTCAATGGTGGCATGGGACAGATCCTGTTTAAAAGAAAAGAAACTATTATAAGCTTTGTTTTTTAGGTAGCTGTTCGGTAATTAACACAAACTTACACCCAGTAGCTAAGTTACTACAACAAAATAACCAGAATGAGTTACTTTTTAGATTTCCCCTTGCCCCCAGCACTCAACATAGAGCTGTTTGTAACAGGTCATCTTCACTTTTTCTACAGTTGGTCATTATCCCGTATCTGTGTTATAAATAGCAGAAGAAAAAAGCCTATTAAAATTAGATGGGGCAACTCAAAACCACCAAAATAATAGATGAGATGCAGTTTCAAGCACTTCTTTACACTTCAATTCTCCTGCTGTTTTTTTGCAAGCACCTATCTCTCAATGACTATATGCCATTAGATTATCATTGCAGAATTGTGTGGTGTATCATTTCAGCATACGCCACAGTGTAACATATTTAGAACAGTATTAGAGCTTGCCCCAGAGACTCACAACTAATACTTCAAAAACAAACAAACCACATACAGAATGTGGTATGCGATTCTTTCACTAAAGCTGCACATAATGCCATTTAGCATATGAAAGTGTGCAGTATGTAAACATACAATCAAACACGAAATGTTAAGTTACAATCAGAATAAGCATTTTTGCAAGAGTGACTTAAATGAGTTTCGCTTGAAGCTATGCAATCCCAGGCTGAATTTTCTCAGTTATCTTTAATTTCCAATGCATCCACACTCTCTACGTGCCACCTTCCTCACCTTGCCCTAAGCTTGAAATAACAGTGACAAATCTTTCTCACAAAATTAGCAGTTACAACACACACGGTATACCACCACCAAACCTTCTTCTCAAGTATATATTAATCACTGTCTAGATACATAAAAACACATCATATTTGCAAACCACACAGCCTCTTCTGACTGTCAGCAGCCTTTCACAGAAGCTCATTCTCCTTCACTTAGTGTATTAATAACTAGTCTATCCTTCAAAACAAATTGCTTAAGAGCTTCTAACTGCCTAAATATTTTGCAGAGCATCTGTCTGAAAGCATCTATTCCTACAGGGCAGGAAAATGACCTGAAATGAGCTCCCAAAGCCTCTCCTGAGGAATTTTTGATGTTTCTTACGAAGAACCTAGAAAAATCACGTCTGTCTTTATTTAAGAACTCACAACAATATCCTACAGTTAGTGATCACTCCTTAACACATCAGTATAACCAGAGTGGTCTTAGACACCAGCTACACATAAAAATGAAAAGCTACGTTCCCCCAACATTAAGGCACAAGCCAACACACTTGTAGAAGATTTGACAGTCTTACAAAAGATTCGGAAGTTGTTGCATGAGATCAGCCACTGAATGAGAACAAAGCCTTTTCTGGTAATAAAAGGTCATCACTTCTTGCTTTCAACATGTCTAAAAAGCTGTGTTTTACTTTCCAGACTCATTAAAATTTTAAATGCAAATAAATTTTCTCAGCTGTGCCTGGAAATTATAACTAATTTTATGCTGTTCTCCACTGAATACACGGATAAAATATGGGTGTATATATAAATTGTATATATTTATGTGACAACTATATAGAAAACAATCTTTTATAGTGTACCTGTATTTGAATTTCTGTTGCATAAAAGTGCAGTCAGAAATACAAACAGGAATGGCAATTCTTTTATTGGCAAACTCTGCAGATCCCACTTAGTTTCTCAAATTTAGGAAGATACTGCTGAATTTAGCAGAGATCTTCCGGTGCAAGTTGGAACCGACAATGTTAAAAGCAGCTAGCAATTTTGAAGATTTTAGTTTTGGTCCAGCTATCCAACTAGTCTTGTAAAGAAATTAAATATAAAAGTGAAACCTCGTATCTTCAGATGACATTTTTCGAAACTTTTTCTTTCAATAAAACCTTGTAAAAAAGTAGCACCTAGTATTCAGATTTGAAAAAAATTGCTCAGTTTTCCTCCAACTTTCTCCAGAAAATTTTAATGGCAGTACTGCAAATACAAGAAATTTCAGAGGAAAATTGTTTAAGGAAAAAAAAACCAAAACCCCAAACCCCCCCAAAACAAACACTCTCTTGTGACAGTCAGGGTTTTTTTTTTTTGTTTTATTTAACAATATTTTATTTAAAAAAAATATCAGAAGAGCATTACAAAGGCTCCTCAGTAAGGGAGCTGTCAGGAAATAAACATGCATAGTAAAACACAATGAGAATTCTAATGTTTTAATCAATGCTAGCTCCAACTCTATTATTCACAGATGTCCCACAGTTTATATAAAAAATTCAACTGTATAACTTCAACCATGTAATACCTATTCCAAGATGCAAGTCTAAACCATTCAAAAGGAAGCTGAATTCACACATCAATATTCTTCTGGGGAAGATTCAATTAATTCTGAATTTGGGATAGCAGACTATGATAGCCACGACATAGGCCTTTTTAATATCTAAGGATACATACCTAAAGAAAAATAACCTCCAACTCACAACTGTAAATATTAAAGTTAATCCAAATATTTGAAACTTGGGGCCCACAGAGGGTTCCAGTTGTAAAACAAATCATCCTCATTGTGTTCAGTGTGTAAGCAATAACCTTTGATATCAAAATATAGAAATACAGATTTATGTTCTCAATGTTATCTTCTCAGGTTTGAAAATTTTGGCCCCATTCAATCTGTACTGTAAACACAGAAAACTAATATAAATAGCCAAAACTCATACTTACTAAGTAGTGTTTTTCAAAAGCTTCTACAGATGACAAGGCCTCTTTAAGTTTCTTATAAGGGCTCTGTGATGCATTGGCTTCAGAAAAAACGCAGAACAAGAGGTGTCACTTACAAATACATTCTTCTGTTAATACACACCGCCCCCCCCACCCCCTCCCCAATTTTTCCTTCGGTAGAAAGTGGAGAGAAAACTTAAAACTAATTTTATGTGGGAAACATCACTAACACTTAGATCACGAGTTTCTTCCCCACGCTCTAAAATAAGACGAAGAAAGGCTGCTTCACAACTCTGTGTGTGCCTGCACATGTGAGCAATATTGAGGGTATCAAGGTAAAGGCAAGTAGCAATATAGCAACTGTACCAACTTCTCCACATAGTATTTCGTAACATTTGTTCAACCCAGAAACACACATAATTGTACTTCAATACCACACTGTGCCAAGAGTGATAGTCTCACAACTGCTCACTGCTGGATTTATAAATTAGCATGACAGAAGTATACTATAATTTAAAGACATTTTACTACTTTTAAACAATGTACTTCAAAGGAAAACTGTCAGCAAGACCAAGTTTTTTCCTGAAGTAGCTTGCTCAATTTAAAAGTCTTTGCCAGACCAAATACGTATCAGTATTTCTAGAAGAAAAAAAGCCCTAATTTTATAGAAATATAACCGGCGACACAGCACTAAATTAAGAATCCTACACCATCGTACCCGAAAGTGTAAGTGAAGCATCAGCCTGTCGACTAATGTTTCAAAGTTACTAATTGTTCTAGCATATTTAACATCTGAAAGCTTCTGCCCTTCAGAAATATATTTGTGAGTAATAAAATCCACAAGCAGTTAATAAATTTGATTGTTCAGCCACTCCAATAATATCACTTTGTAGCTCCAGTTGCAGGTTATCTATTTGCATCAGATCAAGGATGCTTCATTTCTTTTTCAAATAATTTTATTCTTAATACTTATCTGAAAGCATTAAAAACTTTATTCAAAACCAGTACTGTTCAAGACTATTTACCTCAATGCTGACCAATGGAGCATTAATGGAAAAACTTATACTTGCAACAGTAAGAAGATGCATTGATAATTTAAACTACTACACACACCTTAAAAGAATTCATAAGAGATAACAGAATTCTATCTATGTTTATATATCTATGTAGGGATACTTGGAAGTGATTACTACTGATGTATTTATATGCTATGTATTTAAGACAATGTCAGTTATTGGAAACAACGCGTACATTCCTGGTAATACCTGTTTCAGGGCGTTCTGCTCCCAACCCTGCTAACAGATCGACAGTTCTGTTAAGGTCTTCTGAATTGGGTCCCTTCTCTGACACAAGTCCACACAGATAACCCAGAGATTTTAACTACAAGAGAAACCAGATGCTTGTTTTCAAATAGGCCACAAAATCAATATAAGACTCCTTTTATTCTATTACATCGTTCCTACCATACATTTCCACTGCTGTCATACTGCTTATAAGATCTGTACTAAAGTTGCCTCATGGGAAGAAAGTAGAGAACCTTTCAAAAGCAGCTGTTGTTCTCACAGCAGAAATTAATTTTATTAAGAACTGCATATAAGTTACTGACCGAAGTAACATTAGAACACACGCATATACACACGTCCCTACACGCACAGCACCTAATCATAATAAACCTTTCTGTTTTTCCAAATAAACATAGACAAAGCTTGAGATGTTTGGCAGTTGTCGCCAAAGATCATTTCTAAAAACTGAATCTATATTTTTGAAAACCATATAATCAAGAAATGCAGGCAGTACACTGATGAGAAGCTTGCAAATTCACTCGAAGTATTGTATTCAGGTGAAAACCTTCTTGAAAAAGAGATGATTAGCATAACTAACAGCATTAAAACAGTGTCACACAACTACCATAAAACCCCTTTGAGACAGCAGCTGGTAACACTGGATACCCAGAAGTCAGCAGAGGATACTGTCTTAAACAAGTTTAGTTCTATCAGTCATTTGGTTAATTTATTTAGAATAAACTCAAATCAACTACCAATGTATGTCCGCAGCAGAAAAAAGTTCTCAGCTTGTCATACTACTCTACACCACGTAAAATGGTGATGGCCATTAATTTTTTTTTTTTAATTCCACTTCATTTTGTCAGTAGTTGCTAAATTTCTTTCATTCAGTCTGTTTCACCTCACTGCTACTCATTATTCTACAATCTTTTCCTTTAGCTGTTCTCTTAGAAGAGCTACGAATGGGAGGAACATTTCCACTCTGGGTACACAGCTTCCATAGAAACATGTAAAGAGCATGGGAAGAGTCTGATGCACCCATCACCACTTTAAACAATTCTTCATTTCCTTTATTCTGATCTCCCCTCTCCCTTTTTTTTTTTGTTTTTTTGTTTTTGTTTTTTTTTTTTTTTTAAACAGTAACTCTTCAAGGTGAAATTGTCTTTCCGTGCTTTTATAATAAGACATGGACCTCCTCAGGCCAGTTAAAGGACTCCTAAGTCTACTGAAATTTGAAGAAACTATGACTAAATTAAATAAAAAAATATTCTATCGGCTATGCAAACAAGATGATGAGCTTACACTGGTCTTCAAAAACATCCACAAAGATCACAGTATGCCATTTCAGTCATTTCTGGAGTTTGTCATCTTTCTAAACTGGTTTTCAACAGTGTAATGCAGCAGCAACCTTAGACACCAACTCTTTCATAGAAGTTGAATAAGTGGAACTTGAAAAGGCATTCAGATAATTAAGGAAGGGACTTTACCGAACTGAAAAGGCCACTTTACAAGTTTTACTTTATGGTAAGGGGTGGTAACTGAAAAATTGCAAATTATTACTTATTTGAGTGTTTCACAAGCCACCACGGTAACACCTTCAGTGAAGTTAGAGATTTACTACTACCCTAACAACATACTGAAAAAACAAGGAACTATCAACAGACTGCTGCAATCTCTGTTTATAATGGTCAATGCATCCAAATCTGGGCATCTTCTCCTGCTACAACTGAAATTTCTGCTCTTTCTCTCAGTCTACATGGACTGAGTTCGTTTTGGAGTTTTATTAGCTAGTCATTATCAAACTAGTGGTGAGTGGTGGTGGGAAAGACAAAGAGGGGAACACACCCTAGTTATTCCCAGGCCTCATCTGACAGTGGAAGAAGTGGATATAAACCTGGATGTCTCATCTAGACTAGACCCAAGACAATATACAGAACCCCATATTAAATGCCACAATAAAAAGTGCAAAATCTGTTCCACAGAAACCAAAGGTCTACTTTAAAATTGTAACACAACGGCAACACATCATTTGCTCACCTTCTCAGTGGCATAGCTCCATAAACCAACTGTGTGGGAAACATTTGCATCTATCTGAGCCCTGTCACAGCAGCCCTCTATTCTTTGTAAGACTTCCAAACAACTCAAAAATACCCAACAATCCAAAGCTCCAGGGGGAACAGAGACCTGAAGATGAACAGATAAAATTAACTGGAAAATAAGCATTAGTTAGATGAGAAAAATACTTCAGCAAAATACTTTTATTGATACAATGTAGCAGAGCCTCTAAGCAGAGCTTACTCCAAGAATACACAAACAGACCAACTCTCACTACCTCCTGAATAATTTTATATATATACTACTAGTTCATGAAACAAGGACAGCTAGGCAACTAAACAGTGATTCTATGAACTAGATTTGGTACTACCATCAAGATGAAAGAGAACGAAAAGAGGACTGATAGGTACTTGTACTCAGAAAAATTCCAAAAATTTGTAAAGTAAGCCCAAGGAAAGGAGACTTAGGAAAAATTTCTGTAAATATACTACTATTTCACTAAGGAGACATCAGATCTAACCGAGACTGAAATTAAAAGTACACTAAGAAGTAGACTAAAAAAATTGAAAAAAGAAATTAGTCTAAGTTTCCTTCAAAACAGTAAGTTTGTTAATCAAAGGATAAGACATCTGTCATGGACAACTAATTAAAGAATGGAGACAAAACAAACACACACACAGAAAGACAGGATTAAAAAAAAAAAAAAGACCAAGAAGTGATTATCAGTCAGAACATGACAGAGAAAGACAGGAGATTGATACTACAATATTTCAAGAATCAGGATAAAGGTGAGCATAACTAAAGATCTGAAATGTAATTGCAATGATGGTGTCTCAAAATCCTATTCATAAACAATGCAAAAATATTACTTTTAGAAAGACTATGAAAGTCTTGAAACCCATAATAAACTAGGTAATTGACTAATGTGACAGAAAGCCCAACATGCAAGCACAATGCATTTGAAAAAAAAAAAATAAGATGATCTGAATTCTGGAAGAATTTTCAGGAAGAGAAAGATCATAACAGAGCAGTTTCGATTTCCACTATGCATTCAGTGGTGTCAAGCCACATTAAGAGGTTTACCTGTATTAAGAAAAAGGATCACAACAGGAATAACTACATGGTACGCACAAACAAGCGTCATTGTTTCGCAGCCTGAACACCTGCATTCAGTTTGGATCACTGCATCAAGACAGAAGCAGCGGAAATAAGAGACAGTGCAAACAGCCCCAAACACTGGAGGCACAGGGCAGACTTGAGGTGGAGCAAAGGGGAACTGCAGAAGTACCTTCAGAGATTTAGAAGACTAAATGTATTTACTTTGGAAAGAAAAAAACCAGCCACAAAAACCACACACACAAAACATACTAACTATGGGAATCACATGTTAGCTTTAGAATACGTGAAGGTTTTGGCAATGCATCTGAAGTAGATTTTATGTTTTTAAATGCAGATGAACAGATGGAACTTATGGAACTTACTACCACAATGTCAGACAGGCAAAAGTTGGCAACTACTGTTGTTATAATAGCACAGTTAAAACTAACAGAGAACCAGACACCCACAGGATTAAGGACATGGATGAGTCACAAGGGGAGATCCAGAAATATTCTCACGCACACTATGCTGTTCTTAAAGATGTATTTCAATTCCTAGACATCTGTGGTCATACATGGAGGATGATCAGTGTACAACATCCCTAATAAAGCCGCTTTAGAGGATTACAAAACACCAGCAGAAACTAAAGTATGGAAGGAGGAGGGGTAAAGCATGGAGGCATGCAACATGACAGAAGCTTGGAGCACTGTCACTTGTTTCCATCTCTTTCATCTGTCACTGGATGAGATAGCCAGACACACATGCATAACACAGCACTACTGGGCACCAAAACTTATCACAAAGTAAGAACCACAAAAGGCCATCAAAGCAGCATCCAACTTGTAGAGCAGTAAGAATCCCTATTGTAGATACTGTTTCTAGTTCAAAACTGCTTTTTGTTACAGACTACTAACCTACATATCAGCATATTAACCCCTCTGCCTTATTTTCTTCAATACAACACTGTTACAGATTGAAATGATGGGAACTACAGTTCAAGAGACTGACAGTAAATCCAGGAAAGAAGCAGCTAAAATACCTACCAGCTTAAGAGTTAACTTTCCAGGTGAAGACTAGAATACTTTAACTAAATACAGGTTTGGTTTTCGGATGTGATGTCTCCAAATTTTTTTCCAAATACACCCTCATGATGAAACATTCAACTGTAGCACTGTTACAATCTGTTATTACAGCATCATTTTGATAACTCACAGCCAGTGCTTTCTGTATTCTGGTCACCAACATCTAAACTTCAAAAGTCTTGTTAGATCATCATTGGATAAGATCATTCACATAACGGAATATATTACACTGACTCACTTCTAATAGCTTCAGTTCTTGCACACAGTTGTGAAGAAGCTCCAGTGCTCGCTGGGAAACCTCCCATGGCCTCTGCAGGAAGATTAATAACGTGCACTGACGAGAAAATAGGTAACTACGCAAGTCCAGTAGAGTAGCTTCTTGATTCTGAATTAGCTCTCTCTTCTCCATGTCTATTGGCTTTCGGAGAATTAAACCATTCCAGCTCCTCACTGGCTGGCAAAAAAATGTCAGCCAGTTTGCACCATCTAAGTAAATAAAGTTAATATCCAAGAATCAACCACTGCTTTCTACCAAACCCTCTTCTTCCTCCCTCCAAAGGTTGTGAGCTGGCTTATTCTTTCTAAGCTTTATCATATGGCTAAATGACTTAATGTCTTAACTTCAAAAACAAAACAAAAAATCAGCAGAACTTCCATAGCAAAGTAGATAACTGAATTTCAGAACATCCGACCCCATAGGCATTTTATCTTAATTGCACATTTGTTATTATTATAGTGGCAATCTGTTTGTAATGTGTTTCTTAGCAATCAAGCCTACCTGAAGTTAAAAACAAACAAGCTTTATCTACTTAAGTATTTCTTACTCAGGCATCATGGATAGATGTGCCCTCACTTTCAGGTATAGCATTAAGTTCAGTCAGGACAAACATAGTTCACTGCAATTACTCCTGCACTATATTTATTACCAGATTCATAACACACCTGATTAAACTGTTTTAATGAGCTAAAGCACATGTTATATAACAGCTTTAAAGTTATTTGATAGTTCTTGCACAGTAATTTTTCTTGAAAAGAAAGCTCAATCTTCTGTAGTGCAGATTAAGTACGTATTTCTACTCAGTTTTGCAGTGATTACCAAATGTCTCATATAATTTGAGGCAAAACTGAATGCATTTCTCTAGTAAGCTCTTTATAGAATAACTTAGCAAGTGTGTGAAAACAGCACCTGTATCTCAGTCAGATCTATACTTAGGTGGTTACAGAGTTTCAGGGCTCTGTTTGTAACAATAATCGAGTAACACCAAAACACAGGTTCTCATTACGAATTGCTTCTAAGCCTCAGAGACAAAAAACTTTAATAGACTATAACTGACATACGCTTGAGTCTGCATACAGCATAAAACAACAGCACAAATTCTCTAGTGCATCTTCACTGCAATGTTCCATCTTTTTCTGCTATGTACACAAAGCACTGGGTTGTTTAGCAGAAGCATAGTGAAGAAATTAATACACTTAACATTCATTTAACATTTTAAGACACTTACCACCAGCCCCAAAGTTGACAACGTATTGAGAGAACAAGGCATCCAGTTCATCATACTGCACTAGCGCATCCTCAAATTGCTGCAGCATCTCAAAGACAAAGGCCAGTTCTTCCTTTCAACACACAAGCAATACAAGTAGCATGTTAGTCATGTCTGGTATTACAGCCTACCTACCCCTATCCATACACAGAGCTCTGGGAACTACTTTTTCCAACATTCTTCCCCTTCCAGTATTTGCACATATAGGAAAACCTGCCGTTATAGCAGTTGCACCATTTCTTCCTAACACAGGGAGGTTCACAAAAGATGATTAAGTCATACAGTAAATTCTGTTGTGCATCCAGACCCTGATTCACTACAAAGTATTGTTCATACATCTATTAAAGGTTCACTTTTCAGAAAAAAAAAAAAGATATATATATTGCTGAAGACTCATCTCCCATAACAGTAATATTTTTCCCCTCTCTTTACACTGTGAAGTCACCAACTGCAGTATTAATAAAGGTTCAGTTGTATACAGAGAAGAGAGCCAAAGCGGTAAGTAGAAAACGTCTGAGAATTAGATATATCACATGTAAGAGACAGTGCATGAAGTCAAAGGAGACAAAGATGAGGTGGAACTGGTGTGGAGAACAGCACTGTACAAGGACCAGAAAATTCCAATCAAGACCTTTAATTCTATCAAACAAGAGTTTCTTGCTTTTCTCTATACCAGCTATAACAAAGACATATTTAGAAATACTAAAAAAAATTGAATTCAAGGCATTCTCTATATGGGTTACTTCAAAATAGACACTTCTCTAAAAATCATCTCCTTACATACTGATAATAATCTGAACAAACACAGCGTAGCAACATTCACGTTAAATATTACAAGTTTGAGTGTCTTTGCACATGCACAGTAATGGGGCATTTACCCAAAATTCGACAGCAACTAAAGCACTTTCTAGATGCTATTTGTTTACTTCAGATGAGGTTCATAAAACTTTCTTTCTGAAAAGATTCTACTTCTATAATAGCACTGTATTGCAATGTAACACAAACAGGCTGCAAACAAGATCTAAAAATGCTGCTTTTGTACCAGTCTTCGTATTTCCTGCCCCAACCCTCAAAGAAAGAGCAGAACAGTACCAGAAAGCCAACTACAACAATAACAATGCCATTATTAAAACTAGGACTCCAGTACTTTCTTCAATAAAAAGGGACTCTTACCTGGACCATGAAATATTCACAGAAACTCCACCCTGGCTCAGTCCTTTTCTCTCTCAAAGTTCTCATGTCATCTTCAAACTTGCCTAAGTTTTTGGTAAAAGACATGAGAAGCAATGTCCTGAGTTTGGTCAGGAAGGCATTCCAAGATTCCTGAGAACGCGAAGAGTCTTTCAAAGGGTCAGAAAGTACCACACATCTGTAAAGAGATTGATAAAAATTATTTTTGGAGGTAAATGTAAAAATCACATATAAATACACAGTTGAATACTGTGCATACCTCACAGATTTGGAGTTTTTCATTCAACACTAATCAAAGGAAGAAAATAAGGTTGAGGGTTATGTTTGTTTGTTTGGGGGTGAGTATGCTGCAGCTTTAGGGGTTTTTTTTTTTTGTTCGGTTGGGTTTTGGTGGCTTTTTTTAAAACTATTCCATGTATGTTTAAGTCTGTGATTTAGTTTATGAGAAGAGTTAGATGATTTCCACAAAATGAGTACTATAAGTCTTTACTTTTTTTGAAGCAAATAATGGATATGTTATTCCATTTATTTAAACATAAGTAATGTTGTAGTTATTCAAGAAAAAAAGTCTGCTTCGCAATATAAATCATCAGAATGGCAACTACAGTTACTCCTGGCAAGGATTATGCAAGATACAAATCAAGATCCATTAGATCACATGTAGTCAGCCCTTCCTAAGTCATTTAAAATAATCCTGGATAATATATTCTTACAGTATCTCAATTTGTTTTTACACATCCTATGTGCTAGAACTTCCACTGCTTTTCTCAGAAAATAAACAAACAAACAGATCCCATTAATTCACAAATAAATAAGCCTTTCTTAGAGCATTTTATTTCCTCAGTTTTTCTATCACAATTTAGCAACATTTAAAAAAAACTACCAATATCTCTAAAGGCAGGAAAATATCTCATTCAAATAAAACACCATTTCTGGTTAGAAAAGTCATCTTCTTCTATGGCAAAATGATTAAATGAAACAAATCAATCAGTTAGAAACCAAAGGCAAACTGAATCAGAATTGTTCGAACTATTTGCCCAAATAACCCTGTAATATACCAAACACTGTCTAGGTGCAAAGAAAGTGCTGCCAATGTACAGCGTGTTCTAACATGCTGACCTGCCAGTCACTGTCAGCTCACACCAAGGTACAATGAGCGCTTCCATATACCCTTTTCGACTTCAAATGTTTGTCCTGTCACTCAGTCCTAGGGGCAAAATCTCCAACTTAAAGTTAACTCTTGAGGTTCAAAGACAAAAAAGTAATAGATAACATATTCAGTGCAATGTTTCTGAATAAGGAAGACAATATGAATTAAAGTTGGTTTCAGATTAAGATTTGTGTATGAAACGGTTTCATATATTCATTGTTACTTTTCTTACAGCAAAAACATCTGAAGAATCTGGCTTTAAGTTAATAATTTCATAGTGGAAAGGTGATTAAGCGAAAGGCAGAAAGTATCATGTTAAAAAATCAGCCCTACTGGCTTCATACTCCCCTCTCACCTCACTCCCACTATCTGTAATTCTGGTAACATTTTTGCAAGCAGCTAAGCAAAGCAAACAGAAAACTCTGAAGCTCTAAAAACTATTACCGTACCATTACCCTTAAACCTCTCTTAGCCAGGAGGAGATACTTGAAAGCTTTCTGAAACACATTTCAAAGCCATCATGAATCCAGGAAGAATTGAAAATAAACTTCTCCCTTTATTGCTTGTGTCAGTCTTCTTCAAAGCATAGGTCTTACAGTACCACCAGTCTGAATGCTGGACATCAAGGAAAGTCCTTAAATGAGCAAGGAACTTATTACCTAGGGAGCTGAGTTTTTAGATCAGTACACCAGTCAAAGGTTAAAATGTCTGCAAGTAAAAGAATGCTTACCTGTCACTTTGTTTATTACAGAAGTCATTTCTTATTTTATCTACTATAGAGGTTCGGGGAAGGATATTTGTTTTGTTCTTTTTCTTGGCATCACTCTCCACTACCACAATTAGCCAGTCCACTGAGTTGTGAGCTTTGAGAACATTCTGCCACTTGGTGATGTCATCCTTGACTGTAGTTTTGTACACTTCCGTGTCCTGGGATAAGAAGTGGTGAATCATCAAATCAAACTGACACTGAACAATTTCAAAAGACAAATTTTGTTCCAACAGAAGATAAACAAAAAGACATATCTTAGTGACAGTAAGTTCACTTACTAGAAATAACTTAAATTCAAAGACCAAAGTCTTACTATACTTTGCCTGATTTTATTTCTTTCAATATTTGGTTAACAGTAATTATATCTTAGTATGTAGTACATTATCTTTCTTTAGATTATTGAAATAAAGATTTTTAAACCTAAATTAAACTCTTATTTTACACATTCTTGAACTTTACCAAAAAACATCTGAAATTACAAAGCTGAACTGTTTTATTCTCACGTAGTAACAGAAGTGTGACATTCGCGCCTTCTAACTGCTGACATCTTAAACTGTTTAAAAGCTTTTTCACAAAAAACAAAAAAGAAAAACACACTAAAGTCTGTTATTTGGCACTTTTTTGGCTTCTGGGTTGATTTTAAACATATCAATGCAGACAACTCTCCAGGCTATTCTGGATACTTTTTGATTGGTCACAGATCAGATGTCACCTTTGTCCTCCAACTGGATCATTAATTCATAACAGAGGCCAACCAAAAAGCAGTCAACTGTAGATAAACAGGATTAAGACATTCCAAATCTTGCCCAGTTTAGACTGCAGACATATACTAATACCTGACACATACGGAAGATGAACTAAAAAAAAAAAAAAAAAGAATCTTAAGATGAAACTTTGTGAAAAAACAGATCATAATTGAAATAATCCAGCCACATTTCTGTATTATGAAGCAAGTGTGCTGTGCTACTGCAGTAACACTGTTAGATCTTGAGGAGTTTTGTGACAAAACACTGAAAATAGGTTATTCTAAGTCCTGTCCTCTTAGTGTCAAGCAACATTACAAAGAAAAACTGCTGGGAAAAGTACTCAAACTGACTAAGTTTCATTTCCAATATATTGGGCATGCATGCTTATGCAATGCAGACATAATTGCTCAAATAAGCATGAAAAGCAAAAGAAAAATACCAGACAGCACAAGCAGAAAATCAAAACTTTTTAATTTTATATCAGAGTATTCAGTTTTTCGTGACGTTTCCCTAGTACTTACACAACATTCTGTCCAATAAATATGAAGAAAGGGAAAAGTCAAAAGGGCCTTATTCCCCTCTTTGGGTAGTAGCTCCTCTTTAAACTGAACAAAGTTAGATTCTAGATGAATCATCTTCGGAGCACGGCCATAAGACCTACAAAGTTTAAAAACTGACATTAGTGGACAAGACATAACAGAATACAGAAATGAACACGTATTTTGGGGAAGAGGAATAAACTGAAATACTCTGGTATTGGAAACTCCCAAACTACGCTTACTGCAGTTTATATAAAGTTAACTAAAATTTGGTATCACTTGAAATGAGATAGATCTCCTTTTTACAAGAACAGGAAATAGAAGCTTTTCAGCTTTCATTACAAGATCTTCTGTATCCCTGGGACCTCTAAAAGTAGAACATTCCAAATGGAAAAAAAATATATTTAGGGAATTCTCCTATTCAGAAAACCACACCAAACTTCTTGCAGGAAAGTACATCTAATTCCACATAGGTTCTACCTATACTCTCATTAAGAAGAATGCATGTCACTTTCAGAACATGCCTGCCAAAGCACATCAAAGCACACACCAAGCCAAACCTACAAGCCACAAAACCAAAAAGAGAAACACAGCAATACTATCATTTTTCTTTAGGTGAAGTTCAACATAGTTGTAGGGTGGAAAGGATCACGGTGAAGTACACTAACATCTCCTTTCCTGAAGTAAGTTGCTGTATTCAACTCAATTTATAGTAAGAGCTTCTCAGAGCACAACAAACACACACCTTCCTGAGTCTGAAAACACACACTGAAACAGCATCACAGAACAAACTGTAAGTTTACCTCCTCCATTCCATGGGTTCTCTAGGAAGCTGCTGAGAAAGTGTAGGATATAAGGAAGTAAATAAATTCTGATCTCCAGCACCTAAAAGTGAAAGGGATTAATCCATTAACATATGCAAATTATAGAAAAGAGATTAATAAGCTATACTATTAATGGTTTGTTGTTTCAGTAAAAAGATGTAATTAGAGTCTAGCACTGAACTGAACTTTTTTAAATCACATACTCTCATGACCTAATACAACACCTTAACGAGGCACATAATACATATACTGTTATAACGTCCTATTATGATTATCCACATAGCTACATAATCCATATACCAAAGCGAGTATCACCATGTAGCTGGTCCAACTCTAAAAACTGAAGAAGCAACTCCTTAGCTGGAACCATCGCCTAAACAAAGTGTACTTAAAAAACCTCAATAGTTTAGCATTCACAAACCAGAAGACTAGTTAGACAGTGTTCACATCCCTTCTGTAGCTGGGCCTACCATGACACACAGATCTGTGGTTAGGCTTTAATTACTTGGGCTTTGAACAACTGCTTTAAATGCAACACCACTGGAATAGCTACTTATATACTAGATTGAATAAAACACAGAGTCTACCATACAAAATAATATATATATTATCAGCAGCCTACGAGTATCAATTCTTAAATTCTGTTCTTTTGCTTTGGGTACAAGGAAAAGACAGGCTTAAAGTAAGTCCTTCCAACTTCTGACAGTTCTCAGCATCTTTGAGCCAAGAGATGGTGAACTCTGGAACAAGGTATGTTGTCAGACATGTTTGAATCCAAACTGACCAGTCGACCAGACAAGCCAATGCATAATGCCCAAATGGTCTTTCATGATACTTAGACGGAAGTCACAGCATTTGATGTCTGGCAAACAGACACATCCAAATGAGAAGGGAATAAGGTCAAGAATATATTTGCCACTCCATTTGCAATTTTGAATCACAGTTCTAAAATCTGTTGTCACTTGCACTCTCTAAATCTGGGAGAATGAGCTGGCCCACACTAGTTTAATGGTATCACTTACTACATCTCTCATCTGCATGTTGTCCTGAGTTATCACAGCTATTGCTCCCTTCCCTGTACTTCCACCTTACTGCCTCATCTTTGGCTGACTGCATTCTCCTCTACCAGAGACTGCAATTTAATTCTAAAAAATCCTTTATTTCCTCCTACAGAGACTCTATTCTTGCCCCTCTCCCCACTCCTCCCTGCTTCCCCAAGATCTCTGGAGCTGAAGAGCTACATTTTCCAATCAAGATTTTAACAGGCTTAGAGGAAATTCTGCTATTTCCTGCCAGTTTTCCACCTGTTTGCTTTTTACAATCATCTGCCATTGTACAGCTCAACCTGAACAGAAAGATCTTCTTACCTTCCTGTGGAACAGGGAGCTAAGGCTGAAGAAGTACCTGACATCTTTTCCTCTCCCTCCCACCTTGCAATCTCACCTCCCGACACACAGCCAGCCATTACCTCCACAGTAGCTTAGCACGCTTTACTTTATCTGGGAAATCCTTTTCTAGTCCACTCATTTTTTCCCAATTTTCTCATATATATTACTAGCATAATTCTATCACCACATAATAATTTTTTTTTTAAAATTACATCTTTAAAGTCTGATTAAACGCCAGAACAAGCAACATCAGCTCTTCTGATGTCTGACCACAATGGCTATTATTCAGTGATACAATTTCCTAGAATAGTTAAAAAACAAAATACAAACAGAAAACACCCACTCTACTATTAGTGCTTTAGCCTTAAGTGTCCAGAAAACACTTTATTCTTGATTCTTCACCTTCATCCTGTTCTGTCTGAACTAAGTGTACCATTCCAAATCTTATTTAAGACTACAAACTAATGTCTAAAATGAATACCAGAACAAGCATTAGTCATATTGTTAACGCTATCTTATACCAAGTTACAACATCTCTGTGAGCTAGACCATGGAGAACAGTCTATTGATTTGCAACTCCTTACTGCCCATGGAAAGTGAAACGCGGCTAAGTGATTTAGCAACAGCAGATCAAAATGATACCCCATGAAGCTTGGGGCCTGACTGAAAGAAATTTTTACCTTTGGATCATAACAAAGTTCTCTTTCAGTACTGCACCTAAAAATGCAATGTATGCCACAAAAAAGTTTCAGAATTTAACATCTTGAGTCAAAAGGACTACTCCAGAATGCTAAATGACAATGTCTAATGCTCCCTGCTGTTCCAGACAACCACACCACATGATCAGCTTAAGAAAGGTATATTCATTTTAAAACCAGTCCATTTTTGATATCTTCTGCCCATATGCCTCTAAAGCATTAGTAGTTGTTGCATCTATACTTTTGAAAACACTTAAATTTGAAAAAGAAAGCAAACCACACCACTACAAGCATTTTTCCTTGTATCTGACTGAATTCTGTGAATTTTGAATGAAACATTCCAAAAACACAAGTAACCCTGGAATTCAAACTTAGAGCAACCCACAAAAGTCTGCACAGAAGTCTGAGAACTACTTCAAAGGTTTTGTTGTAGATTTTTTTTGTCACTTTTTTGGGATGGGAGGGTACAGGCGGCTCATTTCTGTTTTGGTTGGGTTTTTTTTTTTTTGTTGGCTGGTTGGTTTGGGGGCTTTGTTTTGTGGGTTTAAGAAAAAGGCAAACTAATGTGGCCAGATGCCTAAGCACAGCTGTATCACAGCAAATTCATTTCAGTGGATGGGTCCTAACACTAAGCCCTCACTCAGGCAATTCTCAGTAACAGAGGAAAGCCACTCCTAGCCAAAGTGTAAAGGATGATCAGATAGAGCTGAAAAGGGGCAGGAAGGATTGTGCATATAGGGGAAAGAAAAGTAATTCTGGAATCCTATCATAACTAAAACCAAACAGCCATCTAGAAAATTATTTTATTCTTTTAGAATCGAAAGAATTAAATAAGATCTAAATATCAGAGATAATTACTAGGGAGTAACACTGAAGAGTCATCCTTTATCACTTAAAAAACAACAAGAAGTGCACATCTTGTGCTTTATTATATAAAGTTTGTCTAACAATTATTTTATAAAT
>Ga0181612_119058_pt1 | contig 29955 bp, 16 predicted proteins | sample HoacroProtozoa21_FD_119630 | JGI IMG/M metagenome (GOLD analysis project Ga0181612, IMG submission 119630) | Hoatzin crop microbial communities from Cojedes, Venezuel. Combined Assembly of Gp0051906, Gp0051904, Gp0051908 | reverse complement strand
CTCTGGTCCCTAACTAATTTAACTGCTGTGGCTCTTTTCTGATGCCGCTTCTTGTAGGGAGCTGTAGAATCTGGTACCACAAGAGAGGGAAGGCTGCAACAGGTCAATGTCACCAGGTCCAGCCAGTAACACAACCAAGCGCGTATTCGCAGTACGCGCACGTCAGTTCAGGAGCTGCTCCTGGATCCTTGCTCTCCCCCAGTGTCTCCCATGCATGGACATGCACACACATGCAAACAGGTCTCTCCAATGACCCCCTCAGACCTCATGATCTCTCCAGCAGTTGGCCTGGACCCCTCTGCTGCCTCTGATAGCCAGATCCTCCAGTGTGTCACCCTCAGAGACACACACGGGCTCCTGGCTCCCCACTCGTCAGCTAGTCTGGCTGGATGTTCACTACCCCTCACACACCCACACGGCTCCAGCTGCTGGCACGTGAGCCCTCCAACCCACAGTCCTACTCCGGTTGCTGGCACTCAGACCACCTTGCAGACAGAACAAACAGTGCATGACCCAGAAAAACAGTTAGAAATGGAATTTAATGAGAAGACAGGACAGACTTTACTGATCGGGATCAGGGCATGGCAGGACAAGCATACTGACAAATAAGATATTTACATGTGACTGGCGTCTCTTACCCCCTTTTTCTTCTTTGGTCCCATGTTTCTTCCTCTCCAAATCCCATCTATCCCTCCCTTTCCCCACCTGTGATTCTTCCTCTGAGCATCATGTAGTAAGACTACTGAGATCCTGAAACTTTCTTTACCTGTATCCCATAATGTGTCCCGTATCCCTAGGCAGAGAAAGAAGGATGACTCATGATGGTGGGATTCACACCTGGACCATGGGGCTGAGGTTTTCCTGGGACAGTCCTGGGAGGAGGCAGGGCATGAAGGCATGATCTCCTTTCTCTGACAGGGTGATTTCCCCACCTGCCACTGTGAGTCTGTGCCCATGTGTGTTTGTCTGTATGTGCCTGTGTGTGGATGAGCCTTTTATGGGTTGCTCACTCTCCTGTGGTGAGCGTGGGGTAGCTGGGGCTGGGTATAATTTGGGTTCTCCCACCTGCCAGTGTTCCTCCACCCTAAGTTGTGAGGATGGAGACAAGCTTTTTATGTTATAAACTAACAATCTCTGCTATATCAGATGTCACATACCTGGGAAAACAAGCAAGGAACCAATGCACAACATAGCATTTGCACATAATTTTTTCCAGAATAAAAGTTTTGTTCCTGATACATATTAATAAACTTTTTGTTGTCGCTGTAATTGTGAAATTTCAAACCAGCATCTGCCTTTGGAGCTAGCTGTGTGCCTATATTCTCAGTCTCGCAGTAGCAAAGTGCTTTTGGATACATCAGGACTGTATGTCTAATTTCTTTGGTGTTACAGGCAAATGTTAAAAGAAACTTGCACCCAATAGTTACTCTCTTCCTTGAGGTAGTCATTAGCTCCTTCTCTTTACCAAGGCACTGGTTGTGGAGAGGTCACATACCATGAAGCATGATCTGCTAGAGTCACATCCTGTATTGTTATGAACCAACATTCTCACACTGCTATGGCCAGCCTTCCATTTTTGCTATATTTGGTGGCAAATGCTATGATGTGGAGTTGAATACATGAAAAAATAAATGCATGCCTTATTGCAGGGCCTGAGCTTACCTGGCAATCATTTTCTGTACACTGTGACTTGGAGGCACATTTGCACAAGATTGGTACAATATCAGCACTTTTGGCAAATGAGGCCAAACCTACATCAGGTCACACACGCAGCCTCTGAGAGAGGCAAGGAATGCAGTGGAGGGTGTGGTACACACTAGGAGTTTCAACAAAATATCATCCAAACGTCAAGGTCATAGTTATAAATTTCTAAACAAAAAGGCACGGTTGGTCTGTTCTCACGCAGCTGTTGCAGTTACACACAGATTCACAGGCAAGTCTCACAAAGGATAAAATTCAAAGCTGAATCCTTGACAAGGCAAGGCAATGTATGTTTCTTGAGCAGCTCCATCATGACTAAATAAAAGAAAAAGGCATGAGCCCATTCGGTGCTAGAAGGCTAAATTAAAATTAAGGGAAACTGGGTATGCAGCCACCTCAGGAAATACTGAAAATATCAGCCATGTTTTTCTGTTGGAGATAACAATTTATGGGGCACATTCAGATTTGCACACCAGGCTTTATTCAGGGGCAAATGCCAAGGACTGCGATGGTGAAAAGCATTCACTGAGGATGGCAGCTGGGGTGTGAAGTGTTGGGATGGGGCACACAGGAAACAAGCAGCACTTGTTGCATCCATTTTAATTTTTAGAATGGACAGGTGTCTTTGTGGCTTCTGTTTGACTTTCTACTCCAGCTCCTTCCTGCATCCCTTATCCTTAATCCTTCCTTCCTAGACATAGCCACCTCTGGCTCTTTTTGATGGACCATGGAACTCAAAATGCTGCCTCTGTTCAATGTGTAGGGTGTCATGGCCTCTGTGCAGATTTTTCTCTACACAAATGTGCAGAAATTTGATCCCTTGAGATCTCTAACTGGTTCAGTTTTTTTCTGCAAGAGATCTCAAGCTAAAAAGGTACCTGACATGGGTAAATGGTCAAGTAAGACAGTATGAATGGGTCTTTAGGAAATCAGGCCATAAATACAGTGCTGGATTAAAACTACAAAGCTCTGTTGAGTCTCCTCCCTTGATATTTGATCTCATTTTTGTTCATTGTTGAAAGTTTTGCTTTCAGATATTTGCAGGCAGATATTTGCCTGAATATTTCTGTTTGTTAGAAAGGGCAATCTTGCAGTTAAGGTTGTGAATTATTATCTAGAGATCTATGAACAGCTCTGGGCTCTGAACGTTAAAGCAGTAGTGTCTACATGGAAATGACACACTGCAAGCCCTTGAAAGATAAAGCTGTGCTGCCAAGTTAAAGAGCTGTGGGAGGAGGTGGGCAGTCTGCCCAGTATCATGAAAGATGCAGAAGAGATTGACCAGATCTTCACTGATAACCTGAAGATACAGGACCCTGAACCCTCAGCTGGGATGCCGAAGGAGCAGCCAGAGTCCATGTTCAGCTGTGGAGCAAATGGAGACTCCCAAGACTGGAAGTTTGTTACTTCTGGCAATGGGAGGAAGGCTCCTTCTCCACCTGCAGATCTGCAATGGCAGAATAAGGATCAATGCCCTGGTTACAAACAACATAGGAAAAGCCATGTCTTGGGAAGCATCAGACACAGCTGGGCCTGAACCATGCATCTACACAAAGAGAAAGCAAGTGCCTGTGGTGGGAGGTGACCATCTGATGACCTGAGTTACTACGTAGGGAGGTTTGCTGCCTGCCAGGGGCTCAGGTCTGGCACATTGCGGAGAGAATTCTGAGGCTTGTCTGGGCCTTGGACTGCAACCACCTGCACCTCATCTGCATGTGCATAAAGGATAAGGTGCCATGGAAGAGCCTGAATGCACCAGGAGTGACTACATGGTTCTGGGACTGAGGGTGGAGGGCATGAGAGGCATCTCGTGCACCTGGTGATGTTGTCAAGGTTTTGGCCTTTGCAACTGTGGGACTTTCTTTTAGGAACAAGGACTGCTGTAGAAAGAGGACATCCACCTCACAAAAAAACAAGTTTGCCAGCAGGCTGGCCAGCCTGGTGAGGAGGATTTTATGCCAGGAATAACTGGGGATGTGGACTACAATCAAGGGAGAAGAGGGCTGAAAGCAGAGGATGCAGGGTGATTGGTACAAGACACCTCAGGAGTGATACAACAGGGCCAAGGGGGCCTCTCTGAAGTGTATGTATCAAAATGCATAGGCACCAAAATGTGTGTACCCCGGAGGTCTGGCCAGGATCACTTGGATGCAGCATTGATGATAAAGGACACAGGCTGTTGAGTTGCCATCACATCTGTAAGGCTTTTCTTGACTGGCAATGACAAATCAGTTTTTGGTCACATCTTCAATATGCTGCAGATGTCCACAGTTACTATGGGGAAGTCCTTTGGTAGAAGCTGTCTTCCTGCTGGTCTCTAACAGAAAAAGGAACAGCATGTGTGATGTTCCGCCAACGCGTTGCTTCCCATTGATGAGTTATCTATGCTATGAACTTATCAGGATTCAGGTCTTCCGGGCTTCCCAAAAGCAATATGTTCATCAGTTTCATTGCTTGAACTGTCCCCTTTTGTTATCAGCACAAGCCAGTCTTTCGAGTGCTGTTCTGCTGTTTCTTTGTGTGCTTACTCAACCACATCTGCCCATTCAGACTTTGTGCTAATCATAGGATCTCTGTTAGATGCCTTTACAGTCTGAGTCAACAAGATAATCAAAGGTATAGAACAGCTTGAGAGCTTGAAAAGGCTAATAATACAAGACAAAGGGGGTTCAGTGAAATGATCAGACAGTGGGTTCAAAATAATCACAAATCCTTCTTTTTCATTCATATATAGTTAAACTGTGCACTACACGGACATGGTAGAAGCTTCAATAAACACAAAAAATGTCTTCAAGAGCTATTAAAGGCAAATGTAGCACTCTAGCTTATAAACAAACTGTAACACAGATCCTTGAAAGCATCAAAGAAATATCATTAGATGTTCTTGTGCTTATCCAAAGCTGCCTCCAACTGGCTGCTGTTAAAGATGGGCCACTGAGGGAAATGGACTTCTGGACAATTTGTGTGTTTCTATGTCATCTAATTTATAAATTTTTTTATGAAGAACATACAGAATATGCATCAACTAGGTGGATAATATCCCCCAAATACACAGTGGTTCCATGAATCTTAACCTGGACTTTTAGACGTAATCGCAAAGAGCTTAGGACAACAATTTGAAAGAGATTGCTCTCCACCTCTTTGCCCTCTTTTCCTAGGCTGTGTCTCATCTACCTATACTCAGGAGAAAGGCAGCTGAAGGGAGGATCATGGCATCAAATATAAGCCAAAATCCTTGCACAGGAAAATACTTTTGTTAAAGAAAACAGAGTAGTGTTTATTTCTTGATATTTTCTGTACTGGTATAGAAATGAGTCCTCAAGGCTGCTCTGGAGCATCTGTGCCATGTTGTTCATTTCTTCTTAAGTTTCTGCAGTTCTTCTGCCAGGAAGGATTCTGTGGCAACTCCTTCTGCTCAGACAGATGAAAGCTCAATTTTCCATACCCACTATCCAGAGATCTGAGAAAAGGAATTTTCTCCCCAGCCACGGTCATCCAGTCTGGAAAGAAGCACCTGAAGAAGGCTGTAGACGGTGGGTGTCCACTCTTCCAAGATGCTCCATTTATGCTCCTCCCGGTATTGAGAGGAAAGCTATCACCAGCATTCTAGCAGCAAATAGCAAAATATGCTGAGAAAAGTGTCAGCTTCAGGAAACACCAGGTGGTAAGTGAGTGGGAACCATGTAGGTGGCTTAAATGCAAGGTAGAGGTTCAGCTCGAAAAAACCACCCATCTAGCAAGAGTGAAGTTGCACAACCAAACAACTAACAGGCACTGCAAATATATGGCCATGGGGCTGGAGGCCATGGTGTTCAGCAGACAGTTCATGTCTACTGAGGTATCAGAGCCACAGCTGAGGAAGGAGACAGACGAGAAATCTCCATCCTCAAACCCATCACATTGACACCAAAAGTGGGGAATGTTCTCACCTTGTGCAGAACTATGTGTGACTTTTGTTCTGTGATTTCCCCAAAAGTCTCCCTGATTGCTTCCTCTGCCTCCTCTTCACTTGATCATCTTAAATCACGCTGGGAGAATTCCTCCGTTTCTCAGGGTATGCTGCACTCTTTTCAATGACAGCTTAGAAATGCAGAACTCACTGGATCAGTTCAGTAGCAGTTCAAACGTCCAGTGTTAGAGGGCATGCGTGGTAGTCCAGACACAGTGGGGTCTAAGAAGCAAGTGAGGTTTGAGTCCCAGTTCTTGTCTGAGACAGCTTGCTTTCAGAAGGATGTCCTCTTTATGAGTTGTCACTGGAAATTCTATGGTCTGCAGAGATAGGGGAGTGGGGGGATACAAATGCCTCAGCTCTTTTTTGAAACAATCCCACAGGGCTGGTGGAAAGGACATCTGGGATCTCCCATCCATCCTCCTGTTCATGGCAGGACTATCAAAGTCCTAGATTAGGGCAGCTGTGGCTTCTTCTAGTCTAGTTATGGAAGCCCCCAAAGTCAGAGCTCCCTCATCTACCTGGTGAAATGCCACAGGCCTGCACCAGCATCTGGGGAAAAAGCTTTATCTAATGTGCAGCTTCAACTTTCCAGGTAGCAATTTGCTGTGTTGTCCCTTCTTATGTTGCTTGAAACCACTGGGAAGAGTTTGGCTCTCTTCCCTTTGTAACTGCCCTTCCAGTGACTGACCCATTGTTGCATGATTGTAACATTGCTTTTCCTCTCCTCTTTACCAGATTAAAGAAGTTCACCTCCCTCCACCTCTCTTCACAGGCTGTGTGCCACAGACTCCTCAACACTTTAGTCAGCCTCCACTTGACTCTCCACTGTTTTTACCTAGTGTCACCTAGGAGAGGAGTTGGACATCTGCCATTAGATATCAAGGCAAATTCGTTGCCTGGACTAAATCAACTGAATCACAATTAAATGCAGGTACCCAGCTGTGGAGAGACATTAAGCTGCAGTGTATTTACTATTTAAAGCAGATGAATGCTAAGTGGAATACTGGGATTCAGTGTATCCCTTCACCAGCTGGAATAGGAAAGCAGAAAAGATGCTGATATGGTCAAATAATATCTCACCATGACTAGACTGAAAGTAACAAAAAAAGACCTGCATCATCAATTCTGATTCCAGTGTCTGGTATTGAAAATATCCCAGACAGAGGAGCACCCTGAATTTGTCGTTCAGGTTCCTGGAAAAGAACAAGACAAGCCCTTGGAAAGATCTAGGGCTATTTCTATCTAGACCCTACTTTTTTATCAGAATGAATGACAGTCATACAAAATACTTAAACACTCCTTGGCTATGCCATTGCTCTTAGAGGCTTTTCATTGCTTATAAACCAAATCGCATCATCATCGGTACTTTATTTCACCCTTGTCGTAGTTAAAATATTACTCAAAGGACAATCCCTTCTTTGTGTGTTCAGTGTTTGCTGAGCACTCATTCTGGATTTGCATGATTTGTTGGAGTGAGAGCACCACCCAGGGATAAGACCAATAACATCAAAATTGCTTGCAATCATTTTGTGTTTTTCCCAGCATAAGCTCTTAACATTGAAACTTCCTTTCCTCAGCAAAACCTTCATTTTAAATTAGCAAAAACTGTTTCTCTGTTTGCTACGCGGAGGTGAGGCAGAAATGCAGCCATATTGAACAAAAAGACCTAAGAAATGATTTTCAACCTTCACATTTTTGAGCATTTGAAAGGAAGGAAATATTTTTGCTAGTAAACTAACTTTTTTCCTGCTTGCCTCAAATTTTGCCTGGAATTGAACAAAATACAGCCTTTAGGGGAGAAATAAAAGGGTTAACAGACATTCTGAAATATAGGAAGAACACGGACAAAACAGGAAACGATAATGACCAGATCAGTTAGAACATGGAGGTTAATGGGAATAGAAGCAGATAGACACAAAATGTCAGGACAGAAGGGGTACAGGAGTGAGACTAGAGGCTAATGTGGGTAGAAACTGGGAAAGAAATTATGAGGTTAGAATTTTAATAGAATTTAAAGCTAGTTGGTTGAGAACACTGGTATCTAGAACTGAAGGAGAGACCAAAAGTATGAGAACTGTGTAGAAATGGATACCTTTTAAACGAAGAAAAAAAATCTTATTATCTCAGAGTGAGCTGGGATTAAAAAATCTTGTTATCTGGGATAAAAAATCTTATTATCCCAGAGAAAGCTGGGATTGAGCTTCAGCAGAATAGAAGGAGAAATGGGCAGGCGAATCACATAAGGATCAAGAGTCTAGGGGCAGAAATGAAAGGAAAGGAATAAAGAAATCTGGGAAAAGAGCCACATTGCAGAATCTAGGTGAAAAAACCCAAAGAAACCCAAACTCCAAAAACTAAAGGAAAGAGAATGGGGACTGGGTGTCAGTAGGAAGAAGGAGCAGAGTTGGCAGCCCTTGGAGGTGAGTAAGAAGAGTAAAAGGATAAATCAGGCAAGGTCTGGAGACTGATGCAGAGATTTGGAAGAACTAAGAAGAGTGATGAGAAGGGTAAGAGAAATCTTGGGGGAAAGACGAGGTAAATTTAAGGGACAGCACAAGAGTCTATGCATACTATACTGGTGAGAAAAGGGAAAATCCCAGATTACTGATGACCGTAGAGTTACTGACAGAAGTCATAATACAGAATTACAGAGCAATAAAATGACAAGGTGAATCAGAGGCAGTGCTTTAAGAATCATCTCTTGGAATTACATAGTTGATTGAATCTGTCATCTAAATGCTCAACAGCTGCAAAAAAAATCCAGTGTTGGGAGTACTAGTAAAGGAGCAGAGGCCACAAGAGAAAACATAACTGAGTAATTGCATAAATTTAGGGAACACTAAATCTTGCTTTGCACTGCACCAAAGACAGAGCCAAGATGACCGGTTCCTTTACCTCATATAATGTCAGTAATTCTGAGCAAAGCTTGACAACATTTTACCTGGCTGTAGTCTGACCACTAGCCTTCTGACCAGACCCTGGAGTCACTCGGCTCAGACATCTGTGCAAGACTGTCATCACAGGTATTGAGCTTCTGGGAGGAGTGCATTCATCCTGAAACTGTTCCAGCAATACAGCACAGAAGGGAATCTTTCCCTTGAAGCACCTTAGTTGAAGAGTTAAAGCTGAAAGAAAGTTTTTTAACTAAGCAGAAGACTGAGGATTGAGAGCCTTATATCGATAAAGTGCAAGACTGAGTGTTTTCAAGGCAATACAGACTACACTTTCCTTTCTATGGCTTATAAGTGAAGAGCGTGATGATTTAGAAACAAGAACTGATAGATTCTAAAGCCTAAAAGATGACTCTGCATGCCTAGTCTGAACTTGGATTTAACATATACTAGGGAAAGATACGCATGTGTTAAGGAAGAGTACATATGTGGTTAAGGAAGTGGATGCAAAGTATGTGTTTAAGAAAGCTAATTCAAGCAATATCTTAAATAGTAGACACTCAATCTCCCTTGCAAGCTGCTCCATTATTTAATTACACACCCTAAAAAGAAATTGCATCTAAAACTTGAATTTGTCTAACTAGCATTTTATTACACTGCTGACATAAAATCCTTCTTTTTATTACTTAGCTTTCCCTCTGTGCAAATATCCATCTGTGTTAGGAGGTCATCTCTTCTCATTGATGAAGTTATAAAATCCTCACTATTGCACACTTCCTGTGTACTGGATCACCTAGTAGGAACAGGTTTGGGAAGAACTGCAAGCTGTGGCAGCAGTAATGGGAATGCTGTCGTCTGGCAGAACTTTACGCAGCTGCCAAGAGGGTTTTCTTCACGCTGCTACTCCATCCCCATGCAAAGCCTGTTGCTTCTACCTCTCTTTAGTGCTTGTGTAGCTACTCAGGGAACTGCACTTGTGAACCAATTCCATAGATAATGACTATTTTTTTTGTCACTGGTTCAGTTTCTCAGTGTATCTACTCTCCTGCCGAGCTCCACAGGTGGGATGGGAGTAGCGGCTTTGTAACAATTTTTGAAAAGCCAATGCAACCCCAAAAGTATGGATAGATAAGCTTTGTCTTTATGTTTCATGTACTTAAGTTCTTCCTGTGCTGAATGAGATATAGGTTTCTCTTATGGCCATGTTTCTTCTGTCTATAATGGTTTCTGCTTAGCTACTACATAACTATATTTGCACTTGGATTGAACTCTCCAACTACTTTACCAGCAGGATCAAAATGGAATCATAAGCTAGTGCTGATGGCAGCTTACTTACACTTTAGCAGGCCATGCATGGACATCACTGGAGGAAGTACAATTTAGAGTCAACCCCACAAAATTTAAGATATAGGGAGGTCACGTATGTGGATGCCTTCTGGGAAGAGGACCACAGACATCTGGACATGAAAGGTCACAGTCCATCAGAAGCCTGCTGTTGTGACAGAATGTGGTGTCCAAATACGTGCTTTGTGTTGCTGAAAAGTGCTCCTGACATGGAAAGCAATGAGCACTTCATCCTCTAAAGGAGAATGTAAATGCTTTCATTACATAGAAAGACGTTTGACTGATTCTTGGGAAGGTGTCCCTTGAGAAGCAAGGTGCTTTATCAGGGATTAGTTCCTGAACAGCGTCTTTGTGGCTGAACGAGTGTGAAGAACCTGGGTGGAAAACAGATAATGCATGGGTTTCTGGCCTATGTGACCCAAGAAAGGAGAAACAAACAGGTAAAAAGCATACCTCATTGCATGAACCCACATCTGGAAAGTTTAGGTACACAGCTAGCAGAGAGGTGCTGGCTGACATCCTTCTGGAGAAGAAGGATTTTACAGTTCAAAAGATAACTCTGGAGGAAGGATGTATCAATAAAAAATTCTTGAGGTTGAATTGGCAGATATATGTGACCTGACAGAACCTGAGAAATTCACACCTCATTTTCCCTGGTGAGACCCAGCTGCTGGTGCTGGGCCTGTGCTTACTGATTGACATAGTGTCAGGTACTTTGCCCAGGTCAGCTGTGATATTCAGTTCCTGGTGTTCTTTCCTTCATCGACAGCAGAAATGGAGGTAGCCTGATGCAGACCAAACTTTAACTCAGCTGAACATCAGACCTTCTGATTTCCCTCATGGTATTTCTTTCTCTTCAACAACCACATTGTCAGCCACATCTCTGTCACGAATCAGGAAAAGATAAATTAGTCCTCTAGGACGAGTATTGTGTCCGAATCCTTTTTTGTGCCTCCAAATGACTGCCTGTTCTCCAAGTCATTCCTCTTGGCAGTTAGTCTGTGCCTTGTTTACATGTGACATTCACCATCTTTGATTTGGGTGATGTAAAACACTTTGACAGCAGAACCTTCACAGACATCTAATAACAAATCTCTGTATGAAGTGTGATCTCTATATGAAGATCTGAAGGCCTCATTCATATAGAAAAGACATCTCTGTCTGATAGATGAGAGGTTTGGAACACCATTTTGGAGACCACGAGGATCCAATAGTTGAGGATAGACCCTGCTGTCACTTACTCTTCCTGGATCCCCTTTTACAAGGAGCTACAGAGGACCAAACAAGGAGGTCCCCAAAGCTTATATCTAGGGAAGCATCTCTGATCCTTCCACAAGAGAGAAACCCATATCAAGGTATGCCAGTGTCACTAGACACGATAGTCAACAGAAAGATAAGCAGTGTCCCTGGAGAAGCCTAGCTTTAGAAGGTGTCTCAAAGCAGGCGGGCAAGATAGTCACCATTGTCTTTTCATTAAGAATAATCTCAGTTCTAAGCAGCATGCGGGGTTTGTGCGACCAGGCTGCCCAGGACTCTGGACACAGGTTGGCTGGGCCCAGGCTGCTCCCTGGAGCAGAGTGGATGGGCAGCGCAGAGGTAACCCATGGGCTGTAGGCGAGGAATACTCACTAAGGAAATTGCAAGGAGTTGGTGCTGCAGAAAGAAGGGTTCAAGCTGTCTTCATAAGAAGAGCAGAGGACTCTTAAAAAAAGGGAATACCTGCCAGCACAATCACTAAAACCCTTTGAAATCTTTATTCCATATCCTTTCTTTGGGACTTAGCCCTAAAGCTCCTTTAAATTTACTACACCTTGATTTGCCTCAAGATTTTGTTGCTGTATCTAGGAATAGGACAGTTGCAGTAACCAGCAGAAGGAAAGCAAAAAGTTCCTTTCGTTTTTTTATCCAACTATGCAATCTGCGTCACAGCAGCCCTGCTTTATTATGAACATAAAAACATAATTAGTTTGCATGTGTTCTTACGAACAAAGTGTACAGATAAATTTATGTTGCTTAACACGGACACTGTTATGCTTACCAAAAGCATCCTATAAATTGGAGCAAATTTTCTCCAGTAATTAAAAAAGAAGTCACAGAAAAGTATATATTAGTGTTCCCTATCTTTTTTCCCTGTTAAAACAATGTCAGTCATTTAACAAGGGAGCAGAAAAAGTGCAAGGTACGGAAGTAACAGGTAGATATGGACTAGATTACCCACAGAGGTCCCTTCCAACCCCTACCATTCTGTGATTTGCACATTATATGGGCAAGTCCTAAACTTCAAAATTAGTCTACAGCTGCCTCAGGTTAGTACATTACAGCCTGTAGCTTGCTTAAAACATGATTACAGAACTGTACTTCTGGTCCTCCTGGGATGCTGGGTGAGCACTCGGAACCAAGGCCATGGCAGCTACCAAGAAAATCTTATTAAACTGGGACAATCCCCAAAGATTGATAATATACATAGTTTGTTCCACTGGCATCTTTCCTTACACAACTATCATGACAGACTTCACGACCAGAGACGTGCAGGACGACTACTGTTATCTATTCATTTGAAGCTGAACTTGGAGATGCAAGTGCACCCAAGCAATATCTCTTTGCTGAGACGTGGGAAACTTGATGCTGAAAAACTGCTTAATATTCACTTTGGGTAGGCTTCCATATAAATCTGATGAAGATGACTGGGGAAATCTGGACACTGCTTCTGCCCTGTACTCTCCAGAATACCTACTGGAGGTGTATTTCATCTGACTGATGTCTACTTATCATCAGTGAGGCATGAGAATGCATATTAACGAAAGCCAATATGTATAGCAAGAAAAAAAGGACAAAGAATATCTGTGATCAGCTACAATGACTGAAATGTGATTACACCAATATTCATGTTGTATTACTCTTCTAAAACATTACAGTCTTCAGAATATTAGACATTTCTCCTGCTGAATATATTTACATTTTGATTCTATTTCTCTCCCACGAGGTGTTCTTTGAACTTACTGTTCTGATTTAATGGCTATTGGTTTAGTGACTTGGGCAATAAAGTGTGATTTATAGTAAATCATGGGTCCTGCTGATTCACTGGCTTTCATCATAACACTGATTAAACTCTGCCAACTCTTCCCAGGCAGCCCTCACAGACAGAGAAACTTGCTGGGCTTTAAAGAGTTTAGCACTGTGGGGAGGTACCCAGTGATTCAACCTGTACTGTGGTTAGAGGTAGTCTGAGAGGCAAACAGCGCCAAGCAGCATGGAAATACTGTACAGATTCTTTGCAGGATCTATTCACAGCATTCCTACATGATTTCTTGACTTATTCTGTCCTTTGGCCTCTTGTGACATAATGCATACTTGCTACGTACAGCAATACAGAAATATGACGCAGATTTTTCTAACAAGAGCCTGGAGCCAAGAGTTGATTGTCTGCAAAACTCATATGAAGAGGGCAAAAGATATCAGCAACAGGCTGACCTCTACACTCTCATTAACAATTAAACATTAATAGGAAGTGCATGCAGATGCCGCTGTTGTCTCATGCAGCAGACCCTGGGGCCAGCAGAGCTAGTGACGCTGCACTGCACTGGGGAGAGGTTTCCTGAGAATTTGCTTCCTCAGCTGACCGGAGTGGTTGAAGGGTCCTGTGAGGAATGTGCTGCGTTCCAAGATTTATCCAAATCCCAGTTGTTACTGAACAAAAAAAAAAGGATGATGGAGATAGGAGCATATTTCAGTATACATGTGATGCTATAAAGAAAAAGGTGGAGACAACTCCAAGTTGTAGTTATCAGCTGCAGACTTTGAAATCTGTTCTTAATGTCCTTATGTGACTTCTTGGCCTTGAAGCAAAAGCTTGTACAAAAGGTACTATATGATGTGACACTCTTATTATGCTTATGTAATAAAGGTAGAATTGCTTATTAAATTTCAGAATGCTTCTGTTGCAGCTGGCTTTACTAGATTTCAGAAGAGGCTTTCCTTCACCTCTCTCATATTTCCTCCACTGATGATCTGCCATTTATTTCTGTTATTTGAGTATTCCAGTCAAGAACATTTTTGAAAAGCCACCGGTTCAGCTAGACAAAAGGAAGCGAACAGGGTTCCCACCTCCCACTGGGCAGAGGTTCTACATTCAGGTAGTTTCTATGTGTTTACATGTGTTTACTTCCGTTGGTCACCTGTTCCTCAAGGCTAAGTAGGAACAAAATCATTAACTTCATCACAATCATTACAGTCACAAACTCAACTACCATCGTTAACTTAAGACCACATCCTTCCAAGATCACATCTGTCTCCCACCCATGGGCTCAGGCAAGATCACGAGGAAGACGGTGTGGGAAATAACTAAGGAAGCTCTTCTGAGTAAGTTTCCCTGTTGCCCAGACCAACAGCAATGAGCAATGTTACATTCTACTCTTTTACATCCCTTAGGTACTTTGTTGCAGATTTGTCACCATAAGCAGTACGTGTTGTCCATGACGCAAAACTTCTGTACCATGTCCTTGTGTGTAAAATGAGCAGAGCATCAAACACAAGCATGGACAGTTAAATATTTTTCACATTGATTTATTGTTCTACTCTCTTCTGAATTTACACAAGAGAAAGTCTTTTTATGGCTGCTTCATTGCTGCTTGCTCATTATAGGAACTTACTTTATATGTTTATCTAGCAATAACTTCATAGGTTTGCTTGCATCTTCCAGGAAAAATACTAACAATACGGAAAAAGGAAGTAGACTGGATACAAAACATGCTGAATGTTTTCAGAAGGGACCTTGTGAGGAGTAGCTAACAATTTCTTGTTGAAAATGCTGCCATTTATGAACATGGTGTTGATCTGCTGTGCTATTTTTGGATGCCTCTGAACTGTTTCCATTGGGGCCATGTCATTGTGTACATCAGAGATACGAGGTATTACACAGTAAAGGGACTTTCCGTTCCCCAGATAAAGGGAGGCTTTCAAAAGTCAAGAAGTGCCTCAAACTGAGATAAGAGCCTACATCTGAGAATGAACCATTTGAAAGGACTTTTATAATTGCATGGTATCTGCAAATCATGCCTTGACTAGGCAGTGTATGATATACATGTGCACTGTGTACAGTAGGCTACATATCATATATATCACAGAATCATAGAAACATAGAATAGTTGAGGGTGGAAATAGATCTCTAAAGGTCATCTTGTCCGACCCTCTTGCTCAAGCAGGGTCACCCAGAACCACGTCCAGGTGGTGTATGAATATCTCTAAGGATGGAGACTCCACAATCTCCCTGGGCAACCTGCTCCAGTGCTCGGTCACCCTCACAGTGAAAAAGCATTTTCTGATGTTCAAGGGAACCCACTGTGTTTCAATTTGTGCCCATCACCTCTGGTCACCACTCAAAAGAGCCTGGCTCCATCATCTCTGCATTCTCTCTGCAGGTATTTATATACATTCATAAAATCCCCCTCAGCCTTCACTTCCCCAGGCAGATGAATGAACCACCAGCAGATGAACGAATGTGAAGCTTGATCATGCAGGTAAGAGAAGTTTGCCACTAGTTAAGCCTGATCCAGATGTAGAAAATCACTGCCTTGACAAGGGGCTCCTTCACACACCCTGTAGTAGATGGAGATTCATGCAAAACAACTCAGTTCTTTCTCATTGGGATAAGCCCTGAGTACTGTTAGAGAAGCATTTGCAACATGGGCGATGACGGCATCTAATCTACCCCAAGTATCCATGACCTTCCCAACAGCTGGCAGAGACAAGTTTGACTTCAGTTCTGCAGTTCTGACTGAATTATAGTCTTTGCATAAGGTCTGCTACAGGAAGGGGTGACAAAGACGCATTACAGCTTTCCCCATGCCACGGTGGTCCTGTTTCCAGGACCAAGAATGAGTCCAAGCATTTACAAACTAACAGTCTCTGCTGGAAAGGAAAAGTGGTCTTTACTCATTTCTTTCCCTCTCAGACTTCCAGAATGTGGCACTCCAAAAGAAGATCTTGCTTTTCGGCTTTTTATTGTTAACACATAAGGGTAATTTTCATACAGATGCCTCAAATTAAATTGTATCGGCTTAACAAACACATTAAACTGTCTGAACTCTCAAAGGACATTGCACTGACATTTTATGTGGCCTCAGTAACCTGCAGGACTGAACTCATCATTGTACTGGAGAAGAATTCCTTCATGTTCTCATCCTATTTTCTTTTCCCTTCCACCTTTGTGGCACTTGGTACATTGCAGCGTCTTGTGGTACTTAAAGGGGATACCATATACAGGTAGAAATTGGTCTCTGAGTGTAAGAACTTCCACACTTTTGAAATCAAATTTAAGTCAGACTGTTTTTCTGCAGGATGGTGGTGGTGGTGGTGATTGCAATCCTCTGCTCAGAAGTAAAGCTGAATCCTCAGAGCTTGTAAGGTCTGGCTGTTTCCTAACGGAGACTGAGTTACTGATGAGTTACTTTCATCAGAACCACAAAGTGAAATGCCTACCATTCATGAGTGAAATTGTATACATTTACTTATACATAAAACACAACAGATGCAAAAATGGGGAAAAAAATGGATTACAGCACCTTACATGCTACTTTCGATCTGGTCGTAATTACTTTTCAGTGTCTATGGGCTTTTCACCAGGGCAATATAACTTACATGATGGTGGTCACTTGCCCACCACAAGGCAGCCTTTAAAAAGTACATGGGCAGACTGTAAGATACAGAGGACTGGTTTCAAAAATGTTCTACCGCAGAAATACCTGAGAAAGACTTTAAAAGACCTTTGCTTCAGAAATGCTCTTTTGACTGTGGCTTTTTGCAGATGCCCCTTGGCTGCTTGTTCTCACAGTCCATGTAAGAGTTTTCACTCATAGCCAGAGCCAGCCCTTCCTCAGAGCCAACTGCTCGCAGCAAGCTGTGAGACCTGCTTCTTGACAGAATCCTTTACAAAGCGGGGAAGTACTGAACTCTGTTCACAACTACGAAGGACATTTAGCTCAAGGCACAGCTTGCAGTCTAAATTTCCAAAGGTCAAAGTGTCAGGTTAGCCAATGAAAACCATTTTTTGGATGCAGCAGCATAAGAGGCTGGTTTTCTTAGGCAATGTGTAGTCAGAGTAGCCACCAACTGAATCTCTGACTGAGTCTTAAGTGGTCAAGCAGTCCCTCCACAATCTTGCCAGGAGGAAATTTTACTGGACCATTTCAATATTAATTCCATGTCTACCTCATGTTTGTGACTCTTGAGCTAGCTTGCATCCAGCACCCTGAGCTCTTTCCAAAACAGATACAGTCTGGGACATGGTGGAAGGAGTGTGCCTCCTCACCACTGCCAGCCAGTGTGCATCCTCCAGGCAGTGTGCTTGTTCCTGTGCAGCCCTCACCACAGCACAGATTAACTTGGTCCTTTTCCTAGACCTCGTGCATGCTAAATGCCTGGGTTATTCGGGTATGGAACGGTGACATGTGATTGTGTTTATGAAGCTTCAATATGGCTACTCAAGTTTCCAGCTTTAGTGTGTGACGTGCTGGAGCATAAAATCTTTTCTTGGGAAGAACAATAGGTCCGTATGATACCCCTATTCTCCTTTTCTAGCCCACTTCATTGCCTTCAGAGGATCTTTAGCAAAGGCAGATGGCTCATGAGATGATCCATGTAAAAGTCCTCTTCTTAATTCACTGGTTCCCCATTTTTAGCTGTAGGTCCCAGAAGTATTTGGACTGCAGTCCCTTTCAGTACTAAACATAACTCCATAACTCCAACTCTGGATGACTAGCTGAAATAATGTGAAGCATTTATGATACCACAGAAAGGATATGGTGAACCCCAGCCTGACCTGTGAAGCTCAATTTGAGAAGTGCTAACTGGAGCCAGGAATACTCATAGAAACTTCTCTTAGTTGAATGAAAGGTGGAAGCAATTTGAAAGAAAAGTTACTGTGTGTCATGACAAGGTAAATCATTTTTATCTTCAGAAAAAGAACATTTGTTTATCATTCACACAGAAGAAAACTCAGTGAATGAGACAATGAGATCATAACTCAGTAACTTTCATCACATCATAATAGGAGGCAGGAAATGAATGAAACATGCAGACAATAAATTATACTGCTATAAATTATAGCAAGTGGTAATCCTGAATTTCCCACAGAGAATGAAGTGTTGTAAAGCTCAGTCTAACTTACTTCTTAGGAAAACACCAGACTTATGAGAAAACACCAGATTTATGAGAAAAAATGGGGAACTTACAGAGATGCTTCTGTCTCAGTGTAGCAGGTAGGGCCTGCTTCGTGTTGTGCAACTCGCTTGTGAACTCTTCAACACAACCACCCAAATAAATAAGTGGATGAAGAACACAAACTACCTTCTGAAAAGAGAATGATAGGAATGCATATGGCATGATGGACATTGGATACACAGGAGCTGGCCAGACAAATGAAGATTGTTATGAATCTCTTTGAGCCATCTGAGAGATGTTGACTGTTGACTAACAAGCTCTCCAGCTTGCAATGTAGTATTGTGTGCCCTTGACCATGAAGAGGTTTCAGGAGCAAAAGTCGAAGGCTGACTGAATTTTCTCGAGACACTCACCTGTGTAATCTAAGCCTATATCCAAGGAATGGAATCTATCCCTCCGCTTTGGCTCCAGGGCATCACATTCTCCAAGTGCTATTATTTAAAAAAAAAAAAAAAGAGTAACTTGTGAATTAAAGTATTTCTTAATGTGCTGAGAAGTGTCTGCATGACATCCTTGGCTAGGAACTTGGCTCCTGAATCAGTTTTTTGCAGTGCTGGCCTTTTTCATACAAAAAATATCAGCTGTGCTTGAACTATTGAAGAGTGAGAAGAGTTGAGGGGTTTAACAGCCATTTCCGCCCTGCAAGTGGGAGAGCTCTCAGCTTCTGGAATCCATGAAAAGGTAGAATGGCCTTTTAGATAGTGATGGTATCAGGGCCCTGAGGGCAACAACAGGCCTTAATGGTCCTGACCAGTCTCAGCTGGGGTCTACACCCACACCCTGGCTATTGGCTTCAGTCCCCGTCTGAGCTTTGTTTCCACCACAGCCGCAGCCATGTCTGTGGCCATGAACCCCATTAAAAGGGACCTCAACCCATGGGCTGATTGGCCAGGCTGACTATGGACTTGTGTTTTCGTTATGGACCTGCCTTGCAGCCATGGGGCAGTATCAGCTCCTGGGTATCATCATTGGACTTGAACCTGACCTGAACATTGGCTTTCCAGATTGACCTCAGTCCTACCTCGTCACCATAAACTCTTCTGATAATCTGGACTTAGCTGAGTTTGGCTATGACCTCTGGGTCTGCTGTGGTCTCCTCACCCAGGCGCTGTAGGACTGCACCATGGCTGGTGAGGGCCTTGCTCCACCAGCCATGGGATTGCCCTTGGCTCCCCACCCCCTCAAAGCATCGTGATTCAGAAGTCACTTGTAGAACAGAAGTGAAAGAATGAAATTTATAATAGGAGGATTTTAAGGGAAAAAATAATGGATTAGGAAACTAGAAGGATGTGTGATTTAACAAAAGCCTAGTGGTTTGGTGAAAAATAAGGAAATCAACCTGATCTTTTCTCATAATACAAATTGCCTAGTGGAATTGCCAGTGAGTCACTTAATTGTAGTCATTTTTCAGGTGCCGAGGTCTTGAAGAACGGAGTTTGGACTGTGGCTTGATGCCCAGAAGCTGACTATGTCAAAAGTAGTTCTTTCTGATATAGGACTTCATTCAACCCAGCATCTGGGTTATAAACATAAATGTCATGAAGCATTGTCAGGGTGTGGTGATAACCATCTGCTCCCTAAGGGATGGGGAGTTGGGAGCCAATGGCAATTCCATGGCCAGTGGAGCAGGGATCTTATCAGGCACAGAGCAGTCCTACAGCACCTGGGTGAGATGAGCAGGCCAGACCTAAAGACTGCAGTCAGGTTCACAGAATCACAGAATGGTAGGGGTTGGAGGGGACCTCTGTGGGTCATCTAGTGCAACCCTCCTGCTGAAGCAGGGTCACCCAGACCAGGCTGCACAGCACTGCGTCCAGGCAGGTCTTGAATATCTCCAGAGAAGGAGACTCCACAGCCTTCCTGGGCAGCCTGGGCCAGGGCTCCGTCACCCTCAGAGTGAAGAAGTTCTTCCTCTTGTTCTGCCTCTCTGTGGTTGTTGGCAGACTGGTTGGACTGGAAGATCTGGATAATTTTGAGTTTAATATCAGAAATTATGCCCAGCTTAACCTTATGGCCTCTCTCTCTTCCTCCTCTTCTCCTTTCCCCTCCAAGCTGCCAGCACCTCTTCATGCTCATTCTGGTCTTGCTGCCTGCCCTGGCAGTTTCAGCATTGCACTGATGCAGCTCCGTTGTGCTGTAGGTGGAATTACTCTGGGTTAGTCTGAAAAAATTATGGACTAGCACCTGGAGCCTCCAAGTTCATTTGCAGGCTGATGGTCAAATAAATAAGTAGAAACAGGCCTGAATCTAATGATCAGCAACGTGAAGAACAAGACGCTCCCAAAGTCAGCGTGCTGGGCTACAGCCCGTTCTGGAGAAAGTTTTGTAGGCTTAGTTCAAATCTTGGCTGTGGATTTGTACCTTGGATCAAAGTTTTGTTGCAGGCCCTTCTCCAATATAAAGCAAAGAAACGTAGAACAACAAATATCTAGTGAAATCCAAACACAATCTGCTCTATGTTATGCTACAAAAATGAATGAACTCTGCCTCCCACCCTCTCCCACTGTGACTTGCTGTGAATAAGCACTGCTCAAAGGAAACTATCGCAAGAAGTTCTGCCTCTTTCCAGCAGGAAAAACAATTGAGCAAGGAAAAACGCTGACTAGTTTTATCTCTGCTCTTCCAGTTGGGCAGGTAGAGGTGAGGAGCGGTTGGGGTGTTTTAAGCAGCATTGAAAGGGCTCAGCCTTAGCACGGAACTAAAGCCCAAATATTCAGTTATAAGGCTTTAAAAACGTTTTTCTGTTAAGTTGAGAAAAACTCTTTTCTGTCCTTCTTAATGAGCATCCTCTACCTCATTTGAGACTTTCCTAGACAATCTGAAGCAGCGTGGTTGTTGCACCACAGATTTTGAAGGAGAGAAGAACATCTAGGGAAGTCAGGCAGACTAGGCTAAATCCATAATCTATTATTTATGAATCTTCAAGTCCTTGGTCGTTGATGTATCTGTTGGATCTCAAGAATGGCTCTGCAGAGCGACTCCTTGCCAGCAGACTCTGGATTGCACTGTTGGGAAACCGGGTGTCAAGCCTATGATCCAAATCAGAGAGAGGACAACGCTCACTCTGGGTTTTTCCACTTGGCTAAAGAGCTTGTGGAAGCTGCTGGTTCCTGCCTGTGTGAATGTAAGTTTGCTCCTGCACAAGCAGGCAGTGAGGAATTCGAGAATCCCACAAAGTCCAGGAGCGAGCAGAGGCACTGGGGTTCTTGTTGGATCAAGATTTAGGAGGTTTTACCATAAGGGCTTTGTGAGTAGGCTGGCAAAATCATTGGGTAGGAGATATCAACTGTGCTTTAGAAATAGTTCAGAGGTAATACAATACCCAAATCCAGCTGTGGTTTTATCTTTTCAAGAGGTTCTTCCTTAAAGCTCCAGGAGTGCTGTGTTCAAGGCTGCGTACCGGTCACTGCTGTGGTCTAGCCAAGGAGATGGGACAGAGCTACAAAGACAGGAAGAGTTTGGAGAGCCTTCAGTGTCAAAGTTGGAGAAAAGGCTTGGAGGATATGAACGAGGTCTGTTTAGAAATGCCAGCCTTATAAACAAATGAAATCTGCTTTTTAATCTTCAAACATGAGAAGGGTCTACAGAGTTGAAAAGGAATATGTTTAAAATTTACAAAAGAAAATATTACAGGGTAAAATTCCACCTTGTCCCTGTATTTGTTTAGAAAAGGACTTATCGGTCAAGCAGAGGTAGGAACCCTTTGCTAACAGAGCTGAGCTCTCATCTACGTTCCAGCCACCTCTGATTACTCCCTGACCAATAGCGAGCACATGGCTGCAGAACAAGTGTTTATTTTCTTTCTTGCTTATTTATTAAAACAAAAGCACAAGACAGAGCGCTTCTACGTGTTGTGAGCTCTACAATTGTTAAAGTTTCCAAGAGGTCACAAGGGTCCCAGATAACATTAGCAGCTAAGTGCTATGTTGTCCTTTTGCGTTATCAACAGGAAACATCTTTACCAGCACAGGAACTACAGCTTTGTAATTGGCCTGGTGCAAGAACATGACAGTATTTTCTCATCCTATCAGGACTCGGATATTTTGGGAGCTGGTATATAAAGCTCGCGGCACACTGTGTCTTTTGGACATTAGGAACAGGTTCATGTCAGAAATCAGTGTACTTTGCTATTTTAGTAGTTGCTATAGTTGCAGCATGAATGATTTTTCTTGCCCTGCACAGTTCAGCATGGTATTTCATTACAGTTCATACATATATTTTTATTATTTGAGTGCAGATGGACATATTTGAAGTAATTAACAGGGTGATATAAGTCTTGTAAAGAAGCCTTTAGCAAATAAACAATGAATCCATAAATCATAACAATGCCAGCCTTGTTTAGCTTTCATTAAATACTCGCAGACTTGTATGGTGCAGGATTGAGATCTATCCAAGAAAATTTCAGATTCACTAGATGATAAAATGTTCTCTTTGGGCTCTCAAACAAGAAGCGTTCCGTGCGCTGAATGATCTATGTGTTGAAAGGAGCAGCCCTTCTGCCTCATGCAGTTAATGGCAAAAAAAGTCCGGTAACATCTACAACCAGTGTTAGATCAGAGCAAGCAGCATTTAAACGGAGCTGTAGAGAGCTGAGCTGGAAGGGGGCCAATATTGCAATTAATATTCTGTACAGAATTACACCACTCGCTGATTATAGCAAACCTCATTCGGACCATTTGATAAAGCTGGAGTGGTTTTTTCCGTAGCTGCTGTCACTGGTTTTATCCGAAGTGACTGTAACTACCGAGAAGGAAAAACAACAGCAACAAAACCCAGCATGATGATAGCCCAACATTTGTCCTAAAAAGTGCATCATGAGAAATTCTAATAACTGCGGGCTCCTTTTAATCCTTCAGAAGAAGCAGCACTACACAAGCTTTACTGCACTAATCCATGGCTGTTTAGTCAGATGGTCAAACTTCCAATCTTAAAATTTTTCTGAAACATCCCTTGCCTTCAGAAATCAATGTTATTTCTGTAGAGCAAATTCTCTACCTGAGATGGGCGAAAGGATCTTTTTGTTACTGATCAGACCGATGTCTACCATAAGGAAAGCCAGGATTTTGTTTTTCTTTTTATTCTGTAACACAAAAGGAAACCCTCAGCAGTTTTCAGCTCATTTCAGCACTTGGTTGGCCACAGAAGCTTCACGTGGCCCTCGCCAGCGCCGGTCTGTGCTACGCCTGCTCGGGCAGCACTGTCCCAAAACATCCCGACATCTCCAGGCAAGGCCAGAGCCGTGCTGAGAGCGCCGCAGCGCTCAGATGGCTCTGGATTGCTGTGCAAAAATGGTGTCCCCAAACTTATCTCCGTGTGTTGTGTCAAACACCAAAAATGTCAGGGGCTGGTGACAACAGGAGCTATTTCTGAGGGACTGACAGAGTGCATGGACAGGGCAGTGGAAGAGCTTTTTTTCTCCCTCTTGCTCACTCTTGCAACATTGCTGGTGGGGGTGGTGAGAAAGGAGGGAACATTTTGGCCTTCCTGACTTAAGCGCCTGCGTAACCGAGCTCTCCCAGGCAGCAGAGCTGAAGCAGCTTTCTTTTTTCCAAGCAGTATTTTGTGACAGTGTAGCCAGAGGGGTTTAGATTAATGAAGTGAAATTTTTTTGTAGCAAACACAAGATTTTTTTATTATTTTATTGGGGTAGGAACATGAATTCAGCAGAGAAAAGAAACAGCAGCTGCAGTGGCTAAAGCTAAGCGAAGTCAAGTCAGAAAAGAAGTTTTTGCTTCCAGAGCATGTGTATTTGCGTGCATGTATGTGCTGCTGGAAGAACTGATGCCAGGGAGAGCTCAGGGGTCCTTGTATGAAGATGGGGCTCTCTCCTCCAGAAGATTCATCCAAAAACTGCAGCCCCAGAGCTGCTGCTGCAGCCACTCGTGTCTGTGGGCATGGAGGGGACCCTGTGCAGTGCGTGGTGTTAAAGGTGATGCTAGAAAGGACCATAGCAGTCCCTCACCTCCAAAACTTCAGAGTAATCCTTCCTAGAGGTTTTTTCCCCTGCTGAGCTCATCAAAGCTCCTGCCCTCGCAACAAGCCGCACACCTCCACACTCAGTTTGAGTTTCCTGCAGGTGCCAAGGGACGTCCCCAGCTGAGAGCGGAGCACCAGGCGCTGAGTCAACGCGGAGGGCGGCTGGTGCCCGGGTGCCTCCGTGGGCAGCCCGTGGCGGGATTACATCTGCTCTCGGAGAACTTCTCACCCACGTTTCCTGCACGGATCCCGAGTGAGAGTGGCGGTTGCGCGAGGGCACGGGGGAAGCCAGCAGCGTGGGAAGGAGCGATGGCGCATGTGTGTCCCATCATGCCTTGTTGGGCAGCTGGTACCAAAAACGTTCTGCTCCCTGCCTTCCATCCACCTACAAAGCCCATTCCTGGAAATACTGCCTCTTTTTTTGGACTGAGTACCAGGTATTTTCCCCTTTCCTCTTCCAGGGTATGGGTTACCCTTCGCTTCGCCATACGGGTTAGGAGCTGTTGGCTTCGTGCTTGCGCAGGGGATGCTGGCCTCACGTCTCCTGGCTTCTGACCATCTCCTCTCCCCATACCCACAGAGTGAGAGAGCAGATAAATGTTACAGCTGCTTTTCCCTGCATCCGTAGTGCATTTCTGAAGGGAGGCTCTCTGCATGCCTTTTTATGGTCCAGCATTTAATCATGCCTCATGCTGGATCCCATCAGCCACAGCCTTCAGTTCTGAGCCATCAAAAACCTCTGTCGGAAGAGGAAAGGTTTCAAGACCATATCACAAATGTGAGGCCGTCTCAGGGCACAGGAGGAATTAGCAGGTGTTGGTCACAACAAATTTCCTCCAAGACCTCATTCCCAGGCAGTGCCAGTGCTGCTCTCCAGGGCTGCCCAGATGCTGCAGAAGAGGTGATTTGCACAGCTGGGACTGCACCGAGCCCAAGCCCTGTAAAACAGAACTTAAAGGGCTGGAGATAAACCTGCTGAAGCTTGGGGAACCAGGCATGACTGAGCTGCGCCGAGCAAAGCTTCACGTTTTGGTGGAGTCTGGCAAAAGTGGTTGCTGTTAACTGGAGTTACCAGTGCGGTGTCAGTGTTTTCTATGAAGGAAGCGCGAGTACAGCTGCACTTTGCTCAGAAGGGTGAGGCATCCTACTTAGATTTAGCAAACCAAACCTTCTGCAGGGCTTTGAGAGGCTGCAAAGCACAAAGTTTGTAGCACCCTCAGGGTGGCGAGGTGTCTGGGGCTGCAATTCTTCACCTCTTTTTTTTTGAGGAGTGGCTCCATCACTACTTTTATCTTGGTCTACAGCAGGGGAAGGGCAGTTGTAGCTAATTCCCACGGGCCTGCAGAGATCATCAATGAAATAGATTGGAAAAGCTCCAGTTGCTATCGATGTGGCTGAAAGTGAGAAGGCTGAAGAAGCCTTCGGCCCACTTGGGGAGCAGACCATCTTGTTTTTCTGATGCTCTTGAAAAGAAACAAACAGCTGCTTTTCATTTTCTGTGGTAACCAGCACCATGGCTTCAGCAGGGGTCAGTGATGGGGCTGCTGTCGCAGTCGTCACGATGCTGCATGGCACTGAGCTGAGCTCGTGCATGGGGCTATTGGTGGCACCGCTCGGCAAGAGCAGCGAGCCAAAAGCACCCAGGAGCTGGGAGAGGGGCTGGGGCAGTGGTGGGAAAAAGTCTTGAATATTAATTTTTTTTTTTTTTTTTTAAAAGAACACAACTCCAGCTTGTTTTAAAGCTGGCTTGCCTTTTTAGCCATCCTTAGAATAAAAGCAATTGGGTGCCTATTAATTCCCATACTGGTGCATTGAACCCCTATTTGCACTAACAAAGAGCCAACACTGAGCACAGTGCAAAGGATAAACGAACATTTTCTATTATTCTGTAGAAAAATACACTCTTACAGCCTTCTGTAAAAATACCTGTGGGCAAAACAGATTATTTTGACTTTGGACAACATCATTCACGAAACGCTACGCCGCAAGTTTGGTCTGAAGGAAACCACACACGATTTGCCGCTTTTTATCTCGTATCAGCGGCGGAGAGCTCGGTGCGGTTACAGTTCTCCTCATTTCTCAGAAGAGAGGATCATATTTAATCATTGTGTCAGTTGGCACAAACACTGTGTTTGTAGTGAAATGCTAAAAAACAGCACATTTATCTTTCCCTTGATCAAGATTCATATGATAGAAGCTCTTAACGTTAAAACTCATCAGTAATGAAACATTTGAAGGGCTCGGCTACCCAGCTTGTTTACTGTAACTTATTTTAAAGAATGGTCTGTCCTCTCCTGCCTAGTATAACAAATACAATATCAGTAATCTCCACCCAAGGGCCAAGTTCCTTGGCAGACTTCACTTTGGCTCTAAGACCTTATTCCTGGACTTTTTTTTGGAGGGGGGAGGATGACAATGACTAACTTGCTTCTCTGAGCAACTTATTTCAAAATCCAAAGTGCCTATAGGGGTTGCCTCATAGCACGTCCTTACCAGCTGCGCAAGTGGAGAAGCCAAGAGTAATTTGGAAGGCGAGGGAGATTCTGAAGCCTGGGGAGAGCAGTGTGATTCCCCATCTGACCCACACCAGAAGGGCCAGAGAATTTCACCCTGCCGTTTCCTGCAGCGAGCCCGTCACGGCTGCTCGAGCGCTGCAAATCCCAGCGATATGCTATTGCATACGGCGATATTACATCACCCGCTACTTAAACGGCCCTAGCATTGGCCTGCCCTGATTTGTAGTATTTTATTGGCACTGACTTGTGCGGTGGTGTTGAGAAGTCCCAAGCACAGGAAAGCCTCCCCTGCGCCACAAAGTGAGCAAGCACCGAAGAGAAAAGTCAGTCCTTGCCCTAAAGAGCTCACTTGTAAATCTAGCTGGGTTTTAATCCCTTTTGTAGGGCCAGTGCCTGTGCAACACCCACCTTGCACAAAAGTGACGGTGATAGCAAAGGCTGAGAACTAAAGGAGACCGGCAATGCCATTGGTGAGATGCAATGAGTTCTGTGTGTGCTCAGACGGCAGTTTCAAATAAGGCAATGTGTTTAAAGAATTGCTTTTCTGCAGAAAAGGCTGTTGGAGCTCTCAGCTCTCAGAAAACCAGCAGGAGGAGGTGACAACGCCAGGGTCTCGCTGCCTGGCACCCAAACACTGCGGGGACAGGGGCTGTCATGTCCTTCTCCAGAAGCATCTCCCCGCAGCCACAGCAGCACCCCCCAGATCAGCTCCAAGGGGAAAAAGGAGCGTTACTAACAGTCACTCTGTTTTACGCTGTGTCAGCTCAGCCCCTGCACCAGGTTCTGTACAGCAGCTCACGGTTCACGGGCCCAGGGCTTTCGTAGAGGTTTGAGTTTCGGTGGTTTCTAACGACTTGTTCAGTTGATATGAAATTGTGGAGGAGTTGAAAAGTCAGCTGTGCATTTGGCAAAACCAAAGCCAAACAGCCAAGTGAAAAGCCAATACACAAGGTAGCGCTTAGTCTGCACCCTGTCCCTGAAACGGCTCGTTGCACCCCGAAAGCTGCCTGTTTTCCTCCTGCTGCCCATATCCCGTTGCCGGCCCAGTGCCAGTGACTCCTTGAAGGTGTACAGCCACGCTTTGCAGGATTATCCCTTTACAGAAGCGTCTGGGGTGAAAAATTGAGCTGCTCCTCTGCTGCCACAAGCCCCTTTACTTGGGAAGCGCTGCCACATGGCCAAAGGCAGAGGCAGTGGCAAGATGGAAAAGGCACAGCATCGGCATCCCATCACGTAGCAACCATCCCCACACCACAGCTGATGTAGCAGCATCGTAGGAGGGATGGGGTTGGCTTACAAGCATAAAACCCCAGTCAAACAAACACACCCAGATGAACACACGATAGGACAGCTCGTGAGATTTACAGCGGTGGGGTAACCCCGCCAGCAGTCGCCTTGTGCTTTGTTCTCCCGCCTTTTTAAGGCTGGAGCCTTGGATGGGCTTTCTTGAGAGGTTTAATTGGGGCACACTTGCTTTGTGCATTTCTTGCTGAGCTAGTGATGGTTTCTGTTGTATTTACACATACATGATATGTATTTATACACACAACAAGGGGGGGAGGGGGTTGGCTTTTTCCCCCCAAAAGACATATTCAGACATTTAATTTCAAAAACACGCTCTGTGGCTAAATAGCTTCTTTTTGAATGGGTGTTTCTATCTACAGAGTCAAGAGCCCTTCTCCTATTGTAGCCCTCCTCCAATGCACCTCTCAAATAAAATCCTTGGGTTTGTGTATGTATATGTGTGTGTATGCACACATGCACATGTAAATATAGGTTATATAGAGATGGTTTATATATGTTTTTGATATATATGTAATTTAATCAGAATGCAATGACTTAACTATGCTTGCTCTAAAAATTAAGTACCAACAAAAGATGAGTTATGATGTAAATCTCCATCAGTCAAGAAACCAGACCTTTGCTAATACTAACAATTGCAGCACCTCATACTTACTGTCCAGGACAGTATTTTATAATATAGCAGAAAGTACTACCGAAAAAAAGCCCCACCAACCTGAGGCCAGCACAGGCAGCTTTTTCACTCACGGCTCGCAAGGAGGGAAACAACTTTCGTTTACTTGGCGGCTGCAGGGAGCAGGTGTGCAGCAAGTGGCCGACTGAGCTGGAGCCGTTTCATAGCTTGACTTTCAGGGAAATGGGACCAGAGATGCGCACGTCTCTCAGTTTCACTGGCTGGGTGGCATTTTGTTGTGACCTGGAAGCTTTTCTCTCTCTGGAGGCTTTCCTTTCTCCTGCCTTGGTGCGTCTCAGAAGAAGGGAATTGAATGTCCCATTAGAGTAAATGGAGAGCTAATGCTCGTAAGGCTGATTTAATACTTTGACACTATGTTGACTGAACACAGATACAAATCCTGAAGACAGAGCCACACGTCCTGAAACATTAAAAATGCTTTATTTCATCTGTCATGCTGCATTGAAGTATTCTGAGCATCTCAGGAAGGCTTAAGCTTCTTTAGACATGGCCAGTTAGGCTGGATTGCCAAAGGAGCATCTACAAAGATCCAGGATAAATTTCCTCCCGGAAAAGTCATTGCTGTGCTATAGCCCCCAGGCTGGAACGCAGGAAAAGGGCAGCTTGAACAAATGTTGGTCAAAAGAAAAAAAGAAAAGAAAAAACAAAACTTGAGGTGGGGGAGGGGGTTGCCCAAACACCTCTCTTGAAGTTTTTCTGCAGGTGGCTTCAGTTTCAAAGCCACTTGTGTCCTTCACTACAGAGCATGTGGCTGTCCACAGCCTCTTGAGGTTTACTGAACGACTGTTAAACTGCTGGAGCTAATAGCAGGGCTTTATGTGGACGAGCTGTGGAGAGAACCAACAGTTGAGAGGCCTGCAAAACAGCCTGGGTGGATTCAATTACAACTTCAAGATGAGCAAGTAAAGCAACAACAAAGGACAGTAGCTTCAGCCTTTGAAATGCCAGCTTACAGCATGAAGGCAGTGAAAAATAATACTTTGTTAACTTCTTGTTTAGGAAAGAAAGCAGAACACTTCCTTTAGTGACACATTAGCTGACAGTGGTGCTTTTATGACTCTTTCGTAGTCACCGATGAATCACTAGATGGAAGCGCAGGGACAGACTGTTCCTATCTAAAGGTTGCCGTCCTGCTGGTTCATGGTCACCCGAAACAAGGTGCTTCTCTTGCTCTTGCTCTCTCTCATGTCATCACCACCAGCAATTCAGCTGGTCCAAGCTCTTGGAGGGCTGATCAGCCCAAGATCACCCCTGATAAGACCAAAGGTTTGCGTGCCAGCAACAGAGCCGTGGACGAAGGCAGCTTCATCCCCACACCAGGCTCTGGGCTCTCAACATACTCGTTGCCAGCGTCACGGCCAT
>Ga0181612_148055_pt1 | contig 29963 bp, 20 predicted proteins | sample HoacroProtozoa21_FD_119630 | JGI IMG/M metagenome (GOLD analysis project Ga0181612, IMG submission 119630) | Hoatzin crop microbial communities from Cojedes, Venezuel. Combined Assembly of Gp0051906, Gp0051904, Gp0051908 | reverse complement strand
TGACGTCACATGGTATGGAATACCAGGCTCTGTTTGGCCAGGTGGGGTCAGCCCCCACCCCCCCGGCTGTGCCCCTTCCTGGAGTCCGGTGAAAATTAACCCTGTCCTGGACAAACCCAGGACAACTGCTAAGTGTGTCAGCTCCATTTTCCTCCAGCATGAAATGTCTGCATTGTTTCAAAATGACTCTTCTGCCTAAGACGTTTTCCTTTGCAGGGCATTTCAAAGTTTCTCCTCTGTGCTCCAAAACATAACGCTTTTTCAGGATGTTGACGTTTCAGAATGGAAATGAAAATTTCCAAATGGTGACATGTAACTAGTGCCTTTGCAATGCTGTTGGCAAGGAGTGAAGTTACCTAGACCAACTTTGAGGGGCAAAGAAAGAGTAAGGAAGCTTTCTTAATGATGTCGGTGCTGTGCAAGTCTGTGAATACATGTAGGGTTTTTTCTTTCAGTCTATGAAATTGACATCATCCTTGTATATTTAGTTCAACTGAACTTCATGTCAACCCCTCTTCTTCAGAAATTGTTCAGGAATTGCACAAGATGTTCAAGTTCAGAGAATAAGACAGTACAAAGCCAACCATACGGTTGGAAGTGCAAGTACACTTCCAAGAATCACAGTCATGCTCCTTGGGGTTTAGTTTTCAGGCAGGTGTGTGGTCACTCTCCCTAGCTGGAGCGGTCTAGACTCAAGCTGCCTCCCACCTGGGAGCTGTGTTACTGTGCCCTGACACCAAGCATCGCCCTCTCTGATTTTACAAGACTGATATTGGACCTCAGGTTTCCAGTTACATGCTGTAGCTTGAGCCTCCTTGACTGCCTGCACATGTTCTTTCTTGTGAGTGGATTCTGCAAAAGATGTTCTCCCCGCTGCAGAAACAACCATTTCTCCTTGCTCTTCTTCTCCTTCTAGAAACCTCTGGCATCTGCAATGCAGCTCACTCTGCTGGAACCGGCTGCTCCTCGCAAATGGATGAAGCGAAGATTTATTATCATCAGAACACATGGAAATTAGAAAATGGACTAATGGAAACCATTAATGTCCTTCTCTCAACAATCAGGTGAATGGTAGATCAATGCAGTATATTAATAGATTGGAAATGATTTAAGGTGATATAAACATTAAGTCTCAGATATTAGACGGGAAGAAAGCAAACAAGACAAGGACAGCACTCTATTCTATCTATGAAAAAAATAAAATAATCTTTTAAGACATATTTCCTGTCCAGCATTTTGATTTCTTTGAAAAGATAATATTGAAAAACTGCTCTGTATCCTTCCACAATACCACCTAACTTGATATGAAACAGTCTGCCTCCTTACAAAGCAAATCTTATTGCAGTCCTATAACAATGAATAAATCCTTTGTCATATATTCTACAGGTAAAATAATAACAATAGTGATAGTTTTCAGACAATAATTGTTACTTTTTTAATATGAATGGCTCTTTTGTTTGCAGTGTGTGCATAACATTGTAAAAAGGAATGATTAAATATGATTGATATAACAGTTGCAGTATCCACACACATTCTACATAAACCTCAAAGGAAAAACTTCAAAGAAGGGAAAAAAAGAACTCTAAAGGAAAATTACTGCAAAAGTACTTTATGCTAACCTGGCATCATGCATAAAAATAAAATAATGTCTGTAAGTGAATGATTCTTAAGCTTTAGGGACTAATTAAGTTTTTAATGTGGTCACATTCTTTGGAAAATATTAGAAGCCTTATGATTCAACCAACTTTGCTTTTCGTATAAAACTTTGTGGAGGGCAGTCCATTCACATCTTCAGGACTTGGTTTTAATCAAAATTCCTCAATAAATTCCTGTTGACTTGCTTGGTGTCATTACTTGTGGGAGCATTTACGAACGCAGATGATGATTTGAACCACCACAAATCCCATAAATGAGAGGTCAGAAAGGTTAGATCATGGCAATTCAGTGAAGAAATGAAAACAAACCGTAAATTATCTTCACCAGAAGGACAGCATGTTCAGCCAGACGTCACAGGTTTTGTTTTTCAATTGCTAACAGCCCTCGACACCCTATCACAGTGCTTGGTTTTAACGGCTTGTAGTAGGTCACAGTGATCAGGAAAGTTCAGAACTCACACGTACAGATTTAACATGCCAAGGCATAGCTGGGTAACTGAGGGAGCACTAATTGGTTTTAATGGGTTGAATACATTGAAGTATGTTGCTGAATTTTTTTGTTTGTTTGTTTAGGTTGTAACTAGTAGAGAAAAATGTGAATATCGCTGGTTTACTGAATTTGGAATGGGATGTTGACAAAGAGTGGTCAAAATAGTCTTATCTGCTGATGTTCTTAGTGCATACAGGAAAAAATAAGCTAGTGAACTTTAGATGTTAGTTGTTATTTGGGAAGTTTATTGAAAAACTCAATAGGGGAGGACCCTGTCTAAAGGATTCAATGTCACACCATTATGATGGGTATGAATTTATTTCATAGTAAGGTTCGATGCTGTAAGTGCTTCCATTGCTGTTAAATTATACTTCAGTATAGCTAAGTGTGCCATTAAAATCATGTATTACTGACACAGGCAATATTTATTTAATTTAATTTTATAGCACATATTTCAAGCAGGACAAGAAGAAATATTGTCTGACCTTCCCCATGGTCAGGAATTGTATTAGCATTGACAAACACACTCAGAATCAAGACACTGTACCCATTAACACCAAAACCACTGGCATTGTGGGGCCTTTTATATTAAGAGAGAGTAGAGAGGACAGAGAAGACATGGAGCTCTTTATGTCCCTGGCAAGGATGGTGACGTCAAGAACAGAGGAGAGAACTCTAAAGGTGCAACAGCGATCCTGGGTATATGGGTTCTGGTCTGTAGAGGGGCCTAATTGTAGTTCAAGCAGGGTGAACAAAAGCTTGAAAGAGGAATGAAAAAAAATGAACATTTAAAAAAATATGCAGCGAAAAGCAGAGATGATAGGACAGGTGTACTGAATGCCTCAAGAGGCTAAAATCCTGCCTTTCATGTCCAGGTTTTTGGTTCAAATCCAAATTCCAGCAATTGCAACAAAAAGAATACGTTGCCATCTGACGTTGGTCCAACAGCCTCTACAAAATGGAATGGTGGTCACTGTCAAGTTGCTGTTGGATAGATACCACTGTAGCCATCGTTAACCAGCCTGTGCTTCCAGGCTGCATTACAGGGGAATGCAAAAGCCGTGTGATGTGAGTAAAGAAAAAGATGCTTACAGATGAGAGCGGTTTCTCCGGTGGAGGTTGGGGTATAATGGCTGAGCAGGGCTGGGATAAATCGCAGCACTGCCTGTGCTCGTGGCTGTTCCCTGAACAGAGGACTTCAGTTTCCAGGGCTGTCAAACTGCCAATTTTGGCAGCGGTTAAAAAAGAAAAGGCAAAGTGGGTCATTGAATGTAATCACAGAGGAATGGAGAGATGAAGTTATTCTGGAAACGAAACGAGCACGGTGAGACCTAGCTAGGAAATGCTGCTGTGTGCAGCTCTGATGTCAAGGAGAAAATGGAGCTGAACTGCTAATGCATGCTGGAGGACATGCTGAATGCTACGATATGTGCTGTAAGATAGATCTGTGACAATTACATGTGACCATAAGGCAGCACTGGCTTCTTGCTGTCAGACCCAGATGTCTGAATGTGTTTTATGCATGTTTGTTGGCTTTTTAAAAAATGTGATAAATGGTTAGTTTCAAAAAATAAAGCAAAATCATCCAGCCCTGACCTGAATACTGCAGGCAAAAATAAGAGATGAAGGAATATTACTGAGCTAAATGAGATCCAGAAGGAAAATGTATGGACTAGTGCCAGTAACTCTCATATAAGAACCAATTTAAAATCTGGAGGTTAAAAAGGACCAGCCTACCAGCAATTTGTTCAGAATCTATGTTACCCTCATGTAAGTTTTGGGCTTGAATTGTCAAGAAAAGGCTTGTTGACACAGGTTGGAGGAAGTGAAATAACAGCATTGATTGTGTTTCACATCTTTAGTTAGGTATGTGAGGACAGATCTGTAAAGGTATGCAGGTATCTGAGGAATCTGATAAGGGCCTTAAACCTCTCCAAAATTCAAAAGGGCCAAAACTATATAAATTAATTAGATGTTGACACCCTCTTAAGCATCTCTAATTTTACTGGAGATAGGTGCCTAAATATTTCTGAGGATCTGGGGCTCCGTGTCTATCTGCATCTGTGGCTGCCTAAAGATCTTGGAAATCCTGGGCTCCACTGGCTAATTTCTGCATGCCCGTACCAATTTGCAGCCCCAGATCCCACTCGCATCTCTGGAATTAATTTGCTTTCTTCAAGCGAAGAACTTCTCCACGTGACTGCCTTCTCCACGCATTACTCAGGCTAAACTGCCTCTCTGAATCATTTATTTGCCTGCTTCCCCTCCCCTCATGCCCTGTGGGGACCCAGGAGCGTGCAGTGTTGGTGCTGTTCCTGCACCCCAAGCTGTACCGTGCTCTCAGGAGCGGCAGGGTGCTGCTGAAGCAAAATGTCTGGGGAAAAGGGGCAGGCAGGGTGCTGGGCGGGACTGGCCCCCAGGGCCCTTGCTGCTACAGGAGAGACAGAAGAGGTGAGTTTCTCCCTGCCTTTTCAGGTGCATCCATGGTAAAGGACAACCTGAATCCTCCCACTGGATCCTTGGACACCTCTTCGCTAAAATTGTGAACTGGAGATTACAAGATGCAGCAATGCAGGGCACTTAATCCAAATGAATAGCACAGCGCTCACCAGTCACAGCTTCAGATGACTTAGCGCAAAGAAAAAAAGGGGCTTTTATGTTAAGAGAATAAAGGATTCTTTCAGTCATGCTTCTGTGATTTACACTATCAAAATACCAACAAAATGCCTCCTCTTGTTCCTTTGACGTGTACTGTTTTTCCGAGGTTTACCATGCTAATACCAGAGAACCTTATTAAAAGCACGAAAAAGGCAGCCGAATTAAACTCATTATTAGCTCCACATTTTTTCTTATACATGTATTTTTGTGTGTTTAGGTATGTGTAAGTGCACGCGTACACCATATGCGTATGTCTGCATTTTTTATGCTAGCAGAAGGAGCTGGAATTCTCTAAACACTACTGGGGTGTGTGCGTTATTTGCTTTCTAGATTTGACCAAATGGGTAAAAACCTGCCAATCTGGAGAAGTCCGACAGCTGTGAACTCAGTCCTTCTGAAAATACTGTAGACTGAGAATCATAATTTTTTCATGCCTGTGCTCAGTCTTTACATCAAGGGATGGTGCGAGCTCCGCGCTTGGTCCTGCAAGCCGAACACCTTTGAGTAAATTGAATGACCCTCTTCCCCATAACCTCCATCAGACACTCAAAAGGCCAGTCTACCACATGTTGAACATTTCATGTCCCTCTCCTCACTCTCTGTGTATCTTACACTTCCAAAGCTGACGCTAAGGCTTCCGGTACTCCAGGCAAATCATCAAATATCTGTTCTCACCACAGGAACACAGATAAAAATAGTCACGGATTGCTTTGCTGCTCCTCCTGTTTTGCTGCCCTGGAGATACAACAGTTCCTGCAGATTCAGAAGCGATTTGGTCCTAGGCTGTGTTTAAACATGCGTTTTTTTGTTTGAGCAGAATGATGAAAAGAGGAGTTAGAATAAAAGTGAAGATAGTTTGACAAGTGTAATGAAGACCTATACAGTGACACAATGCATTAGGGAGTTGGAGACAAGCACACTGAGGAGCTGGGTGCCCATTCTGTTGTAAGTCAAGGCCATTTTTCCTTTTTTCATCACCCTAAAAGTCCCCAGCAAGTTGCTTCCATGTAACAATTTATCCTGCCTTACTGAATACAGCTGCAGATTTATTTTCCGGTTATCCCCCTGCCACTGGGCAGAGCCTGTAAAGTGCTGGCTGCTCACTCACTGAGATAGGGTATTTCTGCTGGTTTGTATTAGGTCACTTGCTCGGCTGGGTGGCATGTGATGCTTGCAGATTGCAGAGCTCAGCACTGCTGGCAAAAAAATAAGTCCTGTTTTCTTGTCCTGCTCCTAGATCCTAGACGCCACTAAGCATTTAAAGCACCCTAAAATCAAGCAGCTCCCTATTTTAGCTGAGGCCCTTAAGTACAAACTCTCATGTTTTTAAAAATTACCTGTATCAGCTGTCATCGACAAAGGCTGAGAGGAAAGTAGGCAGACCGTGATTTGCAGTGAAATCATCATTTCTTCCAATACCTGAAAGAGTCGTTGACTGAGATATCATCTGGCTAATTTCATAGCTGCCAAAAATCATAAATATATTGTTAAGTACAGTATGGATGCGGACTCTGAGCTTTATTAAGCTGAAAACAAGAGCCATGCTATTTGCTCACTACATGGATCCGGGGACAGTCCTAACCCTCTAATTATGAATCTGCTCACCAGGAGGCAGCTGTTGGCATTGTTTTACCTGCAAGTCTCAAACTGTGTGAGCTTTTTTGGTGCATGCTGGGACAGTGCAGCTGGTACACAACAGATGGCACAAGGGAGTCCCTAGTCAGAGGGTGCATATGTGCTCGGCCCCAAAGTCAAATCCATGTTATTACAAACCAGGGAGTTGCCAGGCAGAGCCTGTGAACGTGTCCACAAGGTGCCAAGAGAAACGGGAGCAGAGCTACTGACCGAGTTTGCTGTTTTTGCCATGGCCTAAGGGATGCCGTAGTTAAATGGGCTGTGCTGGCTCATTAGAGGTTCACTTGCATTTTTTGTCATTGTTCATTGTAGCTAAAGGTATCAAAAGATTTAAGCACTGAGGCACACAGCACAGTGGGCAGCTCTTAGCTATTGGCTATTTTGCAGCATCCACGAGAGAACCTTAGGAGCAAGCTGAAGGGTGGGAATGAAATTTGGGACATACCATGAAGACAAGGTAATTTGCCTTGCTTGCAAAGAAGCGCCTAAATACAGCCATTTCCTGTGCAAAGAGAACTGAAGACATTCAAAATTTAAAATAAACACAGAAACTCAGGTGAATGTATGTAACTGGGAAGCAGGTGGTAGTTTTAAGCAAGCCGCAGGGCTTGTTTAATAGAAGCACATCTGGGCTTTAAAAGTCAGCACAGGTGTTTGCATTTTAATTGCACAAATCTATCCTGCTGCCCCATATTATGCCCTGGAAAAGTCAGAAGTCAACTCTGAGATAGCTGTACTATTAATACAGGTGTTGCTAATTGATCACATGTTGGTCATGAAATACTGAGTTTAGAGCTATGGCATTGCCTCTGTTTTCTCTTGTGATTCTTTGTCATATTTCATTTCAGAAAGATACTCCTATTAATTCATGTTCTACAGTTTTATGGGTTCCTTTGACCTTATAAGATGGGTCAGGGTTTTATTCTAGCATTGCAATATCTGCTGTGATCACAGTTTTATTCCAAGGCTTGGCAAAACAATTATCACTGATTTTTAGAGATGTTTTGAAAATTCTTTGGCTGTGTTTATATTATTTTATGGGGTAAGCTGCAAAATATGAGAGAAGGAGAAAAACATCTTTAAGTGCAAAATTTTTTCACAGTAAGACAGCGTGTTGGGAGATCATAGATGGGAGGACTTAGGATTTATGTGCTGAAGATTATTAAACAGTCCTGAAAAACAATGAAATATAGATACATTAAAAAAAATTCAGTGATGAGCAGTGAAGCTGATAATGAAACTAAACTGGTTTGGTTTAAGACAAAAATATTCACTAAACCTACTGAACCGTTACTAGATACCTGGGAAGGAAAACTGTCCATCTGTAGGATAGTTTGGACAAGAACAAAGCAGGTATTAGTGGGAAATAGGGGAAATCAAACATCTGAAGGCTAGAAATTGAAGGAAAGTTTGGTAGCTGTTGTAGTGAGAAGGATACCTGTGTGCTGCCAAAGACTCCAACCTAAGATACTAGGATGAGATTCATGAAAAGAAAGAAAACATAGACCATTTACGGTTTAAAAAAAGAAACACAGCAGTGAGATATGGATTTTCCGTGGATGTTTTAGTAAGGTGACTGGAGAACTAGCAGTTTTAAATGATGATGTACAAAGCTAGGATCTCAGCGTTAGTCTGCACTTTGCAAGTTTGAAGTGTTTATTTTGTTTTTGAGGTTTTGTTTGTTTTGGGGGGTTTGGGGTTTTTTCTTGAACTTTCAGCTTCTGAGCTGGAGTTCTGATTGCAGCATATTTCTTGAAGTATACTGTGCAGGTGGCATACTTGGAATGGAGCCGGTTTAATAACTGAAGGATTTAAGTCAGATTTAGTTGAGATAAAACTAAGGATAAATTAAGCTGGATATGTTTTCTTCCTGCCTTTATCTACGTGACACTTCACTACAGCTAAAATTATGGAGGAATGAGACATTTCAGATGAGAATAAAGCAGCCAAGAGTTATAAACATTACTGAGGAGGAAGCTATTTTATTTTAAAAAGCTTTCTCTTTTCAAACCTGTCCTCCCTGCTGAGAAGGAAGGCAAGGTGAAGGAAAGGTTTCTATTGAATTTAGAAATGGTAGAATCAGCCCGGAACAGTAAAAAAACTGCTTCTCACAGGAGTGTAAGTCAGCCACTAAGTGCATGAAACTAAGTGGGAGTATGACAAAATCAGATGATGTTTGAAGACAAAGAAATACATTTTATGGCAGGGGGCAGGATGAGGAGCTCTATTTACATCAGAAGTTTTGTGCATCTGGAGAATGCCTGACAGGCACAGAGCACAAAAAAAATGACTGTTTTAGCCATGGGGACCTCATTGTGAGGCGCTGAAAGCACTGCAGGCTTTTGGAAAAGGGCGGAAGCCTAAGTCAGAACCACATTTAGGTTATTCAGCACAGTTATCATCCCAGTGACAAATGTGAGAACCGGGCTAGCACAAATACAATGGAAGGTATTTAAATTTGGATGGGTTTGAAAACAAATGCTTGATGAGGTTCATAAATGTCAAATGAACAGATGGAGCTGAGAATGAAACCAGCAGGGAGATAAGGCAGAGATTGCTGCGAGCAGGGGTGGAAAACAGGAAACTCAGGCTGGTGGGCTGAGGGGTGAGGACGAGGGACTAGAGACTGCCAAGATAAGAGCTGAGACAAAGGCGGATACGGAAGGTCCTCAGGCTGCAAGGAAGAGCGGAGGTCAGCACGATCAATTATGGGAAGAAAGACCCCTGCTTGCACACCCTGGAACCAGAGAGAGGGGTCAGGAGCAAGGTGGGCGAGGGAACCTGCTCGGAGCCAGGACGCAGATGGGTTTCCCTGCAGATCGGTTCGGCAGACTGCGTGCAGTTGGCGGACTGCGTGCGGTTGGTGGTCTGTGTGCAGGGCCACGTCCTGGCACCATCAAGTTTTGTCATTGGCTTGGGGAGGTCCGCACGTCCCTGACAGGATGCTCCTGCCTTACACACAACTGTTGCTGTGTGGTGGCTTTATGCACGGCCACGTCTACACACTTTTGTACTGATGAAATGAGCTTCTTTTTTTAAAAAAAAAAACGCAGCAGCAACTTTGTTTCTTTCCAGGTCATGCACTCCCCAACATCATGCCCATTATGAGGGTCTCCTGAGATTCAGCTTTGGCTTTACACTGTCTACCATGAAAAAGCAGCCTAATGAGCGCATGTGCGATGCAACCAGCTGCTGCCATCGGGTCCTCCTAAGCAAATGGCATCTTCACCGTAAGGCTGAGCTGTGTCGTCACCCCAACGAGCTGTCTGCCTTGCCAATGCTCTCAGGTAACTGCCACACAAAGTGAGCGTGCTGTAGGCCCAGATGACTATAGGGGTTGGACAACTGTAGTTTACCTTCATGTAAATCGCAGGAGGTTTCAATGGGATGTTCAGTGGCTCTCAAAACTCGGCTGCATGCACATTATCAAGTGCGTGCTGGCTCCTCTAACAGCATCAAGTGTCAGGTGTTTGTCCATGCATTCATTTACTTTCCAAGCAGAAACACACAATGCGCAGAGCATATTTGTTGGTTAGTTGGTTGACTTGTTTGTGCAGTCTGAATGACCATAGCATAGAAAAATGAGATGAGACTGCTGTTCGCAAACTTCACCTTTAAAAGAGCCCTGCCAAATTTAAAATACTCCTTCATCTTCATATTAATTTTTTTATCTTATTCTTGTTTCCAGTGTTATGACCACATTGCTTGAAAACAATGTGGCTAAAGAATAAGAGTGCCCTTTTTTTCATTAGGTTGCTTCATCAAGTTAGAGTATGCTGAGCATAGTCACATTTTGCCATACTTGGGTACTGTTTTGGAAAGAGTACTGACTTCTCAGGCACTTCGTGAACTGTACTATTATGGTTACTGTACTTTGGAGACCATCAGAATGTGATATGTATATAGTAAAAATTTTACGCGCATCAAAACTCTGAGAGTGAGAAATTTGATACCACACTGACTAACTGCTGTTCCTTCATGCAGTTATAATACTAAGGCATTGCACTCAAATGAGTTCATTTTCCTTCCTTTTTCCTTTTCTTTTTTAGCATGAAAATGCAACTGTGATAAAATTCCTCTTTTCCATTCCTCACATAAAGTAGGAGCAAGCAAGAGAGAAATGTAAAATGTGCTTAGTGAATCCAAACACTTTTGTCTTGACACTGACTCCTTATGGCACAGGCATGTTTCTTCTAAGAAATAATGTATTTAGGCTTCTGTGACATTCTAGAATAATCATCATATATAGTGAAGAAAAAAATTACTCTAAGAGTAAGTAAAAAAAATATTCTATAAGAATAAATGTGGGTTTTTTTGCAGCCAGATAAAGGCACTTGCAGATATCCTTGCATGAAGGCTGCTTCAGAGTTTTTATTTCACTGCAAATGGTTCTAGTCCAATATTCCACCCGCCTTACACTTATTTAAAACTGAATCAGAATTGAAATAAGGATTAACCACCCACGGAGTCTGGCGTGACAATAGAAGTACTCACTGACTTTTTTCCTACACATTATTAGCAGAGGGAATTTAGGTTAAAGAGTTTCATTACGAAAATATAGTTTTTAATTCTTGACTGTCCACCTTCTTCTGATTTCTTCTCAATGACTGAAAGTTTCCACATGCCCTTGTGGCCCAAGGTAATCTTTACTCAATAAATACTTTAGACAGGGAAAGCAGACATTCTTGTGAGCAAGTGGAGAAGTTGCTCAGCAAAACAAATAAATTGTATTGTTTTACTGAATTGGAGTAGTGCTGGGAAAGAAAAAGGGGCAATTTCTTGTCTTCCCATCTCTCGCCTTTAGTCATTCATTCAAAACAGTTAAAGTCAGACAAAGGCAACAAATATTTACAGCCATTTATGATATTTGTCTTCATATTTAACAGCAACAATTTCTTTCATTTACTTTGAACATTTGTAGCAAAGGGATAGAGAAAAAATTAAATTCTGAGTTATCAAATGCAGAATTTAATGGGCTGAAATAACAGTGTTTTTTATTCCAGCCTAATTTTCAGATGTTAACGTGTTAATGGATGGCTGAATCTTGGATGCTCCAACTGACACTAATACAACTACATGAAATTACTGTTATTAAGCTTAAGAAGGCATATCCAAATGTGGAATTTAGTCAGGTCATTCAGTGTTTATACCTGGGCATCTGCACAACATTAGTAATGAGATTACAGACATACCTACATATACGTGCAAATATCTTGAGTAGAGTTTGGAGCTGTAGTTGCAAAGTACTTTGACATTGGCTGAAAATGTTACAGTGAAAGGGGTGGTCTGGCAAACTGCCATTGTTTTTTAAAAAAGCAAGAATTTCACCTTTGAGACAAGTGCAATCTATTTTTCCCGGAAACTGTGGTAGTACTCTGTGTTACTAAACTGTTTATCTGTAACTACCTGTCCAGGGAGGATAAGAAGAAAGCACCGACAACACTAGTGGTCTCCAGCATTGTGAATCAAGACCCCATCAGATGCTCTCTGCATGGATGTGCTAGAACAGGTTGAGCGCTAACTCACTACCAAGATGGAGATGATGGGATCATTAAAATGGGGGTCTGACAGACTGTCCTGTTTTATCGTGTTACCCGTGCCTTTCAACAGAGTTGTGTTGTCTTGCTACATAATTTCTTACCTAGGTTTATTAGAGTGAACTGCTTGAGAGTTTTAACTGCAACTGAAACTAGGTGGTTGGCCAATCAACAAGAAGCTTCCTGCCTGTGCTGTAACAGAGCTGCATTTCTAAATTGTGTCCCTCCTCTCTATTGTCTAGGCTTCTGGCTTCATTTTTCTTCCTTAACAGCTAGTTCCCAGTGAGGGTGTACATAATGTAGAGACAGAGGTCTTCAAACACCGGTGTGAATTGTACGCACTGTGACTAATTTCACTGAAACCATGCAGATGGGGTGAGACTAAGCTTCTGCAGGATTGGAGCTGTAAGTTATACCACTGGGCATGCTGAAAAGGAGATTCTGTGACTAGATCCTCTTTCCCACTTTTGTCTACTAGGCAGCACGGTACAAGAAAAAAAAATTGTATCTCAGCTGGGAAGTTAGTTTTAGGAAAAAATTCTTTCAATAGCTGACATCCTATTTAATTGGGAAGGGCTCATCTTTCAAGATATCTGTTTTCCCAGCTCTGAATTTCCTTTCTGAATACTTCATTTGCAAAGACATAATGTTCTCTCATTTAAAACAAAACAAAACAAAAAATCCCATACACCACCAAAACTAATTTCCTTAATTTTCTCTTGGCCAGACTGCTACATTTCTATAGAATTACATCCAGTCCAGAGAACAAACTATGAAGCAGGGTTTTTTTCCAAGAGCTCGTAGCTTTTATTGTCTTTGGATAAAGTTTTCTCTTGTGCAATGAGCCTACTTGGGATCCCATCATACCTTACATTTCATGTAATACTTCTGGGGTAAGTGATCAAATAGCACAACGGTTTTCAGCAGTATTCTGATAATTCTCAGGTTGTCCTAGAGAGACCTTGCTGACACCAGGAAGTCAAAGAAACATTAGTATTAATCCTCTAAGATACGAGAGCTTTATCTCCTGCTTCAAGAACAAGTGCTGTATCATCGGGACAGATAGAGCCAACATTCCTCTTCAGTATCCATAGGCGTTTTATGTTTCTTTTGTTTTCAGTGCTTTTCCCTGCTTCCAGTGTTTGCTCACTGTGGATATTCTGTCTCAGATTACTGCAGGAAGCTACAAATTTTAAGCGAGTATCTCTGAGTAACCAAAAAGACTGAACTTGTAAATGTGAAATCTTTTCTGTGGTGGTGGGACACAGCTGCACTTACCACACTCAGCAGCGACCATGTGGCAAAACATGGAGGCTCTAGACCAAAGAATGACGTCTCCTCTGTTTAAACATGAATATTAAAAAAGGCACTGTTCCTTTGGCAAAGTTTAGGTCAGTGTGCGGGCTGCTTTGAGCAGTACTTGCCATCTGTCCTGTTTGATGGCTACTGGCATGGGTATTGACTGCCAGGTGGGGTGTCCCTTTCTGTTACCCATTCAAAGCTGAGCCAGACATCAACACTCCTACAGCATGACTAACAAGGCAGGTGAGAGAGGGTCATGAGCAGTGCAGCATGCATGGGACCACACTAGAAAACACTCAGACACATAGCCTCAAGACTGTGTGCTACCTGGCAAGACCTACTTTTCAGCCGTGCACCAGTACATTTAAAAAGGCAGTTTGGAGGATGGGTTGATCTAGGTTTAACCTTCCTCAGTGCAATGCCTGTTCACCTGACAAAAGTGTAACAGGACAATCTGAACTTCACGTTGCTAAAATTACAGAGGTCCAACAACATGCTGTCAGGTAAAGTGCAAAAAAAGAATTACACACAGAAACAACTTGGGGAAAACTTTCCCAGAAAGGCATATGGTTGCAGGAATTTTATGAATGGCTAAAATAAGAAATTTGCCAGTCAGATGTTTTTTCTAGAAAATATTTGCTTGTTTTTATTCAGTGTCACAAAACTGGTCAGTCCTGCACTTGCTTTCCAAGCTCACATTGTATTGTGGGCCTACAAACAGACTGAAAATGACCAGCTAGTTAGAGAGACAGATGGAGCACAGGGCTTTTTTTCTTCTTCTTCTTTTTTTTCTTTTTTTTAATTAAGAAAGCAGGTATCCGAATTAAATGTTCAAATTACCATGACCAACTCATGTATGCTATTTGCATGACTTGCTAACACTTGTGCACATTTCAGGAAATTCATTTGCCTTTTAAAATTGAGGCTGTAGTGCTCAAATGACGTGCCTACCCTTCAACTCAGTAGGTGCTTGATGGAGCCGAACAGCTGCACCGGCTTGAAAAGAGTTGCTATTGTGCATTGCACATTATGGTCCTGAGAGCAAGAGCTGACTGCTGCCAACCAGCATGGATCTCCACATTCACTGCTGGTAAGCACCCTCAAGATCAGAAACTGATGCCACCGAGTTTTTCCCCTGGCTTGCTTTCCCCCATGGTGATATATTTCTATGGACAAACCTGCTCTGCTGTAGTTATCATCCCAGAGACAGGGGAAGTTTGAGGGATGCTGTTATGGGTGATACAGATGGAAGACAAAGTGCTGACCTCTGATACTTCACCACTAGCTGGGCCCTTTTTCTCTGGCTGTAATCCCTTGATGACGCCCCTGGCTAGGTAGCATTAAATACTCGCTATTTAGTCCCCACTGCAGCCCATCAAGAAAGAGGAGGACATTGTATTCCAAGTGCTGACTCATTTTGAGCGCCAAGTTCAATAGTGCTAGCCACAAAAAAAATAATGCTGTATTCAAGTGCACGCCACATATTCTTCCTGATCTGCTCTTTAAAGCATTGTATTCTAACTAGGCAGGAGGCTTGTATCTGGTGATGACCAATACTGGCTCCTTGCTCTGCCGGCTGGCAGGTGTGGGTAGTCCTGCGGAGGCGGCACAATCAGCCCCTGTGGAGGAAAGAGTCCTTCACACCACTCAGCGGCAATCTCTCCTGCCAGTTAAGGAGATTTGTGGATGAAATCCAAGGGGAATTGCAACACGTTTGCCTTGGCTGGGGGAATGAAAGCTCTGGTCTGTGCAGGCAGGGCTGCAGGCAGGGAGAAAAGCAAAGAGCTGTTTGCAAACAGCTCCCTTTTGGGAGATGCAGATGAACTGGAAGCTATTTTAAGATTAAAATAAAAGTGGTACTTTTGAAAGGACAAGGCGAATTTTTTAACCCCTCATCACTTGCTAAGCTAGCGGGCACTTGGAGCAGAGTACAGTACAGCATTTTCGAAGGCTCATGCCCTCATTACAGTATGTAAGTGAAACATCACTGAGAATTTGTGCACTATTTATTCGCTCTTGGTCACAATGACATGGTTTTGACATTCGTATCACGAACAGTCTGGGACAAATGAAGCACCAAAGCGGACTGGCAAACAGTGAAATGGATGTCTTCTGGGGAAGTAGATGGAGGGAGTAGAAGGAAACCCCAAAAGACTTAGGCTGCAGGGGCCTGCCCGCTATGCTTTCCACTGTCAGACATGGCCAAAAGAAATATAATTTAGTGACTTTAAGTGTATGCATGGGATATCAGCTGGAAAAGCTGCCAATACCTTGACTGTTCTACCCTCAAGGGGGGTGAGTCTTATTATGGATTTAAAGGTTTTGAAGGTAATGTCCAAACCAGCTCTTCTGCTGCTCAATGGCAGAGGTGCTGAGCTGTAGTTCTTCTCAGGTAACATCTAGGGCTGAGCTAAAACCCACTAAACAGAGAAGGAAGACTACACTGTCTATAATCAGAAACCTTATCCATCCTCCTTTGCAGAGATTGGGTTAGCCAAACCAGGGAGGCTGTGTTGTAGTGCTGATCTGTGATAGATCAATAACCATTAATATTTTATGTTTTACAGAAATCCAAGTTTTGAGACCGTGAGCTCACAGCGGCCTCACAAAAATAAGCATAAGTATGACCATTTTTGCACTGAGTTTTTCACCTTAAAATGCTGCATGTAAAGCTCAGCTTTCATGAGCCATTGCACCCACACACGCCTCGCCTTATGCACAGCCCTGTCATGAAACTACCCTCTCTTGTAGCTAGAAAAATCAGTGGAAGAAAGTAATCTGTCCATCGTGAAATGTCCTTAACCAACACCAAGTTGTTTTGTTGCTCAGTGGCAACATTACTGTTTGTCTGTGAATGAAGGAGGAAGGGATATGACCTGTTAGTAGTTCCTCGGGTGTATTACCAAGGTAACACTTTAGCTCCTTCTCTAAAGACATTTACCTAATCATGTTAAATTTTAAAGGAAATTGAAGAAAATAGCCTTCTTAGAAACTGGAAGGCATAGAATATCCATTGAACACTCAAAAAATTCACCCTTTTTTTTTTTTCAGTTTTCTGTCTTCCAGAAGAATTTTGCCTTTGCCATCCCCGCAAAAGGGGTCCCCCCTTCTAGTGATCTCCATCCATTCAGCTATTGTGATATGATCTCAGAAATCCTTTACTTTTCATAGTGAGGGCTGGTAGGATAAAAATAAAATTTTAAAGACTAAATCATACTCGTATGTCTCTGTTGCCTCCAGGCACTGGCAGAATTGTGTCTTGTGTTACATTTCCACAGTAGCATCTCTTGGCTTCCAAGAGAAATACAGCTTGTATTTCTGCAGTTAAGAAACAGGATGTCCTGATGCAGGACCCCTAGAAGCTCTCCAGACTGCTTGAGGATGTGCCTGTGCACAGCAATACTGCATTGTGAATGTGGCATGGATTCAGTTCCGCAAAAATTCCTAACAGTGGTCTTTAAACGCAGTTCGCTGCCCTCTTCCTCCACACCTCCATCCTCAAGTATGAGACGACTAGCAGGATTTTTTTTTTTTTTTTTTTTTTGTCATTGTAGTGCAATGTTAATTACAGGATTATCCTGACCAGTCCAGGACGTGTAGCCAGCTGGTCTCACTTCTGTGTGTGGGTAATAAACACCATGCACATTTCCTGTTTCCTGATCTCACACTGAGTATATTTATATGTATGTAGATTTGATGGTTGATTTCAACATTTATCACTGTTTCCCAGATAATTTCCGGCTTTCCTTCTCCCCGAAGCACACTCTTTCCTGAACTGTATCAAAGTAAAGAACATTTCTGGGTGGTGAACATTTGTTTCCGGACAGGTAACACCCAGCAGAAGCAGATAACTCTGGAGAGTTGATGTTTCAGCATGCAGATATTTTTGCAGAGCCACTAAATCCCAGCACAGCTTCTGCACGTCCTCCTAAAGTTGGCAAAAAACAACTCTTTGCCAGCTGGTACGGATCAAACTTTTCCTCACTCTTCATTTTACTTTGAGCTATGTACCATACGGCAGTTGGTGGTGTGCCTAAATGTAAAGGAAGAACAGAGCCGAATCCAAACAGTGAAGTTGCAGCTAGTCCCTCATCTTTGCCTATGCACTGTATTTCCAGTGCTTTGTCCAGTCTTATTTCATGTCTAGCACATATGTGATGGCTTTTCGTTGCACATAAGATAATGCCTTTGGCATTAACAGATGCGCAGTTTTATTTTATTGGCAACTTCATTGTTATAAGGTCTACATATTAATTGTTGGTTCTTTTGTTCTTCTTGTTTGGGATAGGCTTTTTTATAACTCTTCAAGCGTGGGGTACTCATTTTTTACCTTGTCTTAAGCAATTCCTTATATTTAAAAGATATTTATTTTTCAAAATAACCCCATTTCTGTCTAAAAATCTTAGTATTTGCAGAAGATGACGTTTTGATGACAGTACAAACTGAAATCTTCTTTTTCCCCAGTGAACTCTTCTAGCATGGATGGGAGCCAGATCTGCACAAATCCACTAGTCTGCATTGACCTGTTTGTGGAGGTACAGCTCTCAGAAAGACCTCTGTCCTCATACCTTGCTCACTCTTGTTTTGGACCCATCTTGGATACTCAACAGAGGTGCCATACACAACAGTTTTTTGCTTATCTTGGAGAACTAAGAAAAGACCATTTCATAAAGGTCGCTGATGCAACTTTTATTCAGCACTGTATTCTGATTTCAGTTATTCGAACCATTTGCCTCCACACGAAGGCCTTTTCAGGCCATCAGTTTTCTCAAACCCTTACATTAACATTCAGCCAACCTGTCTCCTCCTACTCTTCCCACAAAAATCATTTGTATTTATGTAACTCTTAACATTTCTGTCCAAAAATTACAAAAGTAGTATCACTAAGTTCTAGTGGCTGTTTTTCAAGGAGTGATGTAGGGGTTTTGCCTCATGGTGCTTATTAAATTTCATGAGTCGTATGACTAAATCCCATTACAAAATTCATTTAAAGTTTAAGGAATAGCCAGCTAAAACCAACAGACATGGATCTAGAGCAAAGAAAAATTACCCTCACTGGAGAGGGATTGAGCTAGGGTATATTTAAGCAAACTGGACATTCACAAGACCCTGGGACCTCAGTGCATGCACCCACGAGTGTTGAGAGAGCTGGCCCAGGTCACTGTGAAATCACTCTTGGTTATCTCTGAAAGGTCACAATGACTGGGGGAGATCCCTGATGACTGGAAGACAGCAAATGTCACTCCTGTCTTCAAGAAGGCCAAACAGGAGGATTTGGGAAACTACAGGATGTTCGGCCTCACCTCAATCCCTGGGAAGATTATGGAGCCAATAAACCTGAAAACAATTTCCAAACATATTGAGGACAAGAACGGGATTGCAGAAAGTCAGTATGAATTTATGAAGGGGAGATCACGTCTGACGATTCTCATAGTCTTCTACAATGAGATAACTGGCTTGATGGATGAGGAGCAAGAAGTGGGTGCTGTTTAGCTTGACTTAGCAAGGCTTTCGTCACTGTTTCCCATAACATCATCACAGACAAGCTGGTGAGATGCAGGCTAAGTAAGTGCACAGGGAGGTGAATAAAAAAACTGTCGAAACAACTAGGCTCAAAGGGATGCGAACAGCAGCACAAAGTCCATCTGGACGCCAGTCACTACTGGTGTACCGCAGGGGTAAATACTAGGTCCAGCACTGTTTAACACACTCTTTAATGACCTGAATGATGTGACAGAGTCCACCCTCAGCAAATTTGCTGACAATACAAAACCAGGAGGAGTGGCTCTTACATCAGCTGGCCGTATTGCCATTCAGAGGGACCTGGACACAGTGGAGAAATGGGATGACAGGAATTCCATGAAGTTCAACAAAGAGAACTGCAAAGTCTGCACCTGGTGAATGACTCCATGCACCAGCACAGACTAGGGGCTGACCAGCTGGAAAGCAGCTTTGCGGAAGAACTGGAAGGGGTCCTGGTGGACACCAAGTTGATCATGAGCCAGAAACATGCCCTTTCCACAAAGAAGGCCAACAGTGTCCAGGACTGCATTAGAAGGAGTGTTGCCAGTAGGCCGAGGGATGTGATCCTTTCCCTCCACTCAGCACTGCTGAGGCCACACTGGGAATGCTGGGTCCTGTGCTGGGCTCTCCAGTGCAAGAGAGATATGGAGACACTGGAGTAGGTCCACTGAAGGGTCACAAAAAAAGGTGAAGGGACTGAAGCATCTGCGGTACAAGGACAGGCTGAGACTGCTGGGACTGTTCAGCCTGGAGATGGCTCAGGGGGATCTTATTTATGTGTATAATACCTGATGGAGCAATTGAAGAAGATGGAGACAGACTCTTCTCAGTTGTGCTCAGTGACAGGATGAGAAGCAATGCGTACAACCTGAAATGTAGTAAATACTGTTTAAACATAAAAAAAACTCCCTTTTTTAATTGCAGTGGCAGTCAGCTACTGGAACAGGGGCCAGAGAGGCTGTGGAGTCTTCTTCCTTGGAGATAATCAAACCCAACTGGACACGGCCCTGAGTGACCTGCTGTAGCTGATCCTCCTCTAAGCAGATGTGGGACTGGGCAACCTGTAGATGTTCTGGCCAGCCTCAGCCACACTGTGGTTCTGTGATTCTGTGATTAATCCAATTAAATCCAATGAAAAACAAGTTTCCTTTATGTTTCTAATAAATAAAAGAAAATGGAGCTTAAGGGGTACAGTAGTTGTTTTAAAAACAATAAGTTATGCTAGAGAGTGCATTTTTTCCATTTTTCCATGTTGGAAGTTGTTCCTGAACAGGTTAATTTCAGTGAGATGGGGGCAGAGAGTAAACTGTAAGATCAACTCCAAATGTTGATAGCTCCTTACTGCATTTGTGAAAAATGTTTCATTCCATGGACAGTACTTCTTAAGGCTTTGAAGTTCTTCATTTGAGACCAAAAGATAAGATACCACAAGCAAACAGAACAGATATTGTATGTCTTTTTCGTGACACTTCCCAAAATATTCACTGAACATGTTGAAAAACTACATTACACGATTCTGGTAGATTACACCTGGGTTAATGCCAGCAAGTTACACACTCCAAGAAAGGTGAAAATCTCCCCAAACTACAGTGAAATTAATGCTGCCAAAACTTGGTTGAATGCTTTCCAAAAGTATTTCCAAATAAAATTCCTCCATTACTCACTTGGGTGCCAATAAACAGGTCAATTTTAAACCTTGGAACTTTAAATGCAGTGAAAGCCAAGAGCTCATTTGCTACATTTTCACGACAACCGAGATTTTTTTCTTTTTTCATTTGAGCTATTAGAGGACATTTTCTATATTAAGAAACAAGTTGCTTGTCCTGGCTTTACTTAAGTTATCAACCTTTTTGTGATCTTACATGGAACAAAAGAACTGCAAAAGAAGTTCTAAGATTAATTTCTTTCTCAATTAAATTAGTGGTCATCATTTTGGCCTATACCATTGTAACCGAGGAGATGATGCATTTTTCTTTTGGAAAGTTATTGTGAGTGTATAGCAATCTAGCTACCCTTTCATGCATTTTTTTTCTTTTTTTTTTTTGTATAGTGAAAGTTGGTCTAATGATTAAATGTTTAGTAAATTATCTCATGATACTGCCTGTATTGAATCCAACTTGTCAGGCTTCCATGTATATAAATATGTAATTGGAACATCCTACTGAGTAAATGTAACACTAAAATATAATAGTATAAATACAAATTAAATAATTAGAAAGAAGTATCCAGTTATGCATGTAATTATTTTTCGTTTTTAACTTTCATTATACTTTATAAATTTAGAATTTGTATGGGTCTTTGATCTCTGCCAGAACACTCTGTGCCAGATTTTGCTTTTGTGTTACTCTGGTGACTGTTGTGCAGCTACATCAGTGATATATTTGGTCGCCTATGGGACCCTTTGGGGGTGGGGAGGGCATCTGACTTCATACAGTCACGCACATTTAGCTGTGAAATTTCCAGGTATGCAACACTATGCCACGTTATACAATGACATATATTTATGTATATGGTACCTATTGGTGTTTATGGTATCCGCTGCAGAACAACATGCTTCTTATTGAGAGTTTGTACATAGGGATTGATTTTAACTTTGCTTTTCAGTCTGTGTATGCATTGTTTTCAATAAGTAACCTCTAGCAAGTCATTTTTATGGAAAAAAATGGTGAGATTTTTAAGACAAAAAAGTGGAAGGCAGAAGAGGAGAGACTGAACTAATTTGCTTTCAAAAATGGAATTGAAATGGGGAAAAGGCTTTCACAGAAAAAAACAATTCTGTAAAATCTCAAAACACTTTGGAGAAATGGCCGATGAAAGACTGAGGAGAAAAATGATTCACTGCTATTTAGGAGGGGGAGAAAACAAAGCAGAATCAGAAAAACAGATATTTGGAACAGAAAAGTAGGATGAAGGAGAATGTCTTTAATAAAACTGATGGTAAACGCAAACTGAATAAAAATTTTAGAGAAACAGCTAAAAGAAAAACAAGGGAAAAAAAACCCAAATCAAGGATTAAGCTTGTTATTATGTTGATACATATAGTCTGGTATTGATTTACAAAATGACCACAGAGAAAAGCTCTGTTCTGTAGATTCCACAAGTGCAGTGAACCTGCTGGAGAGATCCAAGATCTACATGATGCATGATCTTAACTAAAGTATGATTTTATTAAATGTTCCTTCTACCTGTTATATTCTTGTTATATGTTGTGGATGAACTGGGATTTTAGATACACGAATAAAAAGCGCAAAAAAATCCCAAAGTGTCTCTGCTCTTTCTTGCCACTTACCCCTACAGAGTGCTTGTACAACTCTTTGAAGGGCTGAAATGATATAAGGAATTTTACCGACTCATTTTAACTGTGCCACCAAAGAAAACTCTCTGTTTTTTGGAGAAGGAGGGGGAAAAAAGGTAAGGAGGCACGTGTGTGAAGAAACACACTCTGTAGAGCTGTGCTGGAGGACCTTTTGGGGTCTCGGGCAACATCAGTAGAGGGCATCCCCCAACAGCATCAACTCCTCTACACAGAGCCACCTGTGCACACTGCTGCTGCTGCCCCATCTCTGCACCCATACCTGGTTTGGCACATTGCTGCTCTTCTTTCTGCTACCCAGGCTCTGACCCAGAAATCCTCATCCTGACAGCAGAAAAGGATCAATCCTTTCAGCTTCTGGCCTAGCTCCCACTACTTGCCCTCTCTAAAACTCACATAGAATTCTTCCCCTTGCAGCCTGGCAAGGCATTATCAAAAGTACATCAAGTTTGCAGTCTGCAGTAAGAAATCTGATGCCAGCAACACTATGAAGTATTCACGGAAGCATCTGAAGGGTGAAGGAGCATGGTGGTAGGAGAAGGGAATGGAAGCGGGGTCGGGAGGAGAGCACACGTGGGGTGGGCAGGGTGTGGGAGATGTGGTCAGCCATGGGAGGAGGCCCAGGGACAGGAATTTTGTATGCTCACAGTACCTTGCTTTTGTAAGTGCAGCGCTGTCATTTGGCACAAATGTTTTCGTATCTATTTCTTGTGACAGTTTTCTGCTGCGTTTATATGCATGTTTTGATTATAGCTGATGGGACACACACCAGTGTGCTAAGGGCTCCATGGCCTTACTCATTTATTGCTACAGCTAGCTAAAGGTTCACAGGTAAATACAAAGTAGTTTTTGAAATAAAACTTTTGGTTTGGTTTGGGATTTTTTTACAGTATGTTAAAAATCTTCTCCAAATAATTGAGCTTGGTATTTCAAAATACACCAGTGGACTGATATACTTTTCATATAAAGATTTTTCTGACTTTTCTTCCAATGTTATTGTCCCTGTTGGGTGTGTCTAAAAGCTTGTCTCAGTGCTAATAGCATTGTTTATAACCTGTGCCTATGGAATTCTGTGGGATATGGAAGCAACTTCTCATATCTTTCTTTATCATCCATTCTGCTTTGTGAGTTTTTCTTCACAGCGCCAGGCCAAGACAGGGAAAAAAAATCCTGTGTTTTCTCCCAGCATTGCTCATGGAAAGAAATGAAGCAATTAATCTGAAATAAATTTTTTTTTTATTAATGCTCTCACGGAAAAGTTCTAACTATAGCACAGCTTAAATGGAAAGATCATCCAGTTATGCTGTAAATTTCCACATACAGACAAGCACTGAAAAGGGAAAGCCAAGATATAAAAAGAAGAGCTATCCTTGCAAAGCCTTTGTGTTGGCCGAGCATCTGCCCCAGGCACACCAGCCAGCAGAGACCTCTCGAGGCTCCTCATGGCTTCGTCCTCCTGCGCGTTGGCATCCACCACACAGGAGATGCATCTAAACACTCCACCATCTGTGGGACAGCCATTTGCTCCCATGGTGCGTACACGAAAGTCCCACAGCTTTCCTATTTCTGGACCATATGCTGCTCTCATTTATATCCCATGGATTTGGAACTGAGGCATAATGTAAATGGGAAAGCCTAGTTATCGGGATCTGCTGTTTAATTTATGCAAAACTGGAGCACTGTCATTCTGCAAATCATATGGTACACATTTTAGGAATCCATCATTTGCATAAAGATGGGGGTGTCCTGAAAAGTAATACATGTATGAAGACACACATCTGAAGCACAGAATTCACACCCAGATTTCTATTACTACCTCACCTCCAGACACCGTGGGATTCGTTTCTCACTTTTAGGTTAGATCGTTGCAGACACAAAGATGAAATTTGCATCTGGGCAAGGTTTCCAAATGCCTTCAATATTTAGCTGCAACAGCGGTTTTCAGTCAGCCACTCTCTATTTAAAAAAAAACTCCTTTCCCTCAGAACCCTATGAAGACTCTTCTTTCTGTCTTTTAACAGTACATTTTTGACCAATTTAATCTGTGAATAATTTGGTCACCTGTAAATGATATTCTTTTGTGAATTAAAATACTGAGTTAGTTCTACCATGAACATGAACTCTGTAATCTGTGTTTCGAGCCAGATGATGTGGATATATTTTTTTTAACTCTTTTAATTTGCCTTATGGGTCTGGCAAGCATCAGCAGTCAAACTCGTCGTTATGCTTCCATCAATGCACACTCATATACAATTCTATTACTTTCATGACACATACTTCCAGTATGTTTGATTCCAAGTATTTAGAAGTGCTGTGGGCCTTTTGTTGATGCCAAGCTGTTCGGGCCATGACACTGCCGTCCTGAGGGCAAGTCTCACACCAAGTAGTGTGAAACTGAACTTTGACTAAGCTAACCTTGCCCACCCTTTTGTGCGCCATTGTTGATGAGCTGGGCACCTGGTACTGTCTAGAAAAAGGATACGGGGAGGCTGCAACAGCGAAGACTCCTTTCCATTTGCTACTAATTTGCATGCCCTTGTGCTGTTCTCAGATGTTGTATTTTTTTTTGTTGCCCTGACTGAAGGTCAGGTGAGTAATTCTCCAAACAGTTGTGGGCTAGGAGCTGGGTGCCTAAATGCTTTGTGGATTTGAACTTCAATGCCTTCCTCCTGGCACCATGAGGGTACTGCCTCTGCCATAAGCCACAGTACCACTGAGGCAAACCACTGAAAAACCACTAGTGGTACCAGAGGGCTTGTTTATTTCTGTTGCTGTGAAGAGCTTTGTTAGGGCAGGCTGCTCCTCATGTCCCATTTGTGGGTCTCTCTCATAACTCTCACTATTGAAGATCCTCTTCAGTAAAGTGGTCTAGCAGTCTTCAAAAGGCAGAATAAAAAGGAGAGAAGAGCTGCTGCCTTCCTTATGCTACTCAGTTCACCCTTCCTTCACTTTTTGCAACACTACCATGCAGTATGGAGGGTAGGGAAACATGTGGCTGCCCACTCCAACTTATCCCTTCGATAAGCTAGCAATGCTGTGTATCTCATCAAGCTATGTCAAGTATTCACTGCAAAGCGATAGAAACTGGAGCATCTTGCTATCTCATGGCAGCACAGAATTAGTATGTCAGGGCACAACTGGTACTTGCTGGGTTCCTGGAAAGAAGTAGGATGAAGGAGGGTTTAGCCAAGCTGCATACATTGTTAAGCAATGCCACCATCTGGTGAGCTATCATTTTTCACAGCAGATGGTCATGACACCCTCCACCAGCTGAACGGTCACTTCAGAGGCTATGGTTTGAGCTCAGCTCACCTGTGTCCGGACAGATGCCACTCTGGGGACCAGGGTCAGGACAGCTGTCTTGGGGTCAGCCAGGTTGTGTGAAGGAAAGCAGGCACTTCAGCAGGGAGCAGAGGAGACATGTGACTGTGAGATCCTAGCCGGGTATGCTCTGTGTTTGTCTTGGACTTCATGATTTCCCTGCTGGGGTGAATTTTGTGACCTAGTGGTGAGGCCAAGCCATCTAAGGGTTTTTAAAGCACTGAAATCTCTTGCATGTGCAATAGCATGAAGATCTGACTCATATGGCAGACGCATGACAAAGCGAACACTCAGCAAGGAATTATTAGCAAGGTCTGAATGATTGTGCAGCTTGGGAATTCAAGACAGGCGTTCTCCTATCACTTGTAAAATTTATTTTTCAGTTTAAGTAAAATGCAATAGAGCTTAATTAAACACGGCCCTCTCTCCCAGAAAGTCTTTACTTGCTATGTTATATTGTGTGAAATTTGTCTTCTCTCTGATGGTTATAAAGCTTCATCTCTCTTCTCAACTTTAGTTACTGAGGGGATGAAGTTTTCCCTTGCATTTTGTCAAAATATCAATGACTAATTTTAGGTGTTTGGCTCTTCAGAGAGCAACAAGTAGAACGTTTTTTTCTCTTTCACAGAGACAAGCCCTTCTCATGCAGTACCTATTGCTATGTGATTGATAGAAGTACTGGAGAAACGGGTGAAAGGCTTTGCAGTGCTACTTTCCATTTCCTTTCAGATGTCTGTTGATTTTAAAAGGCTAGTCTATTCCTTAATACAGAATATTTATTCCCCGTCTTTGATCTCAACCACATTTCCCAAGCTATATATTAACTATGGTCCCCTGAGTGCCTGATTGCATGCCTCTTCTTTCTTATTCACATATCTGGTCAGAGAACTTGGTGTCACTGATGCATATTCATCCCAAGCTCTGTAACCATCCTCCTGTACTGGATATTAAGTACTTTATACTCAATACCAGCTGTCTGGCAATGATCAGCAATGTGGGACTGATCACTGACTTTCAGGAGAACTGTGGAGATAGTAAATAATACAGTCTGTTAAGTTAGACGAAGAGATGTTAAAACTTTCTATGATTCATGAAGCCAAGAAGCATATTAGTCAAGAACAGACCTGTTGCTGATTACCCTGGCGTCCTTAAAGAACAATGTACATTTCTCAACTCATTCATGAAATATTCCACCTCATTGTAGAAAACTGGTATTTGTGCACAGCCAAGACACAGATAACAGGAGTCAGAGGGAGGAGACAGGAGCACATGACTTGGTGAAATTCCTCCATTTCAATGCACTCTGATCTGCATTCCATCTGGAGGGTTCTCCTGTGAGTTTCTAAAACTTTAAAGAAGTAGAGCAATTTGCCCATAATGACTTTGTTTAACTTGATGGTAGCATGTCTGAGTTTCTTTAAAAAGGGTCATTTAATAGACATTTTTTTCTACTCTCTGTTTCTTCTGCTTCGGTTTCAGGCAAACATCTCAACTGGTTTCATTCTGCATGATAGCCACAGACTTTAGGTTTTAGAGTGAGTTTTGTGTTTCTCTGTCAATAGTTAATGACATCACTAACACCTAACATCATCGTGGAGAATCTGTGTTCTGCTTTAGGTGTCAGGACTATCATCAGCTATTGCAGGAAAAAATAAAAAATCGGAGTCTTGGCATTTGAAAACTTCAAATAAGGAAGAACAGCATCACCAGCTATTTTACCTTTTCAATGTGATTATAAAGCTATCAATTCAACATTTCTGGTCCCACCAATTTAACTGCCTGTATAAGCTACTGTACACACACATATTTGTGAAAAAAAGGTAGTTGTGTGTAGAAGTGTAACAGGAATGTGAAATATGTGCATGGGGTTCAAACTAAAGCAAATTCTTTCTGCTTAGCTTGGATCTCATCATTTACATGAAAAAAATTTCTTTGCAGATTCCTCTGTGAGATGAAACAGGGCTTAACCATGACTCTTGTAGCATTTGTTGGTTTTACCCGCAGTTTGTAAAACACTTTGCTATCCTCAGATGACAAAGTAGCAGGAGGGCAGATAGCTGTCAGAGCAGTTCAAATCCAGACACAGAAGCCAGGCCTTTGTATCTCCAGTCTCGTGTCCTGTGGATCAGTTTCTCACCTGCGCAAGGACAGCTGAAGAAACAAGAAAAGTGTACTGCTGCACATGGAGGAACAGGTCGAGAAAACAGTTACCGCCACACTTTAAGTGCAAGTATTTCTTTCAACAGTTGTCCCAAGGTGCCTCAAAGCAAACAGTCATGTAAATGATGCAGAAGTCCCACAGCAGGACAGTTAAAAGCATATACATTAAAAATAGCCAAACTGGCACAAGAATGATAAGTCCATTACAACACTGCTCGATTAATATTCACCAGTAGGGAGGAAGGATAGCACCAGCATGGAAATGAGATCCTGCGCTACCTCCTTGGCTTTCTTGTCTTTCTTAGGTTCAGCCCCCATGGGGGTTCACACCCTGACTCTGCCCTGGGGTGCTGTACCACAAAGACCCAGTCACCCACCACGCTCTCCTCTACCTCCTGCATCTTTCCTCCTCTATCTTCAGTGCAAGGAAATGTCAGCATGCTTGCAGGAAAGTAATGACAGCAAGCAGTATCCAGCCACCTGGAAGACAGCTTAGCCATGGCTTTCATTCTGTGGGGCTTATTTCAGCAACTCTGTGGAGGGCAGTGAGGATAAGCATGTCAAATGAAATGGGAAAACGTAAGAGACATGAAAGTAAGCTGGAATTTGATGTTGTGGGAATTAATATCTACTGTTTCTGACCAACTATCAGGTTGTCTAGGTGGCATTTGAAGGCCTTGGAAAAGGACTGTCTGCTTGTGGCAGATAAAGCAGTTGACTGAGAAGGTACATCTCATTTTTTATTATTTTGATGGATGCTACTGGCCTGTTTTGGCCCAAGGTAAGCAAAACCAAGCTGTGTGAAGGATTCAGTGTCCAGTGTATTGACACTCCATAATGTTTGTATTTAGGATCCAGTCTGTTTTAAACAGCAAGGACATGTATGACTGAATTTATGTGGATTGTATACCTAGGAAAAGACACTTTTTTGGTGTAGTATGCTGTTGTAGCTCTTATAGTACTGGAATTGGTGGGCTAAGTATGGCCACTATTATATTGCCCCAAATATGAATTTTTGTTTATTTTGGTGCTACTCATGGTGTTAATTATGCAGCTCTTCGGGATTCCTGGAGGACATGAATTAGTCAGGATTGCAATTCAAACAGCAAGATCTTAAAAAGGGAATGAGAAGAGGTGAAATACTATTACAATACCATGGGAAAACAATCCTTCCAGACCAGAGCTGATAAATCAGAGTTTGCCACACCCCTATGCAGAGATATGGTGTAGAAACAGTCTAGTTCTGCGATTGTTAAGGCTGTTATCATGCCATTCCTACCTTCTCTTTACTTTGAGGGTTAACCAATTCGAGTCTTTTCATATTAGCTATCTCAAGCTTTACTCAAACTTCCCCATCCCCTTGAAAGTCAGAGGAAAATTTTGTAATATAGGCTTAGAGGAACATGAGTTGTAGTCTTCTCAGCTCTGGACTTGTCCTGGAAAAGTCAGAGAAAATTGCAGTTATTTTTGTTAAGTTGTAGCCATGCCTTTGGATCAATTTCTAATCCCAGGTTCTGCTGGAAAAAGCCAAGTCCCAATACCTATTTCTGTAAATGCTTGAAATTATCAATGTACAAACAAATAGCTTTGGAAAGAAAATGGAAAATCAGAATTGCTGTTCAGCAAGTAAAGAAGATATCTAGACAATATCTTTGAAACTTTTAGCACTGAAAATCTCTGCAAGCTCTTGATGCTATAAAAGAATCCATGTAAAAAGTACAGACTCAATCTTTTCCAAAACTGTCAGGCTAAGTGTTTCATGATATACTAACTTTCATCAGTATACTATCATTTGTCTGCAACACTGAATACAAAGAACATACTCTGCTACATTGTAGTTGAGTTCAATGACTGTACTGACATCTACTGGTACAATAATATTTTTAACTATTATGTATGATATCTGAGGCAAAAGATTATAAGCTTGTTAGTTACGATATAAGAAAACATCACTCATGCAAATACTTATTTTACTTTCCCTTTTTGTGCACTAAAACAACGAAATACAGTATTGTGCTCACATCTTGCTAGTAACAGGACACATTTTCAGGAACTGCATTTTCATTGTAATGAAATATATCATCATCAGGATTGCAATCTGAGTATTTTGGCTGGTATTTTGATTGGCTGGCATGTCAACCAATTTTGGTCAGTATTTTAGCACTCCCTGGTCGTGCACTGAAAGGGACTGGGGATGATTCAGGCTAATTCATAGAATCATAGAATCATATAATGCTTTGGGTTGGAAGTGACCTTTAGAGGTCATCTAGCCCAACCCCCCTGCAGTGAGCAGGGACATCTTCAACTGCACCAGGTTGCTCAGAGCCCTGTCCAACCTGGCCTTGAATGTTTCCAGGGATGGGGCCTCC
>Ga0181612_117415_pt1 | contig 29964 bp, 23 predicted proteins | sample HoacroProtozoa21_FD_119630 | JGI IMG/M metagenome (GOLD analysis project Ga0181612, IMG submission 119630) | Hoatzin crop microbial communities from Cojedes, Venezuel. Combined Assembly of Gp0051906, Gp0051904, Gp0051908 | reverse complement strand
TGCTTTGCTCTCTCTTCCTCTCTCCCAGCAGCCTCCTGACTTCATGGAAACAATGGGATGACGTGACCGGAGCCCCATAAATACGAATTCCCCTTTGAGGCTGTCGCACCAAACAGGAAGCGCAAACAGCTCCAGAATAGAAATTCAGTCCTTGCTCTGCTCCTCAGCAGAGGCTGCTTCCAAGTAATTCCACCTGCCAGACCCCTCCTCACATGGCTGAGCCACTCTGCCCCTGCTTTGTGTTTCCCCAGCTCCGGTGCTTTGGTTGGACCATGCTCACAAGGAGGTCATCTGCTACCTGGGACTGGCAGGCAGATGTTTTCTGGGACGTGCCTTGCACTGGCAGAGCTGGGGCTGGCAAGTGATGTTTCCTACAATGATGGAGATATGTTGGGAGGGTGGCAGGAGCCTTGGGAAGCTGAACCAGGAGGTGACACTGTTTATGAGGACAGATCATGGAGGGGAGGCTGTGCTGTGCCTGCTTGTGTTACCCCTGCTCTGAGGTGGGCTGCCTGTTGCCAGAATTACAAGCATGTCGTAGATCTGCCAATAACCTGCCCTCTCAAAACGCATTTTCCCTTTTGCATTGAACAGTGGGGTGCTAGCCCATGAACTCGCAATTGCCGCTGGGCTGTTGCTCCCTCTGTAACACACTTACTGGGACATCTGTTGAAATCAATAGACCATTAGGAAGTACCCTGTAAGCAGTGAAGTGTTGATCGAAGTGAAGATGCTCCCCAGGTGGAGGGGTTGAATGTGTCAGCTGGATTGCGGGACCTCTGTTAAAGCAAAACTTTCATGCCTGCTCCCTTTAAACTTCCCCGAACATTCAGAGCAATCCTCTTGCTCCTTTTGCTCATCCTTTGTATTTGGTGTATTTGCAGTTCCTGTGAGCGGGCGCGCTGTGTTTAAATGAGGCTTTGGTCATCACGACCTGCTGCTACTCCTCCTGCAGCCCAGCAGTGGTGTGATAGTGCTAGACTTTGGGTGTCAGAAGGTTAATTGGTGCTGAGTGCATGCTGGTCAGTGATGCAGAGGCAACACTGTGTGGGTCAGTGGTGCTGAGCAGGTGCAGAAGGGTTGTGGTGCAGCATCGTATTGCAAGTGGACTCAAGGACTGCACAGCCTTTCCAGGAAAACAATTTTGTCCCCCACGCTCTGCCTGGCTTTCTGTAAAATGAGAATAATGTGTCTCTATCTATTAGAATGAGCTTTTTGGAGCAGGTATGGTCTCCTAGTCTTTGTGCAGTAATGAAGTCCCTTATGCTGGAAATGAGGTATTGCCTGCAGCCCTGTCCTCTGGTATAAAGGCAGGTGCCGTGTCGTAGCTGGAGCTAAATCTGTGGTGTTGACTTCAGTAGAAAGTGCTTGGTCTGGGAAGGGGTTCACAAGCCGTACTTGCTAGAGATGGTTACAAGCAAGGTGTCCCAGTCTGTGCAGATGAGCTTCCCCTCTGGGTGAAGAGGAATGTAATGATGCTTTCCTGGGGGACATAGGTTGGCTTCCTAGCGCGGGGACCCATCAAAATGCAAAGTTTCCCTGAAAACTGAAGCACAGCTGGGCTCTGGGCATGCAGATGGGCTATGGAGTTGTAGGCATGTCCTCCTCTGCCAACCTGGCTACCTGACAGCATGGCAGGTCTTGCCTCTACCTACCTTGAGTCTCTCCATCAGTGTCTATATTGCTTTAGGCTTTGCTGGGTTATAAGCAGAGTTCAGAGGGCTGTGGACAGGCAAACGTGTTCCTCATTTTGTGCCACTGATATGTTTTAGCACAGTTTTATCTGGTATTTCCTAGAGTTAGCCTCAGGCAGCAAAATGGAAGTGAAAATGGGGAAATCAACGTGGAGGAAGAATACTAGATTTGGTAAGCCCTAGTCTGTCTTCTTGGATGGCTTCAGGAGCACTTCAAAGACCCATTTCTAGAGGCTTTCTCTGCAAATGGCGAGATCCTGACCTGTGTTAGTTACAGAGGACAGCTTTGCTTCACTTCCTGGACTGTCTTCTGTGCCACTGTCTCATTTCCATTGCTGTTCTTTAACCTTGGACGTGCCACCTCCTGACTGCTCTCCAAAAACCACAGTAGTGATGGTAACATGCTGCTTTTTATCTGCAAAGTACACTGGTACCTGTTGATGAAAACGTCTATAAGATACTGCTGGTAGGGGAAGGATTTTCTGCCTTTCCCCTCAGGACCTGCCAAGCTTCCCTTGCATATGTAGGTAGTCAGAAGAGTCACCAAGCTTGCAAAGTTTCAAGATGGGAGGAAGCCTTTCTGATATTTCCAATAACCATCTCTATTATTTTAACTGGGGGAGAAGGGATGGAGCTTGTTACCTGTGTGAGACTGAAGGTGTATCTAGTTTTTGGCAAGTGGTTTGTAGGACAGCAGCCCTCTGGGAGTTAAGCTGAGACAAAAGAACACATCACTGCATCCTCCCATGGCTGTACCTGAAGTTTCCAAGTTACAACACCACTTATTCTCAGCTGCTTGCCCACAGTGCTACTGATAATTCATGTTTCCGGCTTCCATCATGCACGAGGTTAAATGTGACATCTGAAATGCTGAGTGTCTTATTCCCTGCACCCTCAGGGTGATGGGCTAGAAGCAGATCTGCTGAGGAGCAAAGAAAAAACACTTGAAGACAGGAAAATGTGTTTTCACACTCTCTTTCCAAGCTCAGACTGGAGGAGAAAAAGAGCAGGGACTGAGCTGTGTAGCACAGTGATCTGTCAAGAGCAGTGGCAGCTGGGAACTGCATGGCTCAGGAGGCTGGGTAATGGGCTGTCATAGTCCTTCACCTCTGGGTTCACAGTGTTCATCCAGGCAGCAAGGGAATATTGTTGCTCTGGTAGAGCTGGTCTGTGGTTTCTGTGAAAATAAACATCCTTGCCACTGCTCTGACAAGCCCTACTCCTGCTGCAGCTCCCAGCAAGTGATTAGGGAACTGAGAGCTGGTTTTGGCAAGATCGTTGTTGCCCCATTGGAAATTACAGGAAGAAATGTCTCCAATTAGACCAGCTGATACTGGTGTGCACTTGTGACTTGGGCACACAAATGCTTTCTCATCTGTTTGGTGCCAGATCAGGAAACATGTGTGCTCAGATCAAAAGAACCAAAGAGATGGGCTGGATATCCCAAAGCGGTAACTGGGTGGGCTAGCAAAACAAGAAGTGAATGGGAGTGCATTCACGTGGGCAGATCAAGCCTTGTCAGTGGCAGCTGGGAGCCTGGAGAGTTGTCCAAGATTACAACTAAGTCCCTGATCGTCCCTTCCTGGGAAAAGGATAACTTCATGTGTTGATGGAAACCACTACACACTTTTGTTATTGGTACCTTATCAAAATGTTGCTGTGCCAGATCCTGGGGAAATTTGCACCCAAGACAGAGAGCTTTCTAACTGAAGGACCAGCTGGCTTGAATTTCAGAGAGGGAGCAGTATAATAAACATTACTATTCAGAAGAGCGCTGGGAAGATGGCATATGATTTTGGTGACTTTGCAGGCGTCAACAGTGACAGGGCGTAAACTCCCTGGGTAAGGCTGCAGTCGGCTGGAGGTGGTGAAAATGCTAAAAGGTTGGTGCAAACTGTGACTGCTTCAGTGGCTGTGGGCGAGGAGTGAAATAATTGGCTTGACCTCAGGATAGGTGTCAGACAGGCTTGCGTGTGAACACTGGCTTGTTTCAAGAGGCTTTGGAAAAAAATGTTCAAAAGAACCACGGAAGGAAAATCTACAGGAAGGTGCTTTGTAGCCCTCAGAGGATGGGAGAGTAGTCAATTGTGTGCTTCACTGGTGAGACTGGCTTCATTGGACCTTTGCAGGAAGACTGATGGAAAATTCTTAGGAAAGAGGTTCAGGAAGAAGACACATTAGATCTAAAGAGTTAATGTGGAAAGACAGATAGTGGTAATATCCAGCTTGGCAAATAGGTATCTATGCAGATTTTGAGAGAATGCGACACTTTACCCTTCCTATGTATTTTAGGCACCTTGGCAATGCAGTGACAGGGAATTTTAAGTATCGCCTCAAAATCTGGTGTGAAGTTGGGTGTGTGACCCTGCTCTAGCTAAACTCACATGCTCTTGGAGGAGGTCATGTGCACAACATAGTGTGAAGTAAAATTGGTGATGCCTGGTTTAGGATCCTTGCACCCATGTGAGAGACGGGCATGGAGAAAACCTGGTGTTCAGAAGCTCTCTGAACTGGGAAGATAAGACATGGCAAAGAACTAAGCCAATGGGTGCTTCTATGCAAACCTGGCTGCACCATCAGTGGTGACAGATGTCAGGGTATGTGGGTTAAGGGAGTGAAGGGCTGCAGCCAAAGTGACCTGACGGGGCTGGTGGCTGCTGAGCAGGGCACCCTGGCAAAGCTGTGACCTGGCTGAAGAGCCTGGAAGCACACAGAGGTGGTGAAGGGTGGAGGGGGATGGCTGATCACTGGCTTCCCTGTGTGCATTTGCTGCTGGTGGTCCTGGTACCCAGCTGCGCTGCACGGCATAAGGCAGGAGGGAAGGGATGGGATGCCCAAACTGTTGTGTGGGTGCAGGCGGCAGTCACATCTCTGATGCTAGGGTTGGGGGAGCTGCTGTGAGCTGATGCTATGGACTGAAATCCTTCTGGCAGAAATCTGGGGAGGGTCTGGGGCTGTTTTGTTTACCTTAACATCCCGTGCAGTGACCTTTCTCAATTTGCTTTCGGCTCAGTATCAGCACAGTCTACCTCTGTCTATACTGAAAATAGGATTACTTTCTACTTTCTACCTCAAGAGGCAAATTGGAGTCCACAGAGCATGATTTAAGCCATTAAGGCATTCCTATTAATTAGTCTCCTTTCCAGAAAACTCCCTGGAAGGAGAAAAGGCAGAGAGGTAAGATGCAAAGACCCTCATCTCTGGGGTGGGCTCTGCCAGAGTTGTTGGGGTTTTTTTCCAGTTTATTCTGATTGAGGTAAGTATGCTCACTAATGCCCCGTGGGGGGAGACCAGGGTTTAGCGAACAAAGCCCTGTGAAAAGGGAGAGCCAGAAATAGAAAATCTGTGAATATAGAAGCCCTAGGCAGCATGTTCCTTTGCCTGGAAGAAGCTTTCCTTACTACAAAAGCCACCCTCTGACTGTCTCTCTGATGGCCCCAAGCAGTCAGGGGAAAGCAAGGCCATCAGAGAGGCAGGGTTTTTTTGAGGCAGAGTAAAGACCTATTCATAAAAGAAGTAGCAGGAGGGAAGGTGGGGAAGGGAGGAAGAGGGAAACAAAGGGAAGCTGTAGCCAGACCTTCTTTCACTCTGTGGAACCAGTCTTGCTGTTAACCCTTTAACAGTGCTTTGAGCATCCTCAAGCTGTGAAAACCTGCCAATTAATCCACAGCCTTGTGTAAGAGTAATAGGAAGGTGGGAACTGAGTTCTGAAGGCTTTGGTGGCTTATCCATCACCATTCTACCCTTCTTTTACCCATCCTGAAGGCAATGGTGTGGTTCTTAGCAGGCATATGCCTGCAAAGGACAGGTTGCCTGGTGAGGAAGCTTTCAAAGCTGTTTCAAGGAGACTGGAAACTTTCCTGCATTTGAGTTTTGTTCCAAATGAGAAACTTGCCCTCCAGTTTGAACTTTTTGGTCTGGCCCAGGAGTCTGATAAAATTGGCTCTTTCAGCAAGAAACCAGTGAAAACTTTGCACAGGGCTTAATTTGGACTATGTTTTGCTGAAGAAATGCTCTGCTTGTGATCAGTCCTTATAAATAGAAGTGCTAGGACCAAGGAGAAAGTTCCTGGGACATAACTTTGAATGGCTGAAAGGAGGCGAATCACTGATAAGCAAGCCTGGGGGAGATCTGGCAGTATAAGGCTACTGAGTCTCACAGGTCTGTCTTCTGGGTATGGACATGCAGTCCTCTTTGGAGAGAGTGTGTGATAAATTTTAAAGGTTAAAAAGGGTTACAAGGCAGAGGGAGCTACGGGCTTTACAAAACAATGCTGAGATGCTCAGTCTGGTTAAGTGATGCATTCAGAAGCTCATATTCTGCAATATTGCTCTGTCACTCCATATCTCAGTTTTTAAAGAATTATTTTGTGTTTGTATGGGGGAAGTAATGGAAATTCATAGGAAACATGAAAGAGCTGGTCTCAAACTGATTTCCAGGAATTCTTCTACGTAGGGATTTTGGTTTTGCAGGTAGCAGTAGTCTGTCATGCCATCACAGCATGCCTGTGTCTTATAACATCCCAGTGCCTTCTCTGGTGATACCCTCGAACTGGATTATGTCTTAATATAAAAGGGTTACAATCATGAATTTTGTGCCTTAGGTGTCCCCATTGGCTTCTGAGGGACTGCTCCTCAGCAGAGGCAATACCCCTGTTCCTGGAAGAAGGGCTTGCAAAGATTCACCTTGGAACTGCAGTCTCCAAACAATACTCTGCTTCCCCACTAACCCCTTCCCAACTCTTGTGGCCCTGCTGTGTCTGAAGCAGAAGCTGTGTTTGTGTCTTGATTTCTTGCATGCCCACCAGCAAGGCTATGATGTGGGATACCATGTCTGACAAGGAGCAGGCATGGGGTGAACAAACCCCACAGCTCCTGCAGAAAGCTTGGGGGGGATGTGGAGTTCATTCCTTGTGTGCAAGTGGCAAGTATGTTTGTTCCACTGATGTTATATTTCTTGTAAGTAACTCTCAACAGAAAGTCACTGGGTAATTCAAGACCTGAAATAAGGGACATCTGAAGAGCATATGAACACACACCATTTCTGTTGGGGCGCCATATAACTTGCTAACCTGTATTACTTGCACCTAAAGCATCTCAGAAATGTCTATGGCAGCTAAATAGAGATCTCTGGGTGACAGAGTAGTCGAGGAAGGGTTAAGTAGAAACAATGGGATAAACTGGGCGAGGGGAAACATAGGCTGAATACCAGGAAAACATTTCTTCACACTAAGGTCACTTGGGCTCTGAGGGGGGGGGAAGTGGCAGCTCACCCGGACTGCCTTCTCCAGGCACAGGATGGCTGTGAGGCTGGGAATGCTGGGTGAAAAGGGATTGGGCTCGATGGAGACGCAGGTTACTTGTCGTGTGTTTTCTGCCTCTGAGTGCTTGTGAGGGGCTGGAAAGTGAAATGTCCTAATGCTTGTGCCCCCTAAGGGCTTTTACAGCAGCCCAGCAGGAGGGTTGGAATCTGATATAAGAAAGAAGGAAAACTAGGGGAGTGAGTGAGGAAAAGGAGTGGCCTTAAAGGAATTCATTGGAAATGTTTCCCTGAATAGACAACAATCGTTGTCCAGAAATATCTGCAAAGAGAGGTGGGAAAGGGACACCTTTGGCCATGAATCAGGCTGATTAGGGATCCCTGTGGGGCAGAGCAAGATGTTAGGCTGGAGTTCTGTTCAGTCTTGGCACTATGGTGCCTATGGCAGTTTTGGCTGTGACATTTTCCTGCACCCCCTACCCTGGAAAAGAGGTCAGGTTGGCACATCTGGAGAAAATCATACCTCTCTATAGCCTGATTTTCTGCCATGGTGGTAGTAAAGCATGTCGGTCTAAATTGCAACTAGATACACGTAGGCGGCAATGTGGATGTACAAAGGTAAGCAGTTGTGTGCAGATATGGCAGAGCTCTCCTGTCTGAGAGGAGAGTGGATCTCTATATAAAATATATAGAATAAATATAGAATCTTGGAAGAACTATTTTCTTTTAGTTTTTTGGGGTTTTCAGCCCTTTGCTGATGACAGTTTACAGTATGTGATTGAAAGAAAATTAGGCTCTAAAGGACATTGGAATATGCCCTAGCTTTTCTATATCATAACTTTCTACTAAAAAAAAACTTTGGAAAACTGATTTTCCTCTTGCTCTTAAAGTTTATGCAGGATGTTTTTTGGATTAAGCCTTTTGTTATGCTTGGAAAGGTGTCTGAGTGGTGATAGTCTTTGTGTGGCCAAGCTTGACCCCTCTGCCTCTTGAAAGGTTGCTGTCATGGCACAGAACAGAGATGGTCGACACAGAAACGAATTCTGCAGTAATTCACCTACTGGTCAACTTGCTCAGTTGTGCCCCTGAGCTAGTGTAAGTGGCACCCTAGCTACCAGAAATCCTGTTTAATTCTTCTTAGTTGTTAGTTGTTAATTTGAGTATCAACTGAAGCTGCACAAGAAAATGCAAAGACCAACATTCATTACTTGAAGTGACTTGGGAGAATTGCCCAAGGTATGTTTGTATACCCATGCAATGTGAATGAGGCCACTGACCTATTACCATTGTCAGGAGAAGTGTAGCCAGGAAACCTCAGAAAACCATGAAGTTATTTCAGTCCTTCTCTGAAGCTCTCAGAAGAGGAGGCCAGATGGGAAAGGGATTTATCATTGAATCTGAAGGTATTGGCATCTGATTTCATGCTGGCCTGGGTACAAAACGTCTGAGGAAACCTCGTACTTGAAGGCTACTTTGCCATATGAAATTTTGTGATGGAGACTTGGTCTTGTCCCACCCCCTGATTTATTTGGCCTCCTTTAATTCAGCTTTACTAAAAATATTGCTGCCTGAAAAGGTGTTGTGGGGGGGATGTGAACCTGAGCCTTCTCCATCTCTGCAGAGTCAGAGAGGTGGAGAACTGGTTGGGGTTGTTCACTTTCAGGACTAGTAGTGGCATCGCTTCTACATAGTGTGGGGGACAGTGTTGTTCTTGGGCTTGGCCTTCCCAGTCTCACTGGGGATGCTGATGGATCTGTAGTCTCAACACCTGGATGCTCCCAGCTGGTGACTGGGCAGCTCCTGAGTGACACTGATGACTGGCCACTGGTGATAAGCATGCCTTTTGTTAAAGACCACTTGCTGGGACAAAGAAATACAAAATGAATGTCATGACAGTGTCACATTTTAGCCTGCCATATGGATATGTCATGCTCTTTGCGCTGGCACTGTGGCGAGACCCCTATGTGGGTGTGAGCCAAGAACAACCCAACAAGTATTAGAAGGGATTGCATTAGCTGAGAAAACATTAGGACAAATGTAGGCTTTGCATTTTCTGCCAATAGGGGCATGAGGGCTATGATATGAGTGGCAAGGTGTTGGTTAGTCTGCCCAACCTGCCAGACTCTCCTACCTCCCCAGGACTCTCTTGAGAACCAGCTACAGCTGCAGAGAGTAACTGAGAAGAAATGACACAGTTAATGAACAGGAGAAAATCAGTCATATATCTCACCCCACTGTCATCTTAGCTAGTGGCAGAGCATGGATAAATGGTGGTGGGGGAAAGCAGCTGTCCCTGGCTGAAGTCACAGAGAGGGTCCTGGGCAGTCTAGGAGACCAGGTGGTGTTTGGCTGGGTGTTGCACTATGTGATCAGCAGTTTGTTTTCTTGCTGCAAATCCTCCTCCTGCTTGGAGGTGTTCTCACTCTCCCTTTCTTTTCCTTCCGTCTCCCTTGGTTTTCCTTTCTGTGTTGTAGTAATTCTGCTTTGGTGAAACAGAACTTGTTTTGCTTTTAACAGCAGAGGAAATCCACCAAGCACTGTTAAAACTGGGATGCTATATGCTTGTTCTGTAATGGTGAGTGGGAGGCTACGAGACACTCGTGGGCTGCCTGGAGATGCTCAAAGAGAGTAAACAGGGATAGGAATTCCCTACCCAAACAGAGCTAAAAGCAGAGGCCTAAACTACGGTTGTAAGATGAGGGAGTACAGAAAAGCCTTTGTGAGACTGCAAGGTTTTAAGGTTTGCCTTTGTTATTGTGGAAGCCCCTCGTGTGGTTTGTAGGGAGAGGGAGCCCTAGGAAAGCAGGCTGAATGTCTTGAGCCAAAAATGTCCGACAGGATGGAGAATGTATGTCCCACAGGGCCAAGCTCCTAAACCTGGTAGAAATGATGTCCATAAGGAAACCAACCCAGTGCAGCAGAATTACTCTAGAGCCTGGGATTTGCAAGGGAATACCAGCATTTTATTTTGTTTCTCTTTCCTTTTTAAATCAAAGTTTTTCCTCCCTCCTCAAACCACCAGACTGATGTTCCAGTCTAGCTTGCACCACAAAACCACACTGACTTCAGTATGTGAGCTGAATTTAGCCTTTGGCCCTAAACCCCACAGTAGTTGAGACACCTCAGTTCTGGGCTTGGCCAGCCCATATGAACATCCACTCAATTCAGCCCTGGAAAGTTGGGGAGGAGAAGTTGCTGCAACCTTGTTTTTTGGCCTTTCAGGTTTTGCAGATTTTCATGCAGCTGTTTGGTTTAACTCTGTTCTAGCAAAGGCATCTGCCTGCCAGCATGGTAAATGGCAGCATGGGTTTTAGCCAGGCTCTGTAGTGCAATGGAAAACAAGACACTAGCTGAGAGCAAGAGTTCAGGGCTTCAGAGATCCCGTCGTAGACTATTTAATCCTGGGATGTCAGAAGCAGTGCACTGAAAGCTGTGGGCCAGAGATGGCACTTGCCCTGGTGAGGCTGCTCTTGGCCACAGCCACCAGGTTCTGCTGGAGGGTGGCTGAGTGTGGGGAGCCAGGAGCTGCTTTGGCACCAGCCCTCTGCATGCAGCGCTGGTGCGGTACTGTCCTGCCTGCTTACCCTGGGGTATCCTCTTCCTCCTGTGTCCCAGACAAGGGACAATTAACCCAAGGAGCAAAGTGTCCATGGCCTCTGTCTGAAAGGTCTTCTACCACCACGTACTTCAAAAGATGTGGTCCCTTTTCCACTTTGCAGTGTGGCAGGTGGTGTTCAGCAAGGAAAGCTGAATTCAGACAAATAAGTGTATTCAGGCACCCGGGAAAGGGGTTTTGGGTGTCACAGTTTAAAACTGATAAAACAGATTATATTGGCCTGAATTTTTTTTTTCAATTAACAGATGATGAGCATGTGTGGCCCCTGTCTGACTGTTTGTAGCATAGACATTTGCGGCTCTCAAGATCAGGGCATGAATGTGTTGGGCTAGAAGCATGGACACCACTGGTCCTAGATCTGAGAGCCCACCCTGGCTCCCATGGTAGTTTAAAGCATAAAATTAGAGGTGGGAGGAAAGGCAGCTGGTTATAGTCCTGATCTCTGCTATGTTTTCTAGGCCTTTGAAACTCTGAGAACAAGGGAGTCTGGACCTCGGGGTGACCAGCGTTCAAAATATCCTCCACGCTGGCGTAAGACCATCAACAGTTGTTGATCTTGGGGTAGCTGGATGAAGGAAATACAGGCTTCTTGCACTGAAAGAAGGGTGAGCTCATGGGTTTTGCTGGAGAACTAGGTTTGACTGGAAGGTTGGGTTGGACTAAAATCTCCCTCTGCCATGGACTTTCAGTTTGACCACAGTCAAATCACTTAATTTCTGGCTCTGAATGCAGTGAGAAAAGTGATTTCCACGAGGTTGGGAATTCAGCTAAATAGTTAAAAAATTACTATGTATTTGATGGTTTCTCATATGAAGTGACGTCTGTTATTGGACCCAAGGTCTGTACAAGCTTGTGTGTCTGACACCAGGCAGCACAGAGAGGCTGGGGATAAGGGCATAAAGGACAAGGCATGTGTAGAATAATTGTGTTTAATTTTTTTTCATAATGTGCTTGCTATTGTGTTAGCAAACCCAGTATTTGAGTCATTCTGTTCTCTCTGTCCCTTCCTTGGTTATCTCTTTACTCCTGGTGAAAATGATTTGACACGCAGCAAGGCCAACACAGCATTTCAAGCCTCCTCGCCTCTGCCTGCCTGCCAGTGTGGTAGGCAGCATTATCACAAGCTCAAGTGAAGAGCCCTCCCTAGGCTTTGAATCAGACTCTTTCAGAACAAGCCCTGAGTTCCTAGGAATATTTAGAGCAGCTCACAGGAGGGGTTTTTTTTTAGCTCTGCATTGACATTCCAGTGTTATCAACCTCCAGAGCTTGTTGCTTGCGTAGGAAGGAGAGCTGTGAACAGTCCAGGCATGTGATGTTCCACTCGCTTAACCCTATCTCTTATCAGCACACACGAGGCTGCAGGCTGCTGTCTCTTGTGGAGAGCTTTTCCATTGCCATTAGCAGCTTGTTTCTGCTCCTAAAGCTGCTTTTTGTTTTATATATATCCTGCCCATTCGCCTTCACAAGGTACTCATCAACCTGTAACTACAGCTACCTCATTTTCCTTGAAATCCCTTTTGCCCTGCCTGCTCCCACAAGCCCAGGGCAGGCTATTCCAGCTTGCTGCGGGAGCATTCGGGTAGTGTCCTTCCCCACCTCACAGCTTTGGAAACAGCCTTTTCTGAGGAAGCGACAGTACTAGGTATGTGGCTCAGAGGATGCTGATGGGCAGGGGGACTGGCGGTGCAGGGAGCAGTTGCCCACAGCCAAAAATCACCCACATGTACACCCTTAGCATGATGGTGAGTGAAATTAAAGCACATGCAAGATGCAGGTACAGATATACATGTAGACAACTGTAGGGAATTATGTCTTTACAGGACATGGGATCAAGCAATGACTGCAAGGGTCAGACTTTGTCTTGTGCATCGGTTGCAGCTTGATTGCCATGATGGGCACCACTGGGACACACCGTGGTGCTTGGAGAGCCTGACCCCTGAAGGAGTCTTTTGGAGAGACTGATGAAGACAACCAGGCCATAAAAAAAAACCAAAAAAAACAACTTTGCTGTTTGTTTAAGAGATTAGATAAGCTGACAGAAATGCAGAAGATAATTGTTCACACACGCACACACACCAGGAAGAAAATTCTTTTCCAAAAATAACCACTTACTTTTTATTTATAGCTTTTCTCCCCCCTTTCTTCTGAGATGAAGCAGAACATTTACATAAGGGGCAAGGAGATCTAATGATGAATAACTATTTCTTGTGCAGACCGAAGTCCTCATTAGACCTGCCAGCAGGGATAGATGTCTGGGCCTAGCGGAGCACCAGAATTAGCAAGTATCATTTAACTGTCTGAAGGCTTTAACTGACGGTAGACAATCTTCTAGAAGTTCAGTGGGATTTTTTTTTTCTAAGCATCTAAATGATAACAGGCCTGACTTATTTAGTCTAAAAAATGTCATGGAACAGAAGCAAAGGCTTAGCTTGTGCCTGAGCTACACTCTATGCATTTTGGCTCCCACTCCCACCCCCTTGATCACCTCCCAGCCAACAAGATAAGTATAATGGTGACACTGGTGGAGGTAGCCATGTTACCATCTGAATTTTACAGAGGGAGGAACTAAGGCAGGCTGACTTTTGCTGTTTGGACATCTGCTGAAGGCCTTTCTGTAGACCTCTGTGGATCTTTGCTTAAGGCACTGACCGAAGATCCCTTAGAAAATGTTGGGCAGAACAGAGAAGTGATGATGCTGCATTACCAGGTCATCTCTATGCTGCCCTAAGACCAGGGTACGGACCCGTGGGGGACTTGCTTCTAGCACTGTCTTGTGCTAAAATAAGGCAGCTGCTAGCCATGAAGCTGCTTTTCCTCTCCCAGCAGCCCACAACCTCTTGTGCTGTCCTTACCTGCCTGACAGGACATCCTTCTTCCTCATTGTCTGGGGTCATAAGGCCACCACTTTGCAGAAGGGACTTTGCAGCTGGCAGGTGGGGGCTGCCTCAGGTGCTGAGCATGGTCTGGTTTCACAGCTGCATCAGTCACCTATGGCCACTTTAAGGTAATCTTATTTTCTGCTCCAGCATTGCTACCACATTTCTTTGTGGTGGAAGTGCTTGTGGTGTCCTGAGCGCCGGACTGTGGTCTCAGAGGATAATGAAGGCAGAAGAGGAAGCTGGTTATGAAGGAGAAGCCTTGCTCTCTGCAGTGCACAGAAAGCCTTTGGCAGTTGCCAGCACCAGGGAGAGGATCATGGGAGAAAGGGCATGGCTGTTTAATGAGTTTTAGAAATGTATTCTTTAGCTTTGTGTCCATGTATTTTTAGTCTAGTAGAGTAGAGAACTAAACTTTAAACAAAAATAGCTATCTACTTACATAACATCCTTGCTTACAAAACTCCCACAGCTTAAGCTCTCCAGAGGCTTCTGGAGCCAAGGGCTGTCAATCAAATCAAAGCCATGACTCAGGCACGTACGCACATCTCAACAATGCAAAGTCAAGATTTGCAGTGTTTACACAGGATGCTCTGCACAAGGTGTGTGACAGCAAATGCAAAGCAGCATCCGAGCTCCACTGTCTCAGAGACAAGGCAGGGTGTCAACCAGAGCAGAGAGATGCAGACAGGGTAATGCTGCTTCTTTCTTCACACTTGCATATGACTGGGCAGGGGGAGGAAAGGGTGAGGGAAGGACTTTCATTCTATGGGTTCCTGGTTTTTACTTTGACTAGGTCTTTTTGAACAGTAGGCAGAGTCCAGACACCAAGTCCTAGCTCTCTGTTGTTTTGCAATGGGTGTTGTTGGTCATCTGATACAGCCCAGTTTTAGTGGCCCTGCATCCCTGCCGCTGCTGTGATTAACAGCCCTATCAAAGAAGTCCCGGAGCTGAAGAGGTTTGGAGTCACAGCTGTCTCCTCGAGCCCCTGCCTAGGACAGAGACATACTCACACGATGGAGAAAATTACCCAGTCACAGCCGGGGCTTCATTTATCTTCATTTATTTCAGTGATAAACAGGGGAGTGTAGGGTCAAGGGTGTTCATTCTTTCCATTTGCACTTTGAACATGGGTGGTTAGAGATTAGTAACATGTCATCCTTTCTTCATCCTGTTTTCCCTTGGCAGCCATGCTGTACAAGGATGAGCCTGGGCAAGTAGGTGATACTGGTTTGTTTGCCAAAAGTAACAGTAGGTTGTGATACCACACGTTGATTCTAAAGGACTGATTCTGCTGAACATGCTTGTTTTCCTGAGACACCAAGGCAGAATAGGTTTTGGTTAAAAATAACCGACTTCCATGTGCTGAGCCTAAGCATTTCTTCCCAGGAAGCCATTTTTAACCACAGATGGTCACCAGATGCAGTGGTTATCAAGGAGATCAAAGCTGGAAGCCCACCATGTGGGTGAGCTGAATTCTTTCCTTTTGCTATCAGACCTTCTCAAGTGGAACACCTTCTTGGTCATCATCTGGTGTGAAGGGGAATGTCTGTTCTCAGGGGGGATATGTGGGAATCATCGGATCAATGAGACACATGCGGTGGTGGGTGTATGTGTGCGTGCTTGGGAACAAACATTTACTGCGATGCTGATGGATTCTGAGAAAGCCAGGGCTGGCCGTTGTGTCTCTAAATAGCTCATGAAAACAGGCGGCCTTATGCTGCTTCCATACTCTGCAGCAGAGATGCACAGCCCTGAAACATAATTTGTTATGCAATTTATTGAAATAGTTATCCTCCAGGGTCTTTATAGCCCTAGCAAGAAGAGACAAGGAAAAACTAGGGACTTGCTTTCTTCAGTGAGATAAACAGCAAATTGTTTTCTGAATGCCTTGGAGTGATTTCATTGGCAGACTTATTTGACCTCAGAATACAGTGGTGCGTTTATAGAAAGGTTATTTTTATCTTAGCTATGTGGAGGGCGGTGCTAAAACATCCATATTGTTAGTGACTGTGAAGAGAGTATCTTCCAGTTCCCTGTCTTTTGAAAAGCATCAGCTTTGGATGCTGTTGTAGATCAGGTCTATCCTGTATTTCTCAGAGGCACACATGTCATGTGGAAGGATGTGTCTCTGGTCTATAGTTGTATACATCAAGAAGAAAGCATAGTCTAGCAGATTGGGCACTAGACGAGTTTGCTTTCCATGCTACTTTTCTTCAGTACATCAGACCAGGTGTACTGCTCGCCCATAGGCTCAATGTTCTGACACTAAAATGTGGGGAGCCCTTCCTTGTGTCCCAGGTGGGCTGTGATGACAGGATTCATAGCTGCTTTGGAGATGCCATCGGGTGTCCCATATCTCACCTAGTAAGGCTGAGCTATGTTGCACGCAGGTACTGTCACTTGCTTTGGGCTAAGCCATCAGCCTGAAATCTCGTGTTGGCAGTTTCTACCTCCAGCTAAATTTTTTTTGTTTAGAGAAGTTTGTACGTTTCTGAAAATAAAGGTAGTGAAAACTCAGAGTTTTTCCCCAGTTGATATTCTGGAAAGCTTCTTCTAGAGTAGCTCTAATAGTCGTACTGCTGGGAATTATGAAATTTGTTGGGGCCTAGTACATCTAGGTTTTGCTATGTTAAACCTCAGGGAAGGGGAAGTCATTTACATGTGCTCATATGGATTTTACAGAGAAATTCCCAGAAGATTTTACAGGAGTTAACCAAGTCCAAGCCAGGAACTGAGTGAGACTTTGGCAGCTGGCAGGTCTGGGTCCAAATACCTGAGCTAGAGGCAAGAAGACTTTCTTCCTCTGCTGTTAGTGTTCACGCTGTTGATACTCAGACCATGACAAAGATAAAACAAAAATTCCCCGAAATATCAATAGACCTGTCTTCAGAGAAGAGTCTGAATGTGGCACAATAGAGGCGCACGAAGGGGTATACAATGAAATCCTGAATTCTCATTCACTGAGTGATCATGATCCAAAATAGGAACTGAACGTGGGAGGGGGAAGTAGTCTGCAGTCATGTAGTTGATGATTGTGTGGTACTTCCTACACAGGGAGTTAAGGAGCACACTCCTGAGTGTTTCACTTCATAGCTTTGGCAAAAATTGTTGTCTTTCAGTGCGGGCTGCTATGAATAACATGGCATGCACATCCCCCAGACATGTGTACAATACATCCTGCTTAGGATAGCTCCTGTATTTTAGTTGATATGGGAATTTGTCTGCACAAAGAAACATAGGTATGTGTATTTACAAAAGCTGGTCTTGCTGGTACATGTAGGAGAGGAGGGTGTGTGAGTGCTGGTAGTAGGCTTATATCTCCACAGAGCTCAATACACATGCCCCTGTACACACAAGAAGTCTGTGCTGGACCTTCATGAAGACCCATGTTTTGTCCAAGTCCCACTGTACTTGCTTAAATATGTTCTGCAAGCTCCCTTGGCAGCTCATTGTTGGAGGGAACAAACCTCAAAGGCCTTTGGAAGTTCTTGCTGAGCACCAGCTTCTGTAGCTCTGGTTTAATGCTGCCTTTTTCTGCACAGTTCACTGTTTCCACAGTCTGGATATAGACCAGGATCCAAGACGGTTTTTCTATTGACTTTTGCAGGACCACAATGTTGCCTGAAGTGTTTAACACCACTGTTACAGCTGTGCAACTCTACATCTCTGCCTGGGCAGGCTGTAGGAATAAAGAGAACTCATTTGCCCTAATTGCAACCAAGAGGACTTTCTGTCCCTGTGCAATGGTCTTTCCTCGGATGTTTGAAGTATTAAGAGAGGGCAGATTTCCGTGCAAAAGCAAGTCACTGACAGATCTGATCCCTAGCACTTCACTACAAACAGGAGAACAGAGCTAGCATGGAAAAGTAATTCCCTTCCCCTCATTGAGTAATACCTTGAGAGCTTGCCCAAGGGGGACGAGTCAAGGGCCAGGTACTATCAAAAGTGGCCAGCATAGTCTTTATTTAAACCTCCATGTAACCAAACAAGCTTTTCTCAGCAGAGGAAAGGCAGATACGTGCTGAGTCTTGTTTGTACCCACAATGCCATGAACATGTTCCTAACTTTTTATAGAAACACTCCTGATTCTCTGGGTGTGGGTTCATCTGTGGGGACTTATCCCACCAGTTGGTCTAATCAGCTCCAAAAATTGAGTGATCATGGGAAGCTGTGCGGTGAAAATAACTCGTGAGAACCAAAAAAGAAAAATGCTCAGGACGTCCAGGCTATTAATAAAAGCAAGTGTTGCAGAGCCCCATATAAGCTTGCTGCATCAAGGATATAGAAGCAGCTACCCAAGCCATTTTGGCTTTTCCAGCCAACAGAACGCTTCCAGCTCATGTTGAAGTTGCGACATTCCAGCATCTGTTCTGTGCAAGAGGAGCTGCTGCAAACCTGTCCCGGGGGCACGGCTACAGCACAGGCTCCCTCCTGCTGACACACCGAGGAGCACCCCATGGCACCTCTCCCATGGAGGCGGCGGGCTCACTGGTGATTTTGGCATGGCTACACCCACAGTTGGCTTTGGTGAATCTCAGCTTGCAACATGGCCGTGTTTCCTCTGTGCTTACCCAGGAACGTGTACACTTCTTTATTCCAGTGCCAAGCCTCCTACTTCTTCATAAAGTATTTGCAGCATCGATTTCCAGTCTTTTCACTATGGGAGCAATAACTAACAAAGCTGTAATGTTTTCCATTGCATATTTAACTTTGTATGCCTGATGTGTCATTGCCAGAGCTTTTATTTTCAGTTCTGCGGCCTGAGAAATGCATACACAAGATACATCTTCAGTGAAGGAATCCATTCAAAGTAATGCCTTCTCCACCACAGTTTTAAAGATCAGCGCACAAACAAAATGCTGTCCTTCTGACACAGCAATGCTATAAATAGAGAAAAAGACTGTTTTACTGTGATCCACATCTTCCAGTCAGATCCCAGCCCCCACCCTCTGCTTTCCTCCATATTGTGCTGATGCCAAATCAGCAAATGTTCAGAGAAACAGGATAGGCCACAGCTGTAAGCTAACGATGGCATCTTGTGCATTGGGTTGGTTGTTTTTTTTTTTAGTGTAAAAGACTGGAGTAGTACAAGATAATAAATGGATCAGACAAATATAGCTGGGCATATGCTGAGTGTGGGTATGGGTTTTTAATTTCCCTTCTTCAAACCAAAATCTATAATAAGATGTTTCCTGGCTTGTGTTGTGAGTGTTTTTAATAGCTTCACTTTTTTTCTTGCTGGATACTTCTGGATGTGGCTGTGCTAGCCAAGCCCTGCACAGTAGCTACAGTGAATATTGTTTTACAGCTCTGAGCTGAGAGTACAGTAGGTGCCATAAACTATCCTGCAAGTCTGCTCTGTCAACGGGTGAGCACATGAGAAGCTTTTCTTTGCAAACTGAAGCAGCATTGGAGATAGCAGAGGAAGGAAGTTTTGTTTGCAGGAGTAAAGCACGCCTCTTTGCAGCTGGACAGTGGCTGTTGAAGCAAGGGGGGGGTGCTTTTACTTTATCTGCCTCTGCAGTCATAACAGATAGTGGGGTTGCTCCTTAATTTCCCTTGCCGACCCCAAAACCAGTCCAGTCTGGCTCCCAGCTCTTTTCTTTTCTGGCAGATCCCACCACCCTGCAGCAAACAGGAGCCTCTGCAGGATTAAGGGGCAAGAGGAGCCGGTAGGCAGAAAGCTTCACGCAGTGTCATGCACATGGCAGCAGTTAGAGCCATGGACTTGCCCGAAACCACTCTTCACATAAGCTTTGCTGAGTGTGTACTGTGTCCTTCATCTCTTAAGCTGGGCTAATTCAGGTTTATATTCACCATCCCTGTCCCACGTTACAAAGCCAGGATGCCCAGAGAGTCGCGCTGTGCAGCAGCACAGAGCCCTGACGGCTGCTGGCCAGGTTTATCCATCATTGCAAGAGCTGGTATGTCACCTATGGATAAAGCAGGGCCTCAAGGCTGGAGTGAGTCACGTATAGTGACCACTTCTTGCACTGGACTTTAAAGTACCTGCCAGTGGAGGCAGCTTATTAGAAGCCCTGTGGTATGTGTGTACTTTCTTAAAATCCCATCTTCAGATGTCATTTGAATGATGAATCTCAGCTTTCACTTCAGCAAAATGATCACATATCCATCCTTAGCAGCTTTGACCTACGTGGCTCAGAAACTTGAAGGTGTATCCAAGGTGTGCTCTTATTTTAGCCCACAAGATTTATTTTTAATGTCAGTGTCATGGCTGGGAGAGGCCTGAATTGCAGCCATCCTCCAACTGGAGCCAATTCCCTTGTCTGAGGTAGGACATTTCTAAGCCTCCTACATAATGCTTGAACTTCAATTTGACATGATTCAGCATTGTAATGATGTTACGAAAAAGGCAAACATCGTACTAGGAATGTGGTCTACAACAAAGGATCAAACTAGCTGGACCTACTGAGACTGAAAGAAGAGAAAGCTGAGGGAAGGATAAGTCTCCAGGGCACAACAGACCATCTGAGAGAGGGAGACACGTTTCTGCTGTCGTACTAAGACACTTGCATCCCACCTCTGTGGGGACGATGGAGCAGTGGTGGAGCATTAGGCACTGGTCTGACAAAGACCTCAGTGGGGAAATATTTTACTACTTCTGTATCTCCAGTCTTCATCTCGGAATGGGAACATCCCTGTTGTTCTGCCTTATGCATGTTAACAGACCAAGGAATCAGGAGTTACAATTTCAGGGCCACGTCAGTCCCTCTGATATGTAGGTTGATCGCTCTGACTGGATGCAGAGTCAGGAGTCAGAAATGGCTTTAGGAAAGACTGAGCATGCATGTGGGCTCTCCCACGGATGGATAAGGACACCACCCTGCTCAGCTGCAGCTGTTTTCTTCTGCAGGCAGCAACACATTCCCCCTGGGCCTCTGAAGTAGTTAACAGGGCACAGGGGAGGAAAATAGGACCCATACCAAGCATTTCTATAGGGATACAGTTCACTCCTTTCTCCCAAATAGCAGCTCCCATTATGCTTTCAACACTTTGTCCTCAGTGTGATCCCAGTTCTGATGAGCTGAGCGCTAATGGGCCCTCTTTGCAGGGTGCGTGTGTAGGGCAATGTGTCTGGAATCAGCTTTACAAAGAGGGTCTGTCTCTCTTTCCCTCCGCATCCAGCCCGGCCGTGCTCAGCTGCTGGGATGGGGAAAGCTGGGGGCAACTGCAGGGGCAGCTGCACTGCTGAGGAGCGTACCCCTTCTGCTCGGGTTTGGCCGGGGCTGCCCTGCTGCTGGTCCCATGGCAATGCCACTGTCCCCGAGTCTTGGGCTCAGCTGCAGGTTAGGACTGACTGCAGGCACGGCCATAAGTGCCCACGGCTGGAGAAAGTGGTGGCGCTGGAAAGGCGGCTCAACGGTGGATGCTGAGCAGGTTTTGCCCATAGAGAAAGGACTTTCTGTGAAAGCTCCCCAGGCTGGATGAATGCACGGTATTTTACTGAAAGCTCTCACCTGCTCAGCCTGCCCTGTGACTGAGGCTGCAACAGAGGCAAATTTCACCTTATCCTGCAATACACTGAGGATTTGTCTCCGTTCCTCAGATCTGTTGGTGGTCAGAGCTATCTGGACTAGCATTTCAACCTTGGGCTGAAGTGACTGCTGCTGTCAGGAGCATATTCTGTCTGCGCCCAGTTGATTTATCACAGGCTGAGTATTGCATCTCTCCTCGTTTATCATCCTGTATATAACAGGTGGAAGGGCCAGGGTCTCTCTGTGGCAGGAGCAAATCCTGGGCTGCAGGTGCATCCTTTTCCCGGTACAAAAGGCTGGAGGCACGTGGCTGTAGCAGAATCTCTGCTACGTATGTTCCAGCATACTCTACCTGCAGGGAGAGCCCACCTCACTGCCTTGGCAAACCCCCAAACCAGGTTTTTGCTCACAAACATAGTCATGGTGGTTTTGTTCCCTTCCTCCAACAGCTCCCACTTCCCAGGTGTTATCAACACATCCGTGTATCCTTTTGCAACAGAAAACGAAGTCCCAGTGGAGTCATGCATGTCTCCTAGGTCATGCAGTGACTGACGGATGTCTCTCTGTCCACACAGTCCACGTTGGGCCCCTGTCTCTTCCAATGGATGTGGTGCAAACCGGGAGTTAAGATTGTGTGATGCTTGCTAAATAGCGCAGAGATACCTCTGTTTTGGGAGTGTGCCTAGGAAATTCTTCCTGTTCAAATAAACCGCAGCTGGCTGCTTTCCTCCTGTGCCGGCTTGTGCAGAGCAACCCCTTTCCGTTTTTCTTGGTTCTAGCTTTTCAGATATGCATGGACACCTCACACTGGCGTGAGATTGAGCCAATGCAATGACACCATTGCACCTGCAAAAGCTTTGCACATACACCATCTCATATAAAAAATAATTAGCTTTGTGATTACTTCTGTTGCTGCTGTGGCGTTGTCCCCTCTCCGTATGTCAATCACCACCATCCCACAGGGGACATTTCGGTTTTCCAGGAGGTTGCAAAGCTTTGGTCACACGCCATGGAAGTGGGACATAGCACATAACCATCCACAAACCCTTCCAACGCTGACACCAAGTAAGATCAAACTTGCTGGCGACAGTACAGCAGGGCACAAGGCAGGGCACACTGCACGGTGCATCACATGCCTAAAGGGGAATGAGATGTTTTCTCTGTCCATTGATAGCAATATCCTTCCTCTCAAGTTGTGATGGGAGAAGGGGTTAATTCACTGCTGACACCAAGTGCTAAAGTGTTTCATTTGGTGCCAGGTGGTAATACACTTTTGACAGAGAGATTTTATGTAAAAATGGAGTGGTGACCCAAGGAGGTGTAATTAGATCTGCTGTCACACAGGAAAGAACATGTTTGTACAGATTATTTCCAATTTTTAGCAACACCTGCTCACTTGCTTTAACCAGATTTCTCAAATAGGGACTAATTAGCACTTCCTTGGAAGCCCAGTGCCCTCCAGGCAATGGCTTTACCTCTCAATCGGTATTCCTTCTGCAGGAAGGTACTTTAATTATTGTATCAGGAAAATCTGGTGAAAGCAGGAAACCATTTTCATGCCTAAAACTAATTAAAGGAGAAGGAAGAGCTTGCTGGAGCTGCCCTTGCTTGCTCACGCAAGGGGTGAGGGCTGTGTAGTGAGTTTCCTTCTCTGCATCTTTGAATGAAAATGGTATTTTGTATCTGTACAGTTTCTGAGGGCTGTGAGTGAGGGCCATGTGGTGCTGCTCCCTTAGGGTTTGAGCCCAGCAGCTCAGAGCAGCACTCCTGTCACCCCGGCAGTGGCACAGAGCTAACCCTGACCACCACGGTGTCTTGGGACTCAGGGGACCCCCTGTAGCATCCACGCTGGAGTCTTCTTCTGGGTGAGCTTGTGCTGGGGAAGGGGTGGGCAGAGGTCCCTTTTTTTTTAGCAAGCATAACTATATGCAAGGCTCTGACCATGGTTAGGTATTCACTACAATTTGGGAGTTAATGGTGTTAATCGATGTTGCCGTTTGTAGAGCACCCGTCTAGCCAAACCGTCCCTAACGCAGAGGAGTGTGATGAAGTTGATGAAGTCTCCCTATCCTGGGAGGCAGGTGAGTGGTGTTACAATGCTGCAGGTGAATGTGCCAAGGCACAGGGCGTGTGTGACTGGCCAGGCCAGTCCTCCCAGCCCAGCCCTTCATCCCTGTAACGAACCACCAGCTCTGCTGAAGCTTTATAGCAAAGAAACACCTTTTGGAAAATTTGTTTTCCTCTCCTGCATGAAGGGATGAGGTGTAGCCGTCTAACTTGGCTGTCCCCAGCCCTTGCCTCCTTGTGAGAAGTGTGGATGACCCTTCTCGTCCCATGACGCATGCCTGGGGGTGTTTCTGTTTCCTTTCAACACCCTTAACCATGAAATCAATCCTCTTTTGATAGCTGCAGGTTGGTGGCTTCTACAGCGCTGCAGTCTTTAAGAAACAATGCATTTTTGGGAAGTGATTTGTACTGAACCGATTACCTTACAGTCTGCTGTACGCTGTCCACAGAGCACAAGGTGAGAAGGCATGGCCAATCCCATCTTCCCCGTGTTTGAGGCCATGTAACCACACCTCATCCCTCGTGCACCGAGTCTGTTAGCTTGTTTTTTTGGCTAAAACATGTCTTCCAGGCAGCTATCCAAGCTGGCTTTGACCATCTCAAAAGATGGAGACTCTGCTGTTTCCTTTGGCATTTCTCTCCGACTCTCAAGCTTGTGCTGTTGATACATTTCTGACTTGGTTTGTCCAGCTCCAGTCTGCAGATTTTAGTTTTTGTTCTCCCTTTTTCTGACAGAGACTTTTAATGCCTGAAGTTATGTGCTTGTGCACTGTAATTGAATCCTCCGTCTCAATAAGATAGATGGCTCTCCAGATGCCTTCCTGAAGGCGTCTTTTCCAGCTCTGAAGCGATGTTTGTGGCCTCGTTCTGCCCTCTTCTCAATGTTACCGTGTCTTTTTGCAACTATGGGCAGCAGGACATGGTTGCTGTGTTTTAGGCCCAGGTTAAAGTCTCTTCTGAATGTATATGAAGGGCTCTTGTTAACACTTTGTGATACAGTGTCGCTTGCTGTTCTTCTGCAATTTCCCTGTACCTCTTTCTCCGCTTTCTCCTCCTACCTATATTGCACTGAACTGTTGAACACTAAAAGGAGCAGAAAAGGCATAATTTCAAAACTCATTTAAGGAAACTTTTTTTTCCCCTGGCCAATCTATGTGAAACTCTGCCATAAAATAAAAGTGAGGCCAAGCAGGGTAAAATATCCACAAATAACAAAGACATCTGCAGGAATAACCATATTTTATTTTTTTTAAAGAGCTTTCAGAAAGCTGTAAGTCCTTAAACCCTCTGTCAGTCTTAACTTATAGGGACTTAGGAGAAGTTCTGCCTCAGGAAGGTTGTTCGAGGGGGTTTATGCGCTGAAATATCTGGCAGCAGTGATTGCCAGGCCAAGCTAGAGCAGGAGAAGGACCAGCAGCCTGAGCCATCATGGCAGCTCCTACGTATCAGTGCTTGCTGTCATGTCCCTCAGAAAGAGATATGTGACCTTTCAGAGGACAGAAATCTGTATTCCCCAACTGACCTACTTTATTTTCGCGCATCATTTAACGTGCCTTATAATATTTTATAGACTCGTTTCTGTAACTCAACATTGAGCTATTATTTAATGAAATGATCCCCAATAGGGACCTTAGGAAAACTAATTGTACATAAAAGCTTTGGGGATGGGGTGGTGAGAAGCATCTACAAATGCGTAAATACCGAATTTTGCTTCTATTATTTATTTATTTATTTATGGGCTTGGTCCTGGTTGCCATTCTGCAGGTACACGTCAGCAGTAATATTGATGAAACTCTGGTACCAGTGCAAACCAGTACCAGAATCAGGCCCACAGAAGTAGTGTGTAAAATTTTTGATGAACATTTTTCCAGCTGGGACCTTGCTTTAATGTCGTAAATAGATGTATGAAACTTCTGAGGTAGGAGAAATTCAAGGAAGCCCCTTTATTAATGGGTCTAAGAGTTTAGATACATTTCCAGGCAGCTCTGATATCCCCCTGTGGATCTCTGTCCACCTCCATGGCAGCAGGAGGTTGGGTGATGGGTCAAGCAGTGCTGGAGGGAACCCCCTTGCAAGAAGGGAATATCTTTTTATTTATTATTTTTCCTGCTTTTTTCTCAGTGCAAAATTTGCAAAATAATTATGATCCATTGGTCTTTGATGGTCCCTTCAATGCTTTGTGAAAACGTGATGAAGCGTTATTTTCTTTGCATTGAATACTCTCCGGTATCTCAGCAGAACTGCAAGCATTACAGCAGACCCCAGGTGGAAGTCTGGCAGGACTCGAAAAGGATGGTATGAAGTTGTCCATCATGACTTTGCATTGGGAAGCAGAGAATGAAATGGAGCAAATCTCACCCTTCAGGACGTGGGGGAAAAAGAAATTTAAGGAGCACCTGAGTGCTATCCATGGTATGAAGTGCAAGAGGACAGAGGAACTCTGCTTTTTGTCCCATGGAAGCTTTTTAGCATGCCAGTCATTGTGAAATGAGGACAACTTCCAGTACAGGCTGATGAGTAGTTATTTTTCCGGCTGCTGCTGAAGCCACTGGAAAAATCTGATTGATCCAGGATGTCACGTCAGAGCCTAATTCCCCTTTCTGCAAACACCCATATGCTCATGTTCAGTGCTTAATAAAAGGTAAGCTCCAGTCAATGGGAAAATGTGCTTAAGAGCTTTATTCGCTTTCTTAAGTGCTTTGCTGGGCCTGGCCCCATGCAACGTGTCAAGCACCCATTAGTCTCATCTTTTATCACTCTAATATAGATAGCTCCTTGGAAATAACCCTTTCGGCACAAAGTTGGGGTTTTTTTTGGAGGGGGAGCCACCCTGCGCATATGCACTTACTAAGAATGTCATGCATTTGGGTGATGTTCTGGCTTTCTGCTGTGAGGAAATAAAGGGAGGGAAACATGATGGTCTTGGAGCAGGTACAAAGCTTTCAGATGCCTGGCTCAGGCGAAGTTGCAGAAAGCATTTCTCTTTGTGTTGCAGGGCCTGGCAGCCTGGCGAGATAATAAAAGGTGAAGCAAATTATATGACAATGGAAAATGCTGAGCTCCTTGAGTAATTAAAGGTTTTGTAAGACGGTCGCATGGCTTGTAAAGATTATTAATACAGTCACGTTTGCATTATATAAAGGGTAATTAAAATGCAGCCTGCTTACCATTGATTACACCCTTTGCCTGGCATTCGTAGCAGCGGGTGCTCGGCCAGGATGCAAAGGCGGCTCGGGCAGCAGCGACTGCCAGCGAGAGGAAAGGCTGCAGGGTTCAGGGTGCCTGAGACCACGGGACCACCACTGTGCTGTGGCTTTGGACAAACCCTGGGCAAATTGCCCTGCAGACTGCATCCTTTCCCTGCTGTCATTGGCAGGAGGGTGCCTCCTTCTTCTGCTGTGCCACTGCCACTGAAGTTTGCATATGAGAGCCTTTGGGGATCTGGTGAATGTGGGGGGTGATGGGGTTATGAGGGTTTATGTGGGATTATTTCTCTCTAGAAAGCTAAGTTGGCCGTGGATTACAGATCGGTGCACTGGAAGAAACTTTGCCAGGGTAACCTAAGGAAGCCGGGAGGTGAGGGATGTCTAGCATGGCGGGAGGTCACTGGCGACAGCCACTGCGCAGCCAGGAGCCACCCTTAGCCCTAAGCGGACTGCACTGGTCCTGCCAGCCCCGCTCCATGAGGATAGGCGTCCGAGCCCTGTGGGTACCGCACGATTCTCTCGGGAGCACGGGGTGGCAGGTCGGTGCAGAGCAGCTTCCTGAGGCAGTGCAGAGCAGACCCAGGCTGCGGATGCCAGCCAGCCTCACCGCGATTCCCAAAGCCTGGTTGCGTTAACAATAGGCGTGAGACATGGGAGTGGGCCTGGCTGTGGATTTCTGGCAGCCCCACCTCAAAGATAAAGGGCAGCTCCACTCATACGATGCTGCACGTGAAAGTGCACGCCAATAGGGGTCTGAAGTGATGAGTTACTTGGGTGGAGGTCGCAGCGAGTATTTTCCACTAGTTCCCACAGCAGGGAGAGGTGCAGTGCCCAGACCAAGGACAAAGGAGTGTAAACTCCCTGACATCAGCTCTTGTGAGCCCTTGAACCACTGGTTTGCATTTTCTATTGCATAAGGTACCTTTTGGTGCTGAAGAGGGGTTCAAGCAGAACTGGGGAGGCTTGGTCTCCGCAGGATGCTCCGCTTTTCGGGGCTCTGTGCTGTCTGCTCCTGGCAGGGCTTGCAAAGGAAACGCCTCAAACCCCTGTACAGGGCTGTTGGGATGCTGTGAGCACACCGTGTCTCTATGTTCCTGATTATTTCTCTGTGTTCCTGATTATTTCCCTGGGACTCCTGTCCTTGGTGTGACAGTGCTTCTCAAGCAGCAGCAAAGGCAGTGCCTCTGAGGGAGCTGGAGATAAAAGTACACGTGAGAATGAGCTGGACCTACTGTTTTCTCCATGGAAACGTGATTGGCAGTCAGCTGGTAGGCCCAGTAAATCCAATTACAGCTGTAGACAGAAATGTGTTTAAAAAAAAAATAAAGCCAAGCTGGTGTAAATGAAAATATAACCGTGTGGTTTAGAATTGTTGGGGCTATTTCTTTGTTTTTTACAGTCCCAACTACATACCAGCTACATACCATACCCCTTGTAGGTTGTGCACGTTGAACGATGTTTTCCCGTGGTGCTGCTGCCCGTGAAGCTGTGGTACACCACTCCTGCCCTGCAGTGGCAAACCCTGGCTGGTCCCAGCACTGATCTTTCCTAGGGCAGCCGAATTATGGGGCTGGGACAGACAGCCAACTCTGAACATCTAAAGAGTGAAGTATTTCTAGAAAGTCACTTTCCATGCAATAGGGCTGAATAACCAAGGCCAGAGCTCCTGGAGATGACAGCTGGGAGTCTGTAGTCTTCTTTCCAGCCACTCCTGCTCCAACAGCCCTCCAGTGGCTTGTGAGAAATTACTTTTAAATACACATTAGTGTTCCCTGCAATTCAGCAGACCCTTTTTAAAGACACACAGAGAAATACCATGAGGTGGGGAAGCCACAACCTGAGTTTGAAAACCCCAGTTACAGATGGATGTCTGGCTCGAATAGCCACCATGAGCTTTCTCCCTGTGTTTTTATAATTCCCCATCCCCACAGGTGATGTGTTCTCTTGTGGGCTGGGAGTGGAAGCAATTTCTTGCAGCTAAAAATATGCAGCTGGAATCCGAACATAGCGCTTTTCTCAAAAAACCCAGGCAAATGAAGATCAAAAGTTCCCCCAACCTCAGCCCTACCCTTGTTGCAGTGTTTTAGCCCACCCAGCCTCCTCAATGCAACTGTGGGTAGCATTGCCAGCACTTCCTGCTCCACAAACCACCGCGCCAGGTAGGGGAAAAGCCCTTCTTGCTGCCTTTTCTCATTTGCAGGTCATGGGGAGGAATCTGTCAGCGAAGCCACAGATCTCAAAACCATTTGTTTTTCTGTGTGTGGAAGGAGTTAATTGCTTTAACTGCACGTTGTGGTGGGTACAATTTAGTATCTTTTTAATTGGCATCTCCTCTGCGCTTTCTGCATTCCCTTGTGACCGGTTTGAGGTCTATTTTGCTCGTTTAGTCCCTGGGTGGCAAACCTGTGGAGAAGTCAGGAGATGTGAATGGCTTTTCCAGTGCTGCTACTGACTTTGCTTCACTGGCTTTCAGATGCTTATCCAAAATATGATTCTGTTCCCCAGTCCGTATAATGGAGGTTGTTGCTTAATGCCCTTTAAAAACTGATCTGAGAGCTTGGGGTAGAAATCAGCCAGTGGTCTCCAAGTAGAGTTAGTTTCTATTTTTCAAATCCGTGACAGTTTTCTCTTAATTCTGTGCTTTGAAATATAGACAAGTAAGGAAATACTCTACTTTTTTTGAAGGGTGGTGGTTTTTAAAAGCTCTGTAATTTTGGTATGGTGGAAAACTTAAAAATAAATTATTCCCACAACATTTTAGCCCTGAACTGCACCAAATCTTGAAGGAATCAATATTGCTGTCGGTTAGAATCATAGGGCTTTGGCATTTCTCTGTTGTGGAAACAAAGTATCAGGGTTAGACTTAGGGTCTCACCCCAGCCAAACTGCGCTTTCTCACCTCGGCCATTCCCTACTGAAAGCAATAAATTGCCTCTCATCCAAAATGATACATTTCAGGCTCTTCGTGGAGGACATAGCACCCCGTGGTGAGGGGCAGCTCCGTCTGCAGAGGAGCACGCCGGTGCAGGAAGCCAGACACGCTCCTGCACCTTGAACCGCGGAGGGGAATCACTTGGCTTTTTCAGGTGGACTCCGTTCCCAAAAATCAAGCCCGACTGACCGCTCCGGAGAAGTCATCCTGCTCATCTTCATAGCAGTGGGCAGGCGCCATTCCATGGATTCAGGGAGAGGCACATCACTCTCCAAATCACCAGTGCCCTTTTCAGACCCTGGGCAGATGGGGCTCCATCTCGCTTTGCCAGCAGCTGGAACAACCCACCGTCCGGAGCAGCAGGACGTTCATTCCTGGGACCACCCCCGTCCTGCCCCGGTAGTGGGTCCAGGCTGGAAGGAGGCACCTTGGTGTGTGGCCACAGGAGGTTCTCCACTTATGCAGGTGGCCCCACGCAGGCAGTTTTGCTTAATGGTATTAAACAGAGGGTGATAACGTTACCTCAGAGATCAAGTGGTGAGCTTTGTATGGCGTGATCTGTGGGAGCCTCTTCTGCCACAGAGAGGCCTGGGATGTATGGGGAGCTGGTGGGTAGGGGACAGATTTCCTGGGGAAGGAGGCTAATGCCCTGGAAGGGGAACGGGTGGACTGCTCACAATAAACCCCACATATTCCCAGGGGTGCAGCCCCTCTGTTTCAGCCCAAGGGCTTAATTTCATTGTGCAATATTTTCACTATTATTTTGAGGCCACCTCTGAATGTGCTGAAACCATCCATCTCCCTCCATCTCCTCT
>Ga0181612_150448_pt1 | contig 29965 bp, 15 predicted proteins | sample HoacroProtozoa21_FD_119630 | JGI IMG/M metagenome (GOLD analysis project Ga0181612, IMG submission 119630) | Hoatzin crop microbial communities from Cojedes, Venezuel. Combined Assembly of Gp0051906, Gp0051904, Gp0051908 | reverse complement strand
GCAGGGTCTCTCTTACCCCTAACATTTTTCTTTTACTCTGCATAAATCATTTTCCACTCAAAACCTCCTTCAATTTTGTATTCCATTCATTTGATAAGTAATAGCGTGAACCTTGCCAATGAACCTTGTAAGATTGCATTTTCTAAATTTTCAGTAAAATCTTTTCTTGCAAAACCTTTGAGTAATCTTTTAAGCAACCTAACCACTCATTCATGACATTCTCCTGCAATGTTGAATAATAATCATTCCCATTCTTAGTCTCTTGACACAACAAGCTCAGGAAAAGTGGTAGTGATATCAAGCCTGGATTTGCACAGAGCCTTGGACAGCCCAACATACTACTAATTTTACTAAACCACTTCTTACTTTCGTCCTCATTGTAAATAATGTATTGTTTCAAAAACTTAGTCCATGAGAAATGTTTCCCACAGTTTTTTGATGGCATGTACAACATCTTACAAAATCTTTCAAGATGTGTGGCACACAATAAAGAACAGCTATGATGGCTTTGGGGGATGAATAAAAAGGAATCTAGCTCCAAACAACCAAAGGAATTCTTCCAACGTTTGAAAATAAAACCAAAAAGATCGATTTTTTTTTCATGAAGAGTAACAGAACTAGCTATTCCAGATGTGAGCTTCCCCAATACTTGTTTATTAAGTGCAAAGCCATGCTCCAGCAATTAAAACCTTTGGGAGTGTATGCAAACCAGAACATTTGCATTTGGCCTTGAGCAATATACCTTCTGCGCGACAATGTGCTCCCCACAGTTTTGAACATGCTGACAGACTAAACTAACCAAACCTCCAGAGAATCAATGAGTAGAACCTGCAGTAATCCAACAGGAAGGATTATGGGCTTTATAAATAACCGCATGGTAAACTAGTACAAAGTTTATGGAAGAATCAGGCTCTGAGGTGACCATTACTGTAAAGGTGGGAAGGTTTTACAATGGATACCAGCCACACAAAGGTAGAATAATAAAAACAGGGGAAGACTCATTATTTTGGAGCTGATGAATGCGATTTCTGTTGTTGACCTTTCAGGGCCAGATTCTGATCTCGAGGGAATAGGTTGACTGTTCTGTTGTCAGCTTCAGGGGCTCATGCAGATCTAATGATAATATGTCTGCATGACCTGTCTGGCCAACTGCTGTCCCTAGGCTTGTATTTCATAATCTTTTGAAATTAAAATACAATTAAATAATTTTAGAAATTATTCAAATAATTTCTGAATGGATTTCATTTAAACACAAGTAAAAAGCAAGGCAAATGTTGAATCTGTAGTTATTCTAACCTTCTATTTACCTACATGTGAGACAAAGTGTGCTTTCTTTTACTTCTTTTTGGCAATCTGTGGACCTCAGATTGATAAAACCTACTCCTAGATAAGATTAATTTTATTCCTGAAAAATTAACCAGAATCTCATCTACCTCTTTTCACAGCATCTTCAAAACAGGACTTGAGTAGACACAAATATGGGGGGCTGTGCCAGGGGCTTATTCTCACATCCGTGTTACCTCTTCCCTGGGGACAGAATTAATTTCTATGCAAACCATTCATTTTCCTCATGAATTATAAACAATTTATAGTACATAACCTAAAGTGAAATAAAACCAATTTGTAATTAGACTAGAACCAAACCCTAAAAGACGCTTGAAGCTATGGTATTTTTTTAAACTAAAGTTCAAAATAAATTTTTGCTAATTTTATTTTACGTTATAAAAATTTATGTGGGTGGATTACAACCAAAGAAACAGGTGTTAAAAGCACAGCAGAAATCAAGACCAATGTGGTTTTCATCCTTGAGTGTAAATCAGGAGAAACTCTGTTTAAAAATGCAAATAAGTTTATTAAAAGTTACCAGAAAACGTAAAAGAAATCCTCTTTGCATGTGAGCTACAGCTGTGGTAGTTAAACTGAGAAATCTGGGTAAGTTTGAGGGAAAATATACAATAAGCAAACAAGCCATAGCTTCTTTTGCAATCTGACATGCACTAATAGCTAACAAATGAAAGGCTATTTCCAACGAGCTAGTCCTGCACAGCTGAATTATGATAGGCAAATGGGATAGGAATGAATTATAGAGCAATGCTCCCTGTCACAATACGCCTTTGCAAAAGCTACTTCCCTTCAGAAGTTATCGGCACCTGGCAAAGCCACAGGGATTACCGTTCCCCTATGGCAGTGCGTAACAGGAGGGGAAATTTTGGCTCCTGACCAAGAAACTGGAAACTGAAAAATGTACTAACAAGCAAAGTGAGAAAGCTAAGCCAAAATTCTTTAGGAAAGTAATAGATTTATCCATGTCCAAGCCCGACTCCTCATTGACTTTAGCCTCCGCAATGCACCATTAGAACTGATCATAGAGCACTGTGGAAAAGGGCAAACAAATCTGGGCCTAAAAGGATGTGCTTTATCACCCAGCCATGATTCACTTAAGAACAACAAATTCATATACAAATTTGACCCACCAGTATACTCTGTCCCACTGGTAAAAACCTGTCAATGTACGTGTCATCTGACCCCAGAAAGCCAAGGGCCAAAGCGTGGAAGGAAGCGCTGTGCCACAGGAAGGCTTGCCGCGGACTGCTGAGTATTTCACCTGGAACTATTACCTCGAGTAGACCTCCGAAACACTGAGGCAGCCTGGGGCTTTTGCCCAGTGAGTATCTCTGGTTTGCTCATCAAGAAATAGAGACCCTGGATCCCTTTGGCAATAATAGCAGGAACCCTGAATGCCCGGCTCTCCTCTGCATTCCAGCCTTCTGAAGGTCCTCAACAACCTAAAAGCTCTTCAACTCAATTCAGTCCTCTTCCTATTCTCCAAACATAGCTATCACTTGCAGAGTCTAGACAGGGCCTTCTTTACTGTCTCTCCTTTTATCAATTCTTTCGACCTGCTAACCAATAAATACACCCGTTCTCAGAAAAATGTTCCATTCTGCAGTGTGTGATGGCAAAAAATCGGTGGAGAAGGGGCAGAAAATGTGCAGCATGAAGGGATGAACAGGTACACTAAGAGAGAAAGAGAGCCTAGACATAAAGGAATTGATAGGTCTTCTCTATATACACCAAAGTCCCATCCAGCCGTCTATGTGAAGGTAGAGATTTAATATTTTATGAGTTTTTTGTGAAAAGAAAGTGTACTTTGTTTTCACTCTAGTGATTTATTCTCATAAAAGTTAAATAGCCATCTATGAACAATGTTTACTTTAAGAGCTCAGGTGCTAATTACTTCTACTATAAAGATGAAAATATAAATTCAGATCATTTAAATTCAAGGTCAGTATTGTTCAACAGAGTAGAAATTCTGTTTTAATATTTCTTTTCAAAGTATCAGAAATAATTACTAAGGACTCCATACAAATTCAGGTACTCAGAAGGTAGGAAGTGCCAGATTAAAATTGCTTGTGCAACTCAATTTGGACCTCTTGAACATATCTGCTGTGAAGCCATCTTCAATTATGTGATCACAGACTGTTTTTCCGTGGCGTAGCTGCAGCTCTTATTGTGCTCACTGTGCATGGTATTCTGAGAAATGGTATTCTGGGAACGAATCAGGTTTATGTAGTGAATGAGGCTTTCATTTCTCTCTGCCTCATTTGTTTCAGGAACTGTAAGGTATATAATGAACCAGCAAGGGACTACAGAACGAGAAAATAAGATTTAATGGTTAAGGCAGCTGCCACTGAAGAACTGAATTCCATTTCTGGATCTGCCACAGAGTTTCTATGTAATGTTGGACAAATCACATTTCCCAGAGATGACCATTAATTTGATGTTCTTCATTTTCTGGCCCCTATACAAGACAATTGAGCTGAGCTGTTGAACACTTATAGCTGCAATTGCTGTAGATTAAAGCTGTTTTTATATATACAAAAGATTGATTAAAATTATACAGACTATGAAAAATATTATTTACAAAGTATCTGATACGTTGTCAACTACTTTATTCTTCCTCTCACTGTGACTCTGTCCATCACCTGTGAAGTAGGGATGACAAAACCATGAATGGCCAGGGTATTATGCAGGTAATTTCATTACTGTGTGTGAAGCATTCAGTTATGATAGCCATGAGAACGATGAAGGCAACCAATAATTCTGTATTCTGTGCAGGTTTTGAATGATGTGTGGTAAGGAAAGCCCTGGGGCCACATACTACTCGAAGAGGATGGGAAGAAACACAAGCCAACTGCCAATGAAGCAGGGTCATGTGGAAAAAAACTATTCATTTTTAAATGGATGTCAGAATGCCTACAGTCAAAGGGGTCAAATGAATTTTTGCAGTAGCAACCGCAGTCCTGGCATTATGTCCTTTCTGTGTGGCCTTGATTTTGTTCTTTTCATGTAGATTTGGAGTTGTGTTGTCTGCTTCTAAGAAGCATTCAAATGTATATTGTAGGTCTTCTGTGAAGAAAAGAAGAATCCAGGCACCTACCACTTCTCTTATTTCTAAACTAGGCCACAGACAAAAGGGAGCTTGAATGTAACCCCATGTTTCATACAGGTGTAGAAGAGGCAGAATCCGATAAAGGTTAATGCCTTGGATTTGGGAACCAGTGTGCAGATTGATGTGGTTTGGAATGAACATACAGATGCATGTGGCTCCACTATCTGGAAAGGCTGCATCCGAGCTTGTCCTCAGAAACAGGCCTGCCTCATCTCGCTCTACAAGAACTAGATGCTCCTGCAGGGAGAAAATACCCACTTGGTATCTGGACAAGAACACATTGTCTCAGTCATTCATTCAGGAAGAGCATGGCTGAGCAGTCAACGCCCGAAATCACCAGGGGACATCCACTTCTCAGCTCATAAGCGCAGAGAACATTAAACCTCAGCTGGTCCATGAGATGGGCTGGGCAGGCTGAGGGCTGCTCTGGAGCTTGGCTTTTACCTCACTCTTATCTCAGCTGGGCAACTCCACCACCTTGTCTGCCAAATCTGGGGCAGGACATGTGATCGGGTGAGTCTGAGGTATGGCCTGACGGGCTGTTGTACCTGCACTCAGGGCACCCACCTGGACCCACGCAGACTAGAAAATGCGAAGGACTGCTCATTCCTATTAACATGAACAGATTTGTCTGGAGGAAGAAAGTAACTGGGGATACTTTGGCAATTCACTGCAGCTTGGAGTTAGAATAAGGAAATCGCAGTGCAGGGAAGTCCTATCTTGTTGCTAACTTCCATATCACATGAAAGCCATGAAAGAAATGAATACTGTGACGGGGTCATGGCTTTGTTTATAAAGCCTGCATATTAAGTTTTGGGAAAGATTACAGCTGAATGTCTTGTTTTACTGTTCACCCTGGTTTGCAGCCTTCTATTCTCTGATATTTGCTATAGCTGACGCTCGTTTTACCAAAATTTATTACAGGCCACATGGCAGATCACATGTTAGCAAATAATAGAATCAAGTTACAATGCAAGTTTCCTATAACGAACTAAGCCAGCCTATTTCAGCATTAATTTCAGCTGTTACACTGGGTGAGAAGATAGGCTTTCAGTTATGTTTTAAATTTCTTTGCCTGTGAGAATACAAATACGTAACTTCAAAACTTCAGGACAACATGCCCTCTTTCTAAAGCTTAAAGCAGTTTCATTCATGAGGTTTATATTTTGTCAAAGTATTTTCACTAGATTTGCATGCAAATTATGAAATACAAAACCAACTTAGTACAGCAAAGAAAATTATTTCAATCTCTAAGGGAAATAAAAGTAACTTTTACTTAGAGCATGAGAAGAAAAGAAAAGCAAACAAGAGATTAAAAGTGTCCTCTCTTGCTGAATTTCAGTGTTTGGCCTGAGGAAGATTAGCCAGAAGAGCAAAAAATAAGAATGTATTAATGAAAATTACCAACCCTAAATCTACATGCTGAATAAATTAATCATTCCTAATCTTTCACACCTTCATTCTAAGCTTTCCTGATCAGAGCAGAATAAAAGTTGTAATCTGGACCTTAGGACCAAGCAGGGGTGCAAATTGCTCATTCCAGATTCCAGCCACCATAAATTGTCACAGACTCCTTAAAGTTGTTTCAGTTGTGGTAGTTTATACTATGTGAAGGTTCAGCCCTGCTTTACTTGCCTCTGTATAGTATATGACTGCACTTGTTTTGGATGACACCAAATCAAAAGATAGATGTTAAGTAATCTGTGAGTAAACATAGACAAGTTACTCATAGATTATCAGGAAGACATTATATAAAGCAATTCATTATTAATGAAAAAAAAGTTTAATGGGTTTGTATTCTGCTACCTGTATCCAAGCCAATGAAGCCCTCTGATGTTCATGCCTCAGTTAAAACAACGTTTTAATACTGAGGTTGTATGACAACAAACTAAACTGAACAGTGTAACGGTCAGCTGAAATCCTTCAGCCAAGTATGTATCTCAACATATGGTATATGTATCTCACCAGGCATCCAATTAATATTAGGAAGAAAATACAATCCCCACTTTAAAAGCAGATGGTCTTTCTCTTCATTCTCATTTACTTGCACGTACATGGATTACTTTGAGCGGAGCAAAATGTGACAAGGGAACTGAACAACGACTAGGCACATCCTATATCAGAGCCTTAGCAAAATATTTTGGAAACAACTGCTTTTAAATATTCAACAGGTTAATTTCTAAAGCAATTACATAAACATTTAAAAGAGCCTCCTCCCTCAATTCCATTTGAGTATCAGGAAATCAGCAGTATATGGGATATTTTTAATTTGGCCTATCACCTTGCAAGAAATGAACGATCCATGAACAAGAGGTATAATTCCTTTCAGGATTCAAACTAGCTATTTAACTGACGGAGTCAGATCCAGATAAATAGATGTCTTTGTTGTTCTAAGCACCAGGAAACTTCTTTCCTCCAAAAATTTCTGTCTCAGGATAGAAAAAAAAATTTAACTCCCAGACAGAGTGTAAATATATACAGATATAAAATTCTAATACCTGTATTTTTTTGCTCTCACAAGGCCAAAAAACTTACTTTACTCACTGAAGTCCTTTGTTGTTTTCTGTTACCTGTTTTGATCATTTTAATGGCTACTCTCCCCAACAAGCATTATGATTACATTTTGGTAATTGTTACAGGAATACAGAAAACCACAAGATTTCTTTGCACAATACTGTCAGATTCTTCCTGATGCACCTGACAGAGTAGAAGAGGAATGATGATGACGATTTGGGAAACAACTTAAACAACACAAGGCGCAACGAGAAGATTTTAAGAAAGGAAGAACAGAAAAAAGCAGACGGTAATCTGAGAAAACTATACAATTATTTATGGCAGTAAATGCACAGCAAGAGCAGCTTTAATGCTGATGAATAGTTTCGTATGGGTCCATCACATATACAGTAGGTAAAAATAACAAGAAAAAATGTTGTCTTCTACCGCTGCATGCTTTGGGGACCAAGAGCAGCATTTAATGCAGGAGAGACACACACGTCTGTATGGAATTAGTTTTAAAAAGGAGAGAGAATTTCCATACAACTTGAGAGAGCCATTGCTTTGTCGTGTGCCTGACACTGGCACACCGCTGCAGCAGAAGCAGGTAACAGTGGCGGAGCCAGAGCTTCCAAGCCATTGCTCTTGCTGCTCCTTTCACCACCACTTTCAGCACGAGCTGCTTATTCTTGTGGAGTAAGAAGGGGAAATCGTGGTTCCTGCAAAGGTGAGCAGGCTGAAGGTCCTCAAACCTACCTCCAACTTCACTCTCCCCACCAGCAGGACAGAGAGCATTTGGGAAACTTCCATTCCAGTCAGCAAGGAACAAGGTAGTATTTGCAATGAGCAAATATAAAATTCCATCATATGGACATCAGTCTTAAAAAAGACATATTGTGAGCCATTTCTTTAGGCAACTTCTTGACTTCTGAAATCATGCAGAGGTACTCGCAGACACAGAAAATCATCAAATTCTCTCAGTAAAACAATTAATTTTTGCTTTCACTAAAGCAATTTCTTAAGCTATGTTTCCTACAACAGTACTACAATCTGATAAATGTCTGGAGGGATATATAGAAAGTCCTAATGTGGAAGTGCCCAAGCTCCTTAACACAAGACATCACATTGTTATAGATATACGTGAAGAGAAAACTGCACTAGGGAGAGATGACTTCATTTGATAAAAAGAGTCATGGATATTCATCAGTCCCCAAGGAACGCCTTGGTTTCCAAGGGGAGGAAACCCACAAACCTGATGTAGAAAAGAGTTATCACATATTCAGGCTACACCTCAAATCTGAAAACCTGGGGGTCAGGAGCAGTCTACACTACTTTGAAGTCTGGACACAGCCTCTACATAACTCTATTTCCCAGCAGCACAGTGAGAACACTGTTTTTGTTTGCCCATTGCTTGTTTCTCTTTTCTAGTTTGACGCAAAAGCTCCTGAATTCAAGGACTACCATCATCCCTTGGCCCCGTCATGGCTGCAGCCCCAGTCTGCTGGAGTATAAAAAGCAGTGTAGTGTATCAAGGTGCAGGTGTAGACAGCATTAAGAGGTTCTCAATATGCATATACTCCTACAATAAGCGCAAGCACAGTCGTTTCATGCACGGATTAAGCCTGAATGACAATCAGTATGTTCGGCTCTTCACTTCTTTTAATACTAAAGTTGATACTCAGTGCAAAATGACAGCAGATTTCTTTTTTTTCACATGGTTTACATAGGAACATGAAGCAGCAATTCTTCATGCGGAGGATGGTGTAAACATATTGAAACATTTTTGAAAGCTCAGTATTTCCAAAGTGGAGTTGAAGAAAGAATTTTTTATTCGATGTTTTGTAATAGCTTTTGTGTACTTTTCATCACTAATATTTAAACAAACTGTTTGAACATAGGGTTATACTCATTAGGCCAAGCCACTTACCTGCAATTAGAGTAGTAAAATATTAGGAAAAAATAGCAATTCCTACTATGGAACTTTAATATAACTGCAGAATGATTTAATCTGCAATTTGTCTTTACTGTACAATAACATTTAGAACTACGAAATTAACACCAAGGTAAGCCTATAAAAAGAGACTGAAAATAGATTTCTTCAGATAAGGAGGGACTGAAGTGGGACTTCAGTGGTGTAACTTAAAGAAAAACATAAAATGTTGCCAAAAAAAACAGATAACTGTCCCTGAAGTCAATGCCTCAGGAAGACGCTAATGAAGAGCACATCAATGCAAGTGCCATATTTCGTACAGTGTACGAGAGCTCCTGACCATTGTATAGTCATGAGAGACCCTGGATATTTTTCGCTAATACTAGAGACCTTGGTGCCTGAATTTCTGCTGAGCCAATATGGTTTAACTGCATTCTGCACACCTAATTCCTCCCCTAACTACTTAACTATTCTGGAGTGCTAACTGCATCTTCCTAAACACCTGTTACCCTCCACTGTTGGAATCTTTGAAATTCTTTGCCCATATTTCTGTGTTTGATGAAGTATATTTCCTATATTATGGGGAGGAAGGGTTCTTCTGAAACAAAAGCTATTAAAAATGTAAGCTTCTAGTTTCAGTAAAAGAATTGTGAGACTATCAAACTGAATGTGAACAGAGTAGTCTCATATGACAATATGTATGCAAGGATTTTTAATTCTGGAATTTGTTTAACATTCTCCTTTTGTGTTGGCTCTTTCTTAAAAAGTAAACGGTACCATCTGTATAGACCATCTGAACTGCACTGACCCTGAACGGGAACACGAACAGAATGAACCTGCAGATAATCCACAGCACTTTGTCAAGCCTGATGGTAGCTAATTTACTTCAAGATAATACGGACAGGCAATTATTACCAGAAAACTTTAATGAATAAAAATTGAGAAGAACTCTCTTAATTTTGTAGGCCTTACTTTCCACAGCAGTTTGTTCTGTGGCAAAGTTTCTGGCAACACAAAATGAGAAAGAAACGAGTCATAGGGGCTGGTTCTGAAACCAGCATCTGTGTTCCCACTCCCGTCAAAGTCATTTACCATTATTTAGCGTGAAGTTTGGCTTGCATATTAGAAGAGCCTATGACATGGGGTATCAGTATATACCTATGAGAACTGTGTACACTGTACAGCTATCTCTGGCGTGCCTGTGTGTCCAGTCTCACATACGCTGCCAGTTCCACATACGCTCCCAATAGTGGCAAATAACAATCAAAGAGTGGCAGACAAAGGATAACTATGTTTAAGGAATGGGACTAGAGACTGAAGAAAATCATAATACATCAAGACTTCGCTGAGGAGATCTTGGCTTGCCTACTTTGCTTTCACGTCCGCTTGGTCTTCAAAAGCTCTGTCCCCACGTTCCCTCTTCCAGCCTCCAGCCTCTGGGCACTCTCCCTGCCAGGGCTGGTGACACGACGGGAAGTCACCGGGATGACTCGACATCCTAATTTGCTCCAAGTGCTCAGCTGCTACTGCCGGACCAGCCTGTACACTTCTGGAGCTTGTCTCTGCCGCAGGGAAGTCAGGATAACTCGATTTGCTCCTGTCAAGGAGAAGGGTGCCAAGCCAAGAGATCTGCTTCTGCTGAGCCCTTGGCACTGAAATCAAGCCTGCAGTTCTGTCATGCCCTTTTTGTTGCTTGGATTCGCGAGGAAAGGCTATAGGACCGCTTCCTGCCCCTGCACAACTGAACTGTACCACCGTGGGAGGCTTGAACTGTGTTTTTAAACAGGCTCCCTGCTGTTCTGTGTCACATTCTTTCTTCTTCTCTTTCCACAGCAATTTCATATATATTACATTCTAAAACAGAGGGCAAACTCTAAAAATGAGCATCCTGCACACAGGTTTCCAATGTTCATGGCCAATTTGCTGCTTTCTGCTGTGAATTTCGCGACAAGCAATTCAGAAAGTAATAATATTGTATTTGATCCCTCCCCCTTTTTCCCTTGTACCCACCGATGCTTGTGCACTCAGAGTATGGGAAAAAAAGGGGGAGGGTGTCTTCAGATTCCAAAATCTTACTATTTATGCATTTTCCATGAATTAAATTAACCCTGCTCTATTGCTGATTTCAACAAAAAAAATTCAATTTTAGGAGGATAACTGATACTACTACAGCAGAAACTCCAATTAATGTATTTAGTCATGTCCAGGGATTGATCTAATGCAGAATTTAGATTTATTTATGTTTAATTCCCATTTTTACTTTTGAATCTTTTTGGTAACATAAAATAAATAGTATGTTAGATTAGATGCTTGGCTTACACTAAATATTACCATGTATTATCTTAGACCGAGGTGCTCTATAAGAGAGCATTAATGATAATCATTAAAAGTAAGAAAAAGTCAAAATTCAAAGGAATCTCTTTGTCTTTTAGTTCCTCATTCTTTGCCAAATACATATACACATTTTATAAATATATATATATAAATCAGATGCAGTGAACAACATTTTCTTTGATATAATTTCAAGAAAAATGTCAAATGCAGAGACACATCCACTATCCTTTCCTAGACATCAAAGCTATTTTCAACAGAAGGGGCTCTGCTCATCCAAAAATATAGTCTGTTTCCATACTGCAGCTGAAGTCTGCAAAAGCTCAGAGAGAAAGAGGAAAAAAAAATCAGTTTTCAGGGCCATGTACCAATTTCTAGAGGATGAAAGATGAAAGCATTTTTGGTTGAATCAGCCAGTATCTTTTAATTAGGAGAAGCATTTCCAAAAGTGTCTAGCTGTCTCTAGGAACACAAGTCTCGGTCACTGACTTCAATTTTGCAACAAAAATTATACTATGACTTAGTGACATCTTTCACAAAAATGGGTCAATTTTCCTTTAATAAAAAATGCAAGAAAACTTGACTTTCAAGTCATCTGGCCTTTTATTATAATATATTACATCCCATGCACTGTCTTGATGACATTTACTGTTTCCTAGGCAGAATCCCACAGTATGTATGAGTTGTCCGAAGTTCAAAGAAGGCAATCATTAAAATTTGACATTTATGTCAGTGTGTACACAGGGAGTTTACCTTTTCATTAGCTGCATATATTTTTTTTCTGGTGGAAAAAGCTGAATATGAAGTCATGAAAGACTTGGAGTGATTTTGTGTGATCCCAGTTGAGAGTAATGGGTAATTCTATATGATCGCAACTGAGTTACTGGGTAAAGGCATTGATTAAAGACATTATTTTTTCTTGTTATTTGCTGAGTTGTCAGGAGGTGTTGAGTCATGCTGTGAGAAGTTCGAGTGCTGCATCTTCCACTGTCATATACAGAAATGTCGCATTATATTACACAGCACGCAGAACAAAATTAAAAAAATCTTTGTATAGAACAGGGTAGTTTGGTAAACAAAACCTATCACCTTCACAAATCTGGTTCTCCTTCCAGTTGTATGGTATTTTTGATGACTGACAAGCTCAGATTTTCTCAGTGCACAAGTCCTAACAGATGTCTTTCTCCAGATGAGCAAACTGATTTGAATACAGTAAGGATACGAGTGTTGTCAGCCAAGATTAATATGTCTTCCTTTTGGTTCAGAAGCGTTTCTTAACTCCTTCTGAAAACAAATTCCATGTGTTGCACCATTTCCTTGTTTGCCCAAGGCAAAACAGTCCAGAAAACTTCTGCCTCTCGGCTCTTCCTAAAATACTTTTGTAATTGCATTGTCATTTATTAAAGACACAGAAAGACTGGTGCTGATGTGATATCCAGTATTGGCTCATGGACTCAAGGGAACAGTTTTTAAGACTGGCTGCGGTATGAAGTCAGCATGAAGAGGAATGCATGAATTTTTGCTGAATGTTTTAACTTTAACCCACCTTAGCTAAGTTGCAAATGGTGGAGCCAAAACCTCATGCAGGTGTTTTTTGGTTGGCGTGCAGCTGGGCTCTTGGGAGGGAAAAGGAGAGCACACCGAGAGAAAAAGTTGCCTGTGGTTCATGTGGTTGCGAAGGCTGACAATAACTCCCCAGGGGCTATGTGGAGCCATCACCTCCTGGAAGAAAAGCATCCTGACCACCTCCCTTCCAAAGCCTGGCTCAAAGGAGGCTGAGGACAGATGAGGACAAGGGCACCCACATTCTGCTTAGAAACGCTTCCTGCAGGGGTCCAGAAGCAATGGTGGGTGAGGAGATCACCCAGCAATATCAAGCCAAACCTTTTTCATTAGTTCTTATTTGGTCTAACTGTAATCTTGTTGATCTTCATTCCTGTGATTAGAAGATAGGCTAGGCTCTCCAGGTCTGTAGGAGGAATTTTCTAAAATTATCTCTATGCTCAGTGGTGGCAGTGAGCATTATGCTCATGTATTATTTTCTCAGCACCCTGAGTACAATCAGCTATTTCATGTTACGTTAAAGACGAGATCACCCCATGCAAAAAGTGGACGTGTATGAGGAGTAGGACAGCCAAAGATCTCAGTGCGTGTATTCAGGAGCCTGCAGTCAAGAGCTCTTATTCAGGCTCATTTAAGAAGTTGAATTTGCCTTATACAAGTGTACCTATGGTCAGCAATCAAATAAATGATATTATATAGGCAACAACCCATGTCTGCAGCCTCGGTTAGCTGAGCCTTAATACCAGGGGCCAAAACCTGCCTCTCCAGGAATAGTTCTAGAAGTAGAAGCTATTTCAATATGATTTCTTAAGCAGAAAAATACTACACAATATCAACAAGAGTGGAAGGACTGGCTGAATCAGGTCAGTAGGTAATATTAGGCAAAACCTAACAAATGGCAAGTGTTTTGTTTTAGAGTTTTGTGCATATTGTTATTATCTTTATTTAAAAAAGAGAAAATCAATTAAGTAAATGACATCTGAGGTTGCTGCTTTTATCGTAATTGAAATGTAATAAAAGTCTGCACAAATTACAAAAGAGCTTTAAACCAGCAAACTAGAAAATGTAACATAAATAAGACTCTTCAATACACTAATTTTCATCTTTGCAGAAAACATAAGAAGGAAAATTGTACTCAGTGAAGATAAAGAGGAAATTCCAACCTTCTAGTCTTCCAAAAAAGCAGATTTTCCCCAGTTAGATCTGTACAAGTGTCTTCTAGATCTTGATTCTGATTTTTTATATTTGCTAATAATTTTGATGTTAAAAAAGCAAAGACTTTTTTTCTCTATTTTGTTATTAATCTGATTCACCTCAGGAGTGAGAGGCCCTTGGTAAGACTATTCCACTCCACAATGCAATTCGATGGATGTATAATTTGGGCCAGTGAATTGTGCCCTTACGTGTTTTCCAATCCATGTCTTTAGAAATATAGTTTTAGTTATCATATTTACCTAAAGATCTCTGTTACCTCTGTGGTTAAAATAGCTATTCAGAAAATTCTTTTACATTAGTATGTATACATAATTATTACAGTAAATGCTTTAAAAGCTGCCCAGAACAGGGGAGGAGTTTTATAAGGTTTGTGGCTGCAGGTAAAGATTTCACTTTGTTCAGCTTCCCTCTGTTCCTTTTCCTAACCAGCCTGCAGCTTCTAATGCTCTGCTGACAGCCACCTTTCAGATTTCTATACATCTCTTCAAGACAATTACCGAATTTACCCAATGAGCCAGACTAGGAGCACCCTAATAGGAGTGTGAAAGGCTAACAAGCTGGAAGCCTTTGAGGTGGCATCGGTGTCTCACATCTCTTCATGTCAGTGAGTTAATAAAATTTTCCCTAGTTCAAGAAGGCACGCATCCATGGTTTCTTCTTTCAGGCATTCCCTTCAACTAAGGCTAGATGGTTAAGGTCTTGTATCTCAGATGTGGTAAGTGGGCTGAAATGTCTGAATTCACTCCCTAGAAACTTCAGAAATAAGGGGATTTGTGTTGCAAGGAGGACTGAGCTGTTAACAGAGTGAGAAATAGTCTCATTCTCAACTCACCTATTTGTTGTTATTATTTTTTGTAAAGGGAATGCCGTCTCCAGCCTCTTTCTACCCATAATCTGAGCAAGATGTTAATGAAAAGCTAAAACCTCTTTTTAAGATTATTCTTTCTTGGAAACACCAAGCATAATGCAGCGTTTACTCTGTCATGTATGGTCTGACAATGCTCAGTTATGAGGAAAGACATCCCACTCCTTGTTCCACCTGGGAAACTGCTCGAGTCTGTGAAAACAGTCCAGGATTTAACTTCTTGGAGCTGATGGCCTCCCATTGCTGGAGTGGAGTCAGCCATCCTTGCTCCCCACCAGGCTGAACCATCCTTTCTGAATTACCTCACTGATGTCAAGGGGATTATTTCAGCTACAGGTATAACTCTGTGTGAGGCAGAACAGCAGAACTCAACCCAGGGCTCCTGCTAACAGTCATAACAAGAGTAATAATTAACCCACCAATTTCCATGTTCAGCAAAACTGTGCATGTACCCCTTATCAGAAGAGAAATAATGCGGTAATGAATCCCACCCCCACCACAAGCCATTAAGAGTTTAGGAGCACACAGCAATACAATGTGATAATCTAGGACTGCAAATAGAGATTATATAGCTGACTCTAAAAGTATAATTTGCATAAAGCCTGCCTACTGAAATTGAATGAAACAAAGATATTGTCCTGCTATCTTGTATAGAAAACAGCTAGCACTGTAATCAAGGCCTGGATTGAAGATGCAGAGCAAAGAGTGCCACCTACAGAATTGCTGGAACATTTCCTTCAACACTTCAGGTCCCCTTTCCATGTGCAGACCATCTAAGATGATGTTTAGTTAGCACCATGTGGGGAGATCAAATCCAAGCTGCTGTGCTCTCAAAATCAATAAATTAACTGGAAAGTGAAGTAACATAAGAGCAAAGCTGCTAAACAAAAGAGATGTTTGAAAAATTTCCTAGCACTACAGCTATAAGAAATAATCTTACCAGCTCAGAACAAATCTGCTTCGGATTTACAGTCTTCCCATGTGCTTGACATCATAATACAACACATTTAATACTTGCACAGGATCCGCAATACACAGCACCATGAGAAACCTCAGAAGTACTGCTGCTATGATTTTAGTTTCATAAAGGGACTCTGGACTACAAGCTCTAAACGAAAAGCAGTACAGAAGCTAAAATCTATGCATTTCTTCCTATTCTCCCTCCATTAGTTGAAGACCAGAAACATGCTGCTCAGTAAGGTTAACTAGATGGCACCTTCCTCGTTAACTAGAGGCTAATCAGCGGTTCAGAAACAGATGGCAGGTTACATAGTCTCAGCTGCTAGAAATTTTTGCTTTGGCTTTTTCCACTTCCCTTTAGAGTAATACATGACCATATTGCGACAGGAAGGTTTTAAGTAGTGGTCAAAAAGTACAACAAGTATTCATTATCCACATGCAAACATTTCCCCATTCAGCCCATAAACTGCTGTCATCCATTTAATGATGACCATATTGATAACAACAATAATGTGGCTGGACTGTGAGCTCCAAATTCTATTTTAAAATACGCTTGTTCTGGGGGTGATAATACTCAGGTATTTTGGTCTACAACGAACAAGGAGAGAAGGACCCTGTGGCGGACAACAGAGTAAGAAAAAATCTTCCCTTTTGTATCTGATACTTGTAAAAATTTCTACAACCCTTGTTTTTTGTGTCATGTGTCTCATATTCTGAGAAATCAGACTATTTGGGGCTGAACCTGATCAGTCTGCTCAGCTACTGTGTGTCTGCCAAGGTTTGAGCCAATAACATATTGCAAGAGCCAGTGCAGCAATTATGCAATCTGATCTCTGCGTGCTACCAAAATAAACTCGTAGCTAATGATGGCAGTGCTACCACCATTTAGCAGGCTGAAGATGTGTGCCATATTTAACGCCTCCTCGTGAGATCAGTTTCCTAATCTGAAAGAGATTTAAGACGCTTAGAGAGGAACGTGCAGCTACTCCTTTCTGATATTTTCAAACCGCTCCTGGTCTTATTCGGCCTCTCTGCTCTATCCTTCATACAAAGAGAAAAGCTGCTTTCACAGCTCATCTCCTGATATGAAATTACTTTCATGGTGGCTGAGTGCTCTCTGCTATCCAAATTTCTCACAAAAAACACTGCTTTCATTTTCATGTGCTACTGAGCTGAACAAAGATAAAAGGAGTCAGATAAAGATTATTGATATAATGTTATCATTTCTCATTCTCTCTCCTCCTGAGGAGCTTTGTTGTGTATTTTACACCAACATATGCAGTGGCAGCAAGGCCACGAACAAGTCTGCTTTGTGACTCTTTGCAGGCTTGAGTTATCAGCAGCCACCTGTGCCATACGCTGTATGGAGGAATTAGTGATTTGGAAAATTATCCAATCCATACTATCAAATCAAGGGAAAGATCTACTGTTTGCAGCTACTCTCTCAGAGCTAGCTGCTGCTCCTCCCTTGCATTTGATAAAATTCATCTAGTGGAACTACAACACTGGCCTTTTACATCAGGCTTTGTAAGTATATTCTCAATGCCACAAATTATGATAGAATTATTACTATGGGGTAATCATAATGATTTTTTTCCTCTCAAGTTGAAGCTAGGTTGTATATCTGAGAAATTATGGTTACATTTCCATTTTTACTATGCACAAAAACCCAAACAAAAGGAAAGTTTGAAATTCGGTGTAACAGAAGCTAACATCCTCCATGATGGCAATGATAAAAAGAAAATAGTTTTCTCACGTCCCCTGTAAACATATCAGAAGGTGACATTTCAAGGACCAGAATATGAGCAGTCATGAGGCCTTAGAGATGCCTTTCCAAAAGTGCCGTTAACGTGGATTCCTTAAATGTTTTTAGGAAGGGCAGAAAAATGAGACTCAGTCCCCACATAGAGATTTTGGTTTTATGCTTTCTGAACCCAGAATCTTGAAAAAATCTTGGCATAGCTGATGGCTCTGCAGATAAAGTTTATGTAAAGTAAAATGTTGCCAGTGTTTATCTGAAAGAAACCTCAATAACTGGAGACTTCTCCTGAAAAAAACCTGAAGTTATCACATAACCACGACTTCAAGAGAGAAAACCCATAATAGTGAAACCCAGTGAAGTGAAGTGAAGCTTAGCCCGGGTAGAAGGGAGGGGTGGGGGGAAGGTGTTTTAAGATCTGGATTTATTTCTCACTATCCTACTCTGATTTAATTGGTGATGAAGTAAACTTTCCTTTTCTCCCCAAGTTGTCTGTTTCGTCCATGACAGTAGTTGGTGAGTGATCTCTTCCTGTCCTTGCCTCGAGCCTGCCATCATATTTCCCTTCTCCCCTGCCCAGCTGAGGAGGGGGAGTGGTAGAGCAGTTTTGGTGGGCACCCGGCATTTATCCAGGCCAAACCAAAACACCTGGTTAGGACAGACACCTCAGGCTGTGGTGAAACATGACCTTTATAGATAGCTAGCAAAAAAACATTTAAGAAACAGATATAACATCATGACCTTTTTAGATACATAGCATGAAACATCTAAGGGGAAAATCCTGCCCCTCTTCCCATCTGCTGCAGAAGCCACTGACACAGCAGGAACTGCCCAAGGGGCCGGTGGTGGTACTGGAAGTGGCAGGTTTTACTGATTCCCAGAAGGACAGTAATGGCAGGACTGATTACACCTAACTTTGCCACCTATGTGTCTGTTATTTAGGCTATTTCTATAGTTGCTGGAGGCACACAGGCAGCTCCAGAAGTGGTGTTTAAAACAAATATCTAAAGCAGAATATATGAATTGTAAAACAATTTCTGAATCATTCCTTGAAGGTAGTTCCATTGCTTTGACTATGGAGGGACTACTAATTCCTAACTAGCGTTCACTCAGCTGATATGTACCTCCAGGGATGACACTATTATTACACCCTCTGGTGATGAGGGACTGTTTATATTTATCCAGTACACAGAAGAGATCATATTTTAGTGGAATTGGTGTAGGACACAGGATTTCCTTGATCAAACAGAAGCCAAGGCTTAGCATTGTTTTTCTGCACTTTTGCTTCTTAATGGAAAATAATATTCTAAAACTAGAATCCCTGGCAGATTTTTGTTTCCTTTTCTCCCATCATAAAACATAAAAAGCAAGGGGAGTTTATGTCATTACGTCTGAGAAATTAAAGATTTAGCACTGTTAATGACAGTGGTGTTGCTGCTCCTCTGGTCCTACCACAGACAATTCCATTCTAGATACAGTCTGTAGGGTATTTTTACCAAAAGAATGCCAGAAATGTTATTAAGCTTTAAAAGGAGAATTTTTTCAGGAATGATAGCCCAAAGGCTAGTAAGAATTTGAAAAACAGAAATGAAGTAAAATCTCTAGGAAGGAATGGTGCTACTCAGAGAAAAATTAAGAGGGCATCAAAATGCATGATGAAGCAAGCAGGAAGATGAGAATGAATTCTTAATGGCCATATCCAAGAGGCCAGTTAGGTTAGATGGAAATTAATTAAAATTTTGAAATATAGTGTTTGGTAGAGCCCAAATGGAAGCATAAGCTCCAGCCAACACTCCAAAAGTGGAAAATCTGAGACACTAAAATTATTCTGAAGTGAAAACCAAGTAAGAGATACTTCGAAGATATCAGAATGAGGCGAATGAGAAAAATTTGCTCAAGAACAGAAAAGGTTACTGAAGCAGTTCAGCCAAATGATCCTTTGCCTCAGTGAAACAGGAGACCCTTGTTCCTTTCCAGTAATTAAGATTAAATACCATCAAAACAGAGGTGCCAGGAAATCTGAAACAAATAACTAACATCCAAAGCTGCTGAAAAAGCTCATCTGCAAGTTATCTGAAATGTTTATAAAATAGACCCTCTCTGCTGCTTCTGATGCTTGCAGCACACTGCAGCTATATTTAAAATCAATCCAGAACTATAGAATCACTGCAGGGAATTGCTGACCAGGGGATGTAAATGACAGTTCATATCAAAAAACAAAATACTTGGAAGATCATGATAATTAAGCAGCTAATCAGCACTGTTTCTGTAAAGAAACATCATGGTTTGCCTCTTACACTGTAGCTCTACATCTTATTTTCTAGAAAAGCCATCTTCGATGTCCTCCCCCCCACCTCCAGGTTCCCACTCCCCACACATATTTTATAATGCCCTTACAATAATTGTGCCCCTATAATTGTCTGAGAATTTTTCTCTAATTCCGATTACAAGTAAAATAAAATTCCTTAAAAATGATATTATATCATGTATTTTAAAATCAGACCATGTAACCCAGCTCCACAAAGAGCTACTACAGAAGAGGCAGTGGTAGCGGCATAACAGAAAGAAAACTAGCACAATCTTCTTTAAGTTTGGTTTGATGCTGAAGAAAATTTGTCTTAGAGCTACAATCTTAGAAACCTTGTGATATGTTGATAAAATAGTGAATAAAGAGGAATCTTTTGACATACTTTATTCAGATTACCAAAATGATTTTTCAAGGTCTCTTATAAAACATGTGTATAGGTAAAGAGTTATACAGTAAAGAAGAAAACACTGCCCCATATGAACAAATGGCCAGAAGAGAAAAAAAAAAGATTATGATTAAATGGTGCATTCTTATCTTGGTCAAAGGTTAACGACAGGGCATCTCTTGGCTACCTTCTGGGTCCCTGGCTATTTAATAGATTCATTAATAACATACAAAGGAATCGTGGGTTGGTAGGCAGCAAAACAGGCAGAGTAATTTTTCAGGTTATTCAGGACAGAGAGGGCAGTGAGTTTACCGTTTTGCCAGAACATAGGTTTGTCCTTTTTTACAATTTTCTCTTAAGTTATCACCAACAAATCTATTCTTAAAATCACAGGGCTGCTCAATATAGAGTACAATAGTTTTATCATCACTTAATTCTTTATGAACTAGAAATTAATTTGATTTCACCAGATAAGCCTAAAATTCACACATATTAATTTTATTCTTTTCTCCCAGAAAACAATGTAGAGTTCAGCAGCAACACCAATTAGGCTACCAAGACCAAATATCAAGAAACTCCTGAGATCAAGCTTAATCCAATAATGTAGGTTCATCAGTGCTGAGTTTACACATACTTTCTGTTTTTCCTTTGCCCTTTAAACACTAATACTCCTTATTTGGCCTATCCTCTTCTCCAGGGAAGGGGAAAAAAAAAGGCTATTTTTTTTAAATGAATTTTATTTCTCTCAGAAATTAAATACAAATAACAATAAGCCTGATTTTAAATAAATCAAAACCAGTAATGAAAACAATCCTGTTCTTACCAGATTTCTAAGACACCTTTAAACTTTTACTCTTAATATCACCTAGAAGTTAATTTTTGAGGAAATATTCACAAAAGGTTAGTCTTACAATATAAGGTTTGGGAGATTCACCTGTCATTCCATCTTGTGCAAATGTACAGGTATTCTAATATACCTAATTTCTTTGTCCCTCACAGCCTTAAGAAGAGAAAAATTGTCAAGTTCTTGAAATCAGCACAGCAGCCGTACCTTGTATACAAGCGTGGAATCATAAGACTGCTTCTTAAGGTCAGTGCAGCTTATGGTAATGAATACGGAAAGGTTACTATTGTTGTCTTTTGTTGATTTCTCCTCAAAAAATGCAAAGAACAAAAAGGTCACTAAGCAATGTTTCTAACCTACTTTGGAATTTACTAATCTATCACTGAAGAAAATAAAAAAGGGTTAATAAAATATACTCTAGACGCATAAAATCAGATTAGAAGTGGCATTTCACTGTGAAACCTTCTTTCGACAGAATAAAAATAACCCCAAAATCAGAAAGGAAGGCTACTTTCAGACTTTGATCACTAAACAAATATTTACAAACTGAAAAAAAGCTTTTTAAACTACAAGGCTGGAGCACCATAACACTTCATTGAGGAATACATCTGTGACAGTGGAGCTGACATCTAGTACTCTGATGAATGCTAGATGCAACAATTTTCTGACATTTGTACTTGTCCAGATCAGTGAAAGAAGTTACTGTATATTGAGTTTTGTAGACCAAGCCTGTACTGGAAGTGATTGAAAAAGCAAGCAGCGTGACAATGCAATGGCAAGCAGAGAGCCTAGCACGATGTACTAAGTTCCCAACTGGGAGATACCCAAGGAGGATACAAATTTGCGTTGTCAAACTTGGATAGCGAAGTGTTCAAATCAGAGATGAGGGGAGAAGCCCTGTTGAAGGCAATCTGGATTGGCAGGTTGGCAAAGTGACTAAAGGACTAGGACTCTGCAAAGCCTGTCCAAAGGCATTGCTCAGTCTTGGTTCCAGGTTGGGGAAAACTTAGATTCAGTCTAAGTTTAAAACTATGTCTCTCCTTTGGCTTGCTTTTGTCCTAAACAAATTATAAATGGCTTTCAAGTCATCATTTGGATGCTGCCATTGCCTTCCAAGTGGAGGGTCTGCAAATAAATCAGATCTATTGTGGAAACACCTGGTGATATCTAGGAGCTGTAGGGTCAGGAGATGATTTGAGAGAAGGATGAACTTACATTTCCATCTAGATACACAGAGCTGGGGACAGAGAAGCAGAAATGCACTCTGAGGTGCACTTCAGGGGCTATTTGAAATAGCATGAATAAAAGGTAAATTTTTTCTAAAAAAAATTAGTAACAAACTAATTTTGTTTCTATATAGATACATCCATATATACGGCAGCAGAATATGTATGCCATAGATTCTGAATTATTACACATATTTACATTTCTGTGGTTTTCTCTTGTTGTGTGGCCCTTTACCTTAGCAGTAACTTGTCTACAGTATTTGTGTAGTGTGATGACAGAGTGGGAGAAGCAGTATAATCTTGACATTTTGGCATTACTCTTCATCTGTCTTGCCTTTTGTGGAGGTTAGTATATTATTTAAAATGCCAAATGTTCAGAATAATATAGATAAGCCAAATTCCATGAATTTTAATGGGAATATTTTATACTTTAAATTCAAACTAGGCTGCTTCCTTGAGTGGAGGATCAGCTTTGAAGAAAACTGTGCAAACAGTGACGTTGTTGAATTGAGCTGGTTGGTAGAGTAAGTTTTGATTGAAGAAGTACATGTAAGTGTTTTCATGAAACAGCCCTTTCACTGTTGAGGATAGGTTAATCTATTTTAGAAATTTTGAAGTCATAAAGCAATGGAAGTTTTCTATGCTGCTGGACTTTTACATGAGCATTTGTTCATATTTTTAAAAATAGAGATTACAGAATTAAGGGACTTAATTACCCATGTTGCACTGGAAAAAAGCACCATTAATTTATCAATTTTCTATTACAGAGAATGACATCTTTAACAAAAGGAAATTTAAATAGAATTTTTTAACAGTAGGACCATTCTCTGATGCTGAGCTTATTGTTTTTTTAATGTATGTATGTATAGGCAAAGTTTTGAGTCTGAATTTGCTTCTCGAGAAAATTTTATGTTGAAACCATGCATGATGTTATGTCCAGGTGGAGTGTAAAGACAAGAAAAGAATTTCAGGTTTCATCTGCATTTTCATTTCAGTATATATGTCAAATGCTTTGCCTCATTCAGATAAAGGTCAAGAAAATACAAAAGATTTTCTTTCTATCTGAAGAGTTTTTGTAAAACAAGGAAAATGTAGGTGGAATGATTTGGAAATGAGTTCCTTTGGCTGTTCTCTACCATGGTCAATTCAAGTCCTGAAAATACAGTTTAATTGTTGAAAAGGGTATCCTACACTGACATAGCCTTAACTACTCCTTTGTACTGCACAGAGGAATCGGCACAAACTGGCGAACATGACACAATCTGACACAAAACCGTTACAGACTAATGGAGAAGGTACTGAGCATGAGGAGAAATGTGAAATAAAGTAATTACTTGTCCCTTTTCCCTGTGACAGGATTGTCCAAAAGTCCATGTGTATTTAGCACTATTTACTTCGATAATCTCAAGTTCAGCACATGCTGAAGAATGTGATTTGGGGAAATTTAGTTCTCCATATCAGTAAATATTATCCTAAATTACTGGAATCAAATGACCATCATTTATTTATTTATTATTTTAGAAGTCATCATTTTTGGCAAGGCATGTGCAAAAAATTAAGTTATAGACGACTAAACAGACACATTAGAACACAGCTGGAGGTCAAACACATTCTTAAGACAGATTGTCTTCAGTTTAACTTCTGCTTCTCTCTCAAATTGTTACAGGACATCTCACTTTTTCTTGAAACACTTCAAGGTTGATACCTTACAAGGTTGATACCTGTGGTATTTACCTACTCTGAGGGTGTTGCAATGATTAGCTAACTCACCCTTGCACAGAAAGGCAGCAGCAAAAGCATGCATTAGTTGGTCAAAATCACTAAAGCACTCCATAACAGATGATGATAATGACTCAGCAGTGATTCACTACTGCAGAAGTAGTTATCAAGGTAGTGAGGGATGAAAAAACTACTCGAGTACTCCTGAAAGGAAGCAGTCATAATGCCTTTTCACTCAATATGGGTAAAATAAAAAAGATATGTTATTTTGGGTCTTCTGTGTGAAAATAAACAGAAGGGTATAAAAAATGAAAAAACACTTCATGCCCTTTTATAGATTATATTTTCGTTTCCATAGATAAACTGGGTTGAAAGTTAGATATAGAAAGGTTACACTAATTGGATTTCTAGAAATGATTACCATCACTAACCAAAGAGAATGACAAATCAAACAGATGACTAAGTTTCAATGATGGCTGTCAATCTATAAACATAAGCAAAAATAGAACAAATTCTTTATATACCTTTAAAATAATAGGCATTATCCAGCACAGACTATTCAGGTGGATTAGAAAAAGATTTTTTCATCTCTCGTCAGATATTATAGAATTTTATAAAAAGCCTGAACTGCTGGAAGAGTGAAATCAGTTGTGTCAACACATACATACACAAGAATAAGAGCACATAACAAATTTAACATAAATTCTTCCACAGAAATATTTCTTTATTTTTGTATAACAGACATGAAAAAGGAATAAAAAGAACTCTGAAATTTGAAATATGGCTTTTATTTTTCTTAATCAGCCTGAAAACTGAAAATGTTTGGAAGGCTCTGTAAAAACAACTTTAATAAAATATTTTGTAACGAATGAAAAAGTTAATTATGTTTTCATTTCTATCTACTTTAGTCATTTTGTATAAAGATATAAGGCTGGAACTTCAGTATGTTTTCAGTGCATTGTGATGCAAGCATCCTTATATTAAAAAAAAAGTTGAACTGTGGTCTGTTTGGTTAGCATTAGCATATGTATGGCAATACCAACATGGTACACACATATTTTAGAGTCAGATATTAAGGAAAGATTTTGTTACTGAGACATAATATACACTTCTGCAAACTGTAAAAAGCACCAATACTCACTTACATCGTTTTCTAGTTCAGGGGACAAAACTCATCTTTCCATTTCTCCTTCCTTATCTCTTTTAAAGTGCAAATAATACATTTCCTAAAACCACACTTTTCAAGCAGAAAACAGCCAATGGATTATTTTTTAAAAAAGAGCCTTTTCAGAGCAAACCATAACTAAGAAAAACAGGAAAATTTAGAACTTTGTCCTTCCTCACTGAAGATTTTCAATTGACTTTACTTGCGTCGGGATTGGGGACCTAAATTAGCTTTGAATAGCTTACTAAGTAAGTATCTTATCTGCACTCCTTACTTAGATACAAAGATGATCATTAATACCCTGGTAATTTAGGGGAAAAAATCAAGGTTCTCAAGCACCTTTCAGAACCAGACTGGAGGACTGCATTCAAGAAATAATGACGGAAAGGAAAGAATAAAATTGCAACTGCCTTTCTTCCCATCAAAAACAAAAATAAAAAAAAAAGAAAATCAATTTCTGGATAAATCAAGGGATACTCTCTACACAGGAGAAGAGAAAATAAAAGAGATTTATTTTTTTAAATATATATGAAGATAAATACCTTAATTGGTGAAAGAGAAGTACCCGACAGTGATTTGAAGATTTTAGTTTTTGTGAACGTAAGTTAATGTAAGTAAAGAAGGTCAGCAGAACTTCAAAAGCATAAAAAAAATCAGTCTAGCCTTTACTTCATGCATTTTTCTATCTCATTGAGAGAAGAATCAAACTCCTGCATGAAAATGTCTGTTTTGTTCCAATAGCACATAGCAGGGTCTCTTCCTGAAGCCCTTACACAAATAAACAGCTTTGAATCGCATCCACTGTGGAGGTAGCACGCCACTCCGTTAGACTGAAGCAGCTGCAGCCAACAGTTTAAATCAAATTCATAAAATGCAGGGATTGGCATTTTCAAAAGAAAATAACAGCTAATATAGATGAAAATAAAAGAAGGGTTTAGATTAATCTCCATTTTATTTCATTTTAAAGAACAAAGCTTGGAATGAGGAGAGGGTCAAGCCTAGAAATGAAGCATTCTGAGGACAAGGTGATTTCATACCATATCGAGTGACCAAATTTTGGCAAGGGAGAAGAGGAGGGGAATGACAAGGAGTGATTGAAAGTTAGTTCCTGGAAAGACTTAAAAATAAATTTTCTGCACTAACTCTGTTTGAAGATCTGACTTAAACATGTCTGCAGCTCGGCTAAGGAAACACCTGATATCTCAGTATGGAGACAGGTTTAATCCCTCTTCCCCGGGAAGCTGGTGCTGTAGCCCCATGGGAGAGGTGCAGCGGGAGACAAATGCCTGCTGCAACACCATAGACTTAGGCTGGTGACTCTTGGTAAGATTTGCAGAAGATTTGAAGACCTGAGCTCTAGGAAGGTTTGCAGATCTGTGGTGTTTGCCATGTGTCCTAAGCTCTGACAACAATAAAAGAACAGAGGGGATCATGATAACAGGGACATAGACCCCACTACATTAATGATCTTATTTCCTCATGAATGACAAAGATCAAAACTTTCAAATCAAAGATTTTAAAAGTGAGGAAATCAAACTTTGGACATCCTGGTAGGCAAAATAATTCAGACAGTTCCCTTATTTAATAACAGTTCCCTTTTAGTCTCTCGTATACTTTTTCCTCTGTTTCAAGATCTTTCCTTCATTCTTTTTGGTGGCCTTCACCGCTCATTCCAACACTGGAGGTGGATGTAGATAATTGCATATCTTGTGAGTTATCTCAGAGTAATGTTTTTTTTCCTAGCTCAGCTTCTTTTTCTTGCTGGTTTTCATTTTCTCTTCTGTCCCTTAACTCTCATCCTTTATTTTGCCTTTACTCCTCAGGTGATTCTCTGTTGGGTCTCTCTACCTTTGGAGTGTCCATCTTCCCCCACGGGAAGCCCGGGAGCAGCTGAGGAGCCGCTCTAAGCAGCTCCTGCCCACAGACCACTTGCGGGGCAGGAGGACAAACACGGCAGCAGCTTTCCCACTTCTCCTCTAACTAAAATGCAGCAAACCTCAAGGACCGGCAATGGCCCAAGGCAGCAGCCAGCCCCAGTCCTGCATCTCACGCCCTCCCGTACACTCCGCACCATGCAGGAGACGCCCTGTCTCAATGATGCCCATGCAGCACGTTCCTATTTACTACACCTCAAAGCTGAGGATTTTCACTAGTTAATGTTTAATTCATAAAGGCTGAAATTATACCTGGTGGAGGTCGATAGAAACATTCTGCACAAGGCTGAGGTGCCATTTGGTCTGTAGGATTTGAAAACAAACCCACAATCCTTCTCTGTATGAGTCTGACAGTTCCTGTATTAATTGGCTATCGTACGGCATCCATGCATGCAGTGCTGGTAATTAAGGCAGAGTCAACACTTGTACACCCTCACATTTAAAGAAAGATTGTTTGGTTAATTAGGATACAATTTGTTTTTGTATGCTTCTAGAAATTGTTCCAATAATAAGTTTGTGTACTATTATTACAAAATTTAAAACTCTCAGCAAAGCAGCTATAATCAGTGTTTCTGACTGAAAGGCATAACACCCGAATTTTGAGAATTCCCTTTTTTAATGGTATGAGAAACAACATTGTTCAGGTTTAAAATATTGAGTCTAAATGTGTTTGTTCATCAAGAGGAGGAATATGGGATTTCCCCCTATTTTTCCAGGACAATACATCATATTCAATTTCTCTTTCTTTTTTCTTTTTTTCAGTATCACAGCTATTTTGAATTAACCCATTGTTAGAGATGGAAAAGTGACAAATTGCCTCAGCTCAGCAATACAAGTATTTGCTGTCTAAAGATGTCAGCACAAAAACTTTACATACTGTATCTGACACACTGTATCTGTTACCAAAGATATGCATCTAAGCACTGCGAATTGTCATTTTTGGGGCAATGCGTAGCAGGGAACAACAATAACGAGGGGAAAAAAGATCCACAACAGTATAAGCTACAATAATAGAATTTAGGATGTAATCACTTAGCTGCTGTCTCTGACCGCAGTGGTAGAATACTACTTTCCAGCTGAGTTTAGTCTCTGAAGGTCATTAGAGATGTGTACCAATAAACATACACTCTGCTATCAGATTAGCAGACAAAACAGTTTCCATGGCAACCATTGGACAAGAGAGCTCGCTTGCATTCAGCATTAATTTAAAATATTTTTTTTTCCTCCCTCAGTCTCCTTGGAGTCAGTACTGTGAAACACAAGTGCTTGCAAGCTCTCTAATCTGCGGCTGCCTTTGAAAACCCATCCAATGTGTGTTGAAGCTGAGCCAATTAACGTTACGAGAATTGGGTGAATTGCAGAGAATCTGGCAAGGCTGTGTTTACCAATTAGGGTTTTTTTTATGATGCAAATGTTGCACACCATGCAGCAGGAATAAAAGCCAGCTATGCTGAATATGAAACTGTTAATTGCATTTTTCAGAGACACGGCTACAAGGTGAAACTAATCATACAAATGATAACTGGGTTTTACCACCTACAGTGCTTTGGTATTGCGCTTTCACTAATCTGTATTAAAATAGCCCATAAATTTTTACAGCGAAAGAAAATGCAGAGCTTAGTATACCCTTCTGAATTTTGGGGGACATAAGGAACCAGGGGAATTAAACATAGGTAACAAGGAAAGCAATCAAACTATTGTTATTAAATACCAAACAGTGGCTTTTTTAAAAAAAGAAAATATGTGTTTGTTACAAAACAATGAGGACTATAATCTATTTAGCTCAAATGAAAATCCTCCCAGTAGAAGGGACTGGTAACGATGTCAATGAATAGGAAGTTGTCTGAATGAATCAGTCCAAAGGAATATTGCAGATGAAGATGGAAAATATTTGGATCAAAAGTCCTAAAGAAAATTGGATAATGTACATTTATAGAAAGGTTTGCTAGATACTTTCTGAACAGCAGGAGATTCCAATACAGAAGACCCCAGACCGCTACACAGGATTTGGCAATACTTTAGTCTGAAGAGAGTCTTATGAAAAAGACCTTACATCTAAGTGGTCCAAATGTGCAGCGTCTTTTTTAAAAAAAGAATTAAAATATCATTTATTTCCTAAATTGTAATTCAGTAGAGGAAAGTGCATGCAAAAGGATTTTGTATCTAGAACTCCACAGAAGTTAAGCCTTATTTCTCAAAGGGTAAAACTCACCTCAGTTAGGGGAGCTCTTAATGAGAAATATTTAGAAAAAAATGTTAAATTAAATCCCTGAACAAAGTTTTTGATGGTATGGCAGTACCTAGAAACAGTAAAATTTTATTTGAATTTTGCTGTTTCTTTAAAGATTTCTCAGTATACAAAAAGACAGAATAAATGAATTTTCTACCGTTTTTTCTCCTGTAAATGAGACATTGAAGTTCAATCATTAGATAAAACTATAAGATTACTTTTCTGAAATGCACCTGGTGAATATTTAGACAGAAAGAGCACCTAAACATGTTGCCACTAACTACTACTCAACCACAGACACTACCACTAACACTGCCACTATGTCATCCACTTGGAAGTGTGAAGCATCTTGTGTATAGTTAGCTAATTGTTTCCCTGTGACAAATTGAGTTAAACAGTGATGACAAATAAAACCAGGTCCTAAGGACATTTGGGTAAGTAGGTTCGGTTGTCTTCAGGTGTGATAAAGACCACAGTACTTCTGGGACCCAGAGTCCCAAAGTGCTCTAGAAACTTTAATAAATTCTTCATTGAATTGTTATGAGAAAAAGCAGTACGATCTTTCCCATTCCACAGATAATTTGT
>Ga0181612_153876_pt1 | contig 29979 bp, 15 predicted proteins | sample HoacroProtozoa21_FD_119630 | JGI IMG/M metagenome (GOLD analysis project Ga0181612, IMG submission 119630) | Hoatzin crop microbial communities from Cojedes, Venezuel. Combined Assembly of Gp0051906, Gp0051904, Gp0051908 | reverse complement strand
CTTTTTCTTTCCTTCCTTCCTGGACACCTCAAGCAGCTTTGGCCCTAAAGGGAAGATCCCTCCTGCCTCCTCAGGCTGAGCTTACTTCATCCACTGGAACACAATCCCCAGAAAACCAAATTCAATTTCACCCCTCAATCCCCACCCCAGGAAATGAGATGCTGTTGAAATCTGGCTTCCATGTCTTCCATTTGCAGAAGGGAGAAGTGGAATTTCAGTAGTCAGTCTTGTCTCTTCCTCCTTGTTGGAAATCCTAAATGAATTCCCAAACATAATCCTCCTCAAAACGTTATTGGAAAACATGCTGTGTTACTGTGCCTTTCCAGGTAGAAAATCCTTCACTCTCCAGGTACTTGCTATGCATCTGGAAGCCTCTGATAAAATTGGGATACTGTGCAATTGTTGGGCGTCCTGTTAAGACATCTCGCAGAGCAGAGGAAAGGACACTCGAGGGACTGAATAGACATGTGTCTACCTCACAGGGATTCACGGACAGCAAGGGTTCTTCCTCTGCAAGAAGGAAAGAAGAAGTTCTGAGTTTAGGACAGTTTTCGGATATGATCAATATTTTAAAAAATGGAGTAACTAACACACACTGTTATCACCATCCACCACCCTGAAGATAAATCAAATATAGTTACAAGCCCTTAAGGCCTATGCTACCAAATAAAACTCCCCATTAGACAGTGAATTAAATGACAGCTACCTGCAATGCCCACCTCTATTACAATGTGTGGTGCAGGTGAGAGCCAAGTCCCAAAACATACAGGACAACATCAGCCTTTGAACAGGACACCTTCAGCAAGCATGTGAATATCACCCAGCTGCAAACATTAGCTACGTCAGGAGACCAGTCACTCCAGGCGCTCTGTGGAATTCACAGCAAGAGCGAGCTTTCTCCTTGGGCAGTTTAGTGGGCATAACATCCCTCTGCAAGAGATGTTGTCTCTACTGACAGTATTAGTGGCCAAGGAGGACCACATCCTAACTTAACGATCTTCAGATGTGTTCTTAATACACTATTTTTACATGTCTATGTCCTTTAGAAAAGGCACAGCTTTGCCAAAGAAGCACAGTTCAGTTCTAAGTTAGGCAGAAAAATTTCTTAGCTGACATCTCTTCTTTGCTTTCCTCATCTTTCTCCCTGACTCTGACAGCATCTCTTTAGGCTTTAAACCTCTGCACAGAATACAAGCAATATATACTGGTGGTAAAAATAAACCACAAAAACATCTCACCAATATCTTTTACCCTGTCTCTGGTCCATCTGCTCCAGAAGTCCTCAGAATCAGTAGCCAAATTCCAGATGTACATCACATCTATGGAAAATATACTACTCCACATGCCTGTAATGTGAAAGAGAGAACAGAAACTAATTGATGGAGTAGTCTTGTAAGAATTTTAATTGGTGCATACCTTTGGTCCTTCACCTTGGATACTTCCTTTCTGTCTGGATGGATACCTTCGTGGGCATACCTAGGTATGTCCTTGCTAATGCAAACTACACCTGTTCAACCTGTTTGTTGGTGTCTTCCTAGGGTTGTCCACCACAGCCCATGTGCTCACTCGCACCAGTTGCCTCTTGAGTAGACTACTTTTCCCTCTAGGCAATAGTCACCTTGCATGTAGCAGATCCGAGTCTCTGAGAGCCGCTTCACCAGCCTTCCCATAAAGAATTCACTTCCAAAGTGTTCTGCGCGAATAGACGCTCCATATTTCAGGAGACCAACTTCATAAGGAGTGAACTCCAGCCACTCTACGGTGACAGCAGCCAGATCATGAAAAAGCAATAATATGTTAACTATTGCTAAACAGAAGAGTACTGGAGAGCAGGAACGAGTCATGGGAAAGACACTGGCTAGTTCATAATACGTTGTTCACCAGCTGTAGCAGTATTATTGCCCTGAGAGAATACACATATTTTGATACAGTAATCTCCAGCAGACAAGCCCTGGTCTGAATGAAACCATAAGCATTCTGTGCAGATAATCTTGCCCAAAAGCATGTATTGCTCAGTTATAACTTGTTCCCTTAAGGGCACCAATGACAGAGAACTTCGCATTCAGCTGGTGTCATGTACTCAGCTGCTCATATTAAACAAACACTGTGACAATTAATACTAGAGAAAATAGTGATTTCCTGCCATGGGACCCCAAAATTAAAAATTTTCACTTTAATTGTTCAAAATAAGACCACATGGAACCATCACAAGAATTAGTTTCATTACAAGGTTTTTGTGGCCAGGACAAATTGTGAGTTTGGCATCTTCTGTGGTATGAATATATTTATGTTTCTGGCAGTGTATAGAACTAAAATGTTAAAGACTAAGCACATTTGGATTTTTTATTTTTAAGTGTTAGTCACTATTATGTGAAATTTTAAAAGGTATTTTTGCAATTAGAATGAAAGGACTGTTTTATTAGTAAAGTTGATTACATGCATTTAGTCTTAGTTCAGATCATTTGAATTATAAAGTTGTTACAAAATCTGGATCATAACCATTACCTCTGAATGCCTGGGCACTATAGTTGGACTTGAGGTTGATGGCCACATAGATGGGCAATGGGTTCTGACCATTATCCACTGCCTGCCGTTGGTCCGAGAGTCTGTGCTCATCTTTCTGGTTTTGATTAAAAGAGGTTAATGGAATGAAGTGACAAACAACTTGCACTTGAAATAATATGGTGTGAATTATGATCTTTATCCAGATTCTCCTTCCCATTTTCAGCTCAATGGATTGTGTAGAAGTATCTGCCATGGGATATTCCAAACTTGGCAAATATCCCATAAACAAAGAGATTGACTGTAGATTCAGCAAGGAAAAAAAAAAAAAAATATTCCCAGGAAAAAAATATATGGCTATGTGAAAGGTAAGGTACTTTCCTTGGCTGCTTTCAGGGGACAGAGTTTATTGTATTTTAATATATTTTGCAAGTATATTCATATGCAAGAATATATTCTATTGCACATGACAATTTAAAACTTCCTTGTATAAACATAAACCAGAAGGAAACTACTTAAGTTATGCTATTTTTAAAGTACGAAGATTTCTATCACTCTTTTTTAAAAGTTGTTAACGTACTTACAGAATGTTTTTTCCCCCGCTATTTGAATCATCTCCATATGCAGTCTGTAACTAAGTCTGTATAAATTTATATATTCATTTATACTAACAAAGTAGATTATTTTTAATTTTTAAGTGCCTCTTCTAGTCAGAATACTTCATGTCCAAAAGTGATTAGTTTACATTTCAAAACAAATTTTTCTCAGGATTTTTCTTTCTTTCAGAAGAAAGAACACCTTTAACTGCAATGCCCTGGCTCCTTCAGTTCAAGGTCAACGTCACTTTAAAGCAAGAGTAGTGTTTTAGTAATGGACCTGAATATACAGAATTTCATCAATCACTAAACTAATTATTTGCAGTAATAATACTGAACAGCATCCCAGGATTTATTTTCCTCTCCTTTTCCTCTCCTTTTCCTCTCCTTTATAGCTACAGAAGTTCATCGAGTTTCTCGAAAAAAAGGAGTAATACCTTATCATGTAGCATGGATTCAATGACAAGCCCCCAAAGGTCTATGAAAGAAGTGTTATGTCCTTCTTTAGTTCTCTCCATCAGGTCATTATAATAGTATTTAAGACAATCCAAAGAAAAACAGCATATCTTGGATTTGGTTACTTGCTTGCGAGCTTCCTTGATTGTGTCCTCCAGATATTTTTGTGACCAATTAGCATCTTCATATAAGTTTGCCATTGTCCTGAAGAAACATTAGAAGAAAATAATGAAAGAGAGCTCATGCCGTGGTTTGGCTTCAGAGAACTTTTGTGCAGCTTGGTTGCCTGTTTCTCAATTCATATGGGTTTCACAACTGAAAATTAACCACACCTGAAATACTGTAATTTCAGGAGCAAGAGAACTGGGCAATTCTTGGGTCTTGGGCACCTCCTGGTATTTACATTCTTACTTGTCTCCTTGAACCCATAACACAGACAGGTACACTCAGATCTCCACATACTTACAGAGAACTTAAGAGAATTTCAGCAATTACTTAGACAAAACTATCATTAAGGTTTGGACTTATATAATGGACTGACAGACAATTCAGTGAAAAAAAACTGTCTCCACTTCCAACGAGGTGTAGAGGACTGGAGCTACCTGGAACCCACATGATTAAATACTTAAGTTATTTAAATATGACATCATCTGCCGTACACCCGCTGGGAGAAGGGAGCACTTTATAATGAACAACCGTAGCTGCAGTCTCTCAGAGATCAGTAACTTGGCGTCATTTGTTGGACTGACTGCAACAGTATTAATTCCACTAGCCCCAAATACATCTTTTACCAGAAGGAGATGCACTCTAAATCCAAAATGGAAGTGAGAATAACCAGCAAATGGCAGGCATAAACTCTTCTTCCCATCTTTCTTCAATTTCCAGTCTAAACACAAATTTGTTGTGTTCAGTCTAAGGTATAATTGATAAAATATTAAAAGATAATAGAGCATTTATATGCAAATATCAGGCACTGACTGTGTCAGTGTGGTGACAAAAGCAGCCGATGAACATGACCTCTTATTCAGTATATTTTGTTTCTTTGCTCTAGGTGGAACCAGAGGAGATTGTGGGGAAAATGGAAATGCTTTTGATTTACACTGTGCCATATAAACTGATGGTGCTGTACAAATGGTCAACAGTATTATGCAGAAAGAGGGCAAACATAAACCTTGTTTGGGTCATTCTCACCATGTGGTACCCGATAAACCACCAATGTAGGAAATGCAGTCTAACAGATTGAGTTTCTGGAGACCCAGCAGGCTGCCATACATTGCTGTCAGCGATCTCGTCCCTCCTCCAGTCGTTGTGATGGCCACCACCGGCACCTGTTCAACACAGCAAGGCAGGAGGAGTGAAAGCCATGCATGCATTAGTGACAAGCATTCCTTCTTACTGCAGAAATCAGATAAGAGGTTGCAGGTGCCGACAGAAGCAGTGACGTTACTTTGTGTAAAAAGGATGTGATTGTTGCAAAAGGCTTCTGTTGCCACCACCTGACTGATGGAAGAGGGAAGGCTTTTATCATACCCACGCAGATCTGGTGGGCGGGAGGCTGTTTACTTAATATATAACTGGAAATCAACCTCATCACCCTGGAACTCTTCTCTAAGCGTATTATTAGAAGCCATCATAGCAAATACAGGATTTACCACGCCAGAGCAGATTAGCGATCCTTGCTTCTGCCTCTAACAATGACCCATGTCTCAGAAGAACGCACAGCACCCTGTAATCAGCCAGACCACACAACAGCCAAAGCCTTCCTGGCTTCAGGCCACTCATTACTTTATGTCCTGAAGCACAATCACCGACAGGGCTTCCCCCCCTCCAAGGTCCAAGTGTAACTGAAGAGACAGACTATTCTTTTAATCTTTTCCTGATGAAGTACACTCTTTGCTCCTGTTAGTACCTTGAGTTGTGTGGATGCCTACATGCTCCATGGAAAAAGGTCTATTTATACATTTCAAGTATTAGCTTCTACTTTCATCAAGCGATCTGCTGTTCTACAGTCAATAAATAGAGCTTGAAGAAAATATTTCTCCCATTCCATGAAATTAAAAAAAAAAAAAAAATACCCACAGGTGTTCTTCCTACCCTAAACTTCATAAGAACTTAAAATCTAGGAAATTTTATAAAATAATAATGAGGATATATCTGATCATCTTAACCAAAATTAGAATAACTACAAAAAGTTATATTTTGTTTTTTACATTTTCTAGCATTTTCATTATGAATAAGAATTCAAATGATAATTTTTTTTTCAGTTCAAATGTAAGTTAGTTAACAAGGTAGAGGTGATTTTCTTTCCACAATTTTGAAGTTAAATAAATGAATAGGAGAGCTAGAGTAATCAGACCTTTCCAAAAACCAGCTCTGGTCTTACAATTTTGGTCTTACCGGCTCAACCACTTTTCTGTGTATCGGGAAACTCTTAGACATCTATGTAAAAAAGTTCTTTCCAGTTCTCTTGAAAACTTTATTTGCTATATTATTCTCTGCTCTGAAAGCCAAAATACAAATTTCTTTTCAATCTGTACCTTATCAGCAGCACTATTTCTTTTAATTGTCAGCTAAAGAGGATTCTTGCTGTTGATATGTTTGTGCTTTTCTGATCTTCAACAACCCAGCTAGGCATAAACAGTTACAAAACTTATGACTGAATTACAGAGGCAGGAGCAGAGGCTACAGTGATAAAGCTACACTGTTAAGCAGCTGTTTCATCTATACAACTCAATGATGTAGTAACACTCGCTCTTCCTTTCCAGCTTGACAGTTTTATTCCAGTAGTCAGTTTTCTTAACAATACACCTGTTCTGCTGCAGAAACTACCCAAAGTATATTTATTCAGAGGTCTGTGTGAAAATTTTTGCTTCCTCCCCTTAAAATCCCTTACAAATGCCATGACCACCACCTTGCCTCTGTTACTGAGCTAAGGCACACTATTTCCCAGGCAGGATCTCCCAGTTGTTCCATGTCTGCCCACTATAAACTTTCCTTCTGAGACCCATGAGCAATAACCAAGTATAAACAGGAACGGGTTGCACTGAAGAGCTGTTGAGAAGTTTTTTGGGGCTATAAAGGCATTATTCCGCCTTCCCCGCTCTGCTGTAGGAACCAACTAGTACTTCTCTTGCCTAGGTGGCCAGGCCTGCCCCAGAACAGAAGGATTAATTAAACTGGGTGTTTTTATTTGTGGTTTCAATTTGTGAGCTAGGCCCTGATCCCCGGAGAGGAGTTGCTACCAGGGACTGTATTGGCTTGCCTCGTGCTCTTTCAGATCCTCCTCCAAGTGAAGAATCTTCTTCAGAGCAGCAGCAACATATCTCTTCCTTTTCCGCAGGAAGTCCTGCTCTTCCGTGCACAGGCTAAACCCCAAGCGCACATCCAGGTCTCCTGAGCTGGAATAGACAACGGGACAAATCAGGGCAGGCAGGCAGTAAACTCCACAAATCATCTGTAAAACAAGCTATTTCCAAGTCTGCATATTGATCAAGGAACAGAAGAAAAAGGAGCATTTCTATTGCCATCAGGGTGAAGTAGTGAGGATGAAGAGGAGTATCCAAGGTGCTTTAGACTTCTTGTGAACATGGGCACAAAGACAAGACACACAACCCAGGGAAATATCACCAAAAGGGGTAATTTCAGGAGTAATTTTTTCTGAATCCATTCCTTTTTGTTATCGTGACATCCTGGGAAACACAAGTGATGCCACCACCACCTGTTCTCAGGTTTTGACAGCTCACTAACAGTATTTAAAGTGCAGGTCCTAAGAAGCTGTGCGATGGAGCTTGCTGCAGGACTTGCTCTGCAGTTCATCACCCTCTGCTCAGCCTCTGTCCTGCAAAATCCAGCCTTTCACCTGTCCGCTGAACACAGTTCTAGACAAGCATTTGCAAACTCTGCCCTGAAAATATATAAGAATATCCATGATTTATGCCACATTGGCAACCACACTGAATTTTCTCCCTTGAGAAATGTGAAGCAGAAGCCAAAAAATTTGCAGGAAAAAAGTTACAAAACCAATCAAACAGCAACTAATGTTTTGTGCCTTCAGCGACAAAAATACACTTGCTATGGAGAAGAGCACTCAATATTGACCAAATTTTCTGGGTCATATCACCCTCTGGTGGCTGCAAACTCTATCCTAAATATTACTTTCACCAATTTTTGACAAACATGAATGTTTCAAGGGGCAATGTTGGTAACCTCTGTTCTCCAGCATATTTTGGTATAGCACAGTTTAATTTTGGAAACAGAAAAAGGTCAATTAATCGAACTTATAAAAGCAAACAACTTTTCTAGTGGTAGATTAAAATTTCTCTTGCTCACTTGCTCTGTCTATAAACCTGTATCTGCTAGATTTACATTTCAATTTATTCTCTTATGGGCTGAGACTGAGCAGGTAGTTCTTCTTCCCATGCTCTGAATTGCATTTACATAAACTGCTCCCATGCTCCGAAAATCCACCTTGTTTCCCTTCTGTGTTTCACCCAATAGTAAGGATGCTGTGCACCACACGAAGTTTTGAGCTATACCATAAAACCTCATTGTCTTCAATTTTACCTGTCGACAGTGAAATTCTGTCCCTGTGAGAGGGCTGGCAGAGGTTCAGCTGGTCAGGTCTCAGCTCCCATTCTGCTCAATGAAGCAGCAGAAGGGGCAGAAGCCAGGCTGCCCTATGTTTGCTTCGGTGATGTTGCAAAGTTAAAGAGGAATAGAGTTTATTTCAGTCATTGAGCAGATCTGACTATTGGCATAAATGGACAAAAAAAATTAATATGCGAGTAGTGCAGTTTTACTCGTGTCTAAGAATAGTAGTCATAAGATAGGCAAATTTACTCTGAAGAAACCTACCAAGGCTCATAAACTCAGATTGAACTGCATGATCCTGTAGCTGCAGCAGACTTGCACTTACCTGAGGCACCACATGAGTACAGGACAAAGCACTCACGCGGCGCATGTCCATCTCTCCACCTACCATAGAAAAAAACCTAGATAACTAGTTTACAGTAATCCTGGACGGTAGGACGAAAAGAGGCGTATCTTACCATTTTCTTGCTGTCAAGTACAAGTGAAAGGAATTATCCTAGAAATCCAGAAAATAAAGCTATTTACCATCAAATTTTAAAACATTTCTTTCCTTCAAGCTCAGGCAAAGCTCATTCAGTAAAAGAGGAGGTTCACAAATAATAATTCATATTGCAAAGGACATTATTTTGGTACAACTGATGAAAGTCTGACTCTCTGGTGTGGAATCAAATTCTCTTTTATCCAATAAGCCTCTCTGGGGCAGCTAGTGTGTCACAAACTTGCATGTTACACCACACCAGCTCACAGGGCATATGCTTAGAAGGAGCCACAAGAATGAGACAAGTTACTTTCATAAAAAAAAGAAAAAAATTACAGCAAAAGCACTCTCAATATCAATATTTAGACAAGTTACGGTCTGAATTCAGCCTGCATTATGGATTTTTATTATTATTATTATTATTAGCAGCCATTCTGGAATTATCCCAATATCCCCAAAATAGTTTTGGAATGCATGTGCATATGATGGTCACTTTCGCTCCTTGAAACCACTTAATTCCAATTTTGGGATGCAGGTTTGCAATGATTTTCATATTATTATAATTATTAACACCTGTTTCCTTAAAAGGGAATACGACAGTTATTTTTTTTTTAACATTTTCAATAAATAGCTGTACAATTTTACACAGTGCACTCGGTAACTTTATTTCTAGCAGGACAATAGTAAGTACATTTTGAAAATATCTATTTCAAGGTTCATAGCACTCACCTCTTCTACTATTATTTCCTTCTGCAAAGGGAGTGAATTCAGAGGGAAAGAAAGGACCTTGGATTTTTCGGTTTCAGTTTTATCTGCCAGCTGAAACAACATCAAAAGTGGTAAGGATGTGCACATAAAAGGTTTGTCATCTCTAGAATTTCTACTAAGAGGGCTAGTTCAGTTCACTGGTTACACTAATTTCTTCTTCTAAAGTCACTGAGGTTCACATACAGAAGGGGAACATACCTCTGCTGGTAATATGATATCCAGTCTTGTCTGGTCATTTATGACACAGTGAAATACGATGATCCTAAGGCTGGGGTCAGAGCCCAGTGAAATCTTCTGGCTTCCTTCATGGGATCCCTTCACTGTAAATGTAAACTCCTTATCTAAACATAGAGGCAGGGAAGGAAGAAAGAGAATTTTAACTATTCCAAGCAAACACACGTAAATAATATAATAAAATCTGCTCCTACTCCTCTGCATATTTTTTGTCTGAATTTCCTTATACCAAGACAACTAGGAAACAGATTGAAAACAGATATAAGACATCTTGGATCTGTATAAATCATTAACATACAGAAATTGCATAATTTTTATATACTGTAGCATACTACTTGTTAGGTGCTTTCCATGAATAAACAAAACCAAGGTTTAGTTTTAAAGGAGTGCCAGTTTAAAATCATTTTGAATTATTCACATTGAATAAGAGAGTAATTTATTTGATGTCAGTTTTTTCTGGTTCATTGTATACATTTTATTGTATATTGTGTCTGCTACAATTCAAACACAAAAATCAAGCAGACTGATCTGAAACTTCTTATAATGCAACTCAGCCATTGCTACCATTTTATTCATAAAGGTCAATTTTCTGCCCACAAAGTATCTCAAAACAGCCACAATTTTTTTATATTTGCCCCATAAGCAGCTTTACACGAGCTACTGTTTGTTTGAATGAACTTAAAAGACCAGTGAAGAGTCCTGCTATGTTTATTACAGCTACATTTTACAGGCAAAGTCCTGATTCGGTGGTGATTTGCATGTTGTGCAGACTCCTTTGATACAATTTTCCATTTAAAATTAAGAGCTTACGCTGCTTATTTTTTGTTGAAGCAATAAAAGAAAAAAAGAACAAACCCTCCTTCAGAACCCTGAATGTGCAGAAATTTTGTACATACTCAAACCCAAATTAAACATACAGGACAAGATTTCTACATATTAATTTAATTATAAGCTGATTTTAAAAGAAGATCCAATTTAGTCTAAAATTTTCATTTTGAACAAGCAATAAACAGAGTACTAATATATTTTTGTCAAGTTTTTCCTTCTAGTATATATGGCTATATTTCTGCTTTAATTTAAGATTTGCCTTGGAACTAAATACTAGACTAACTTGAATTCTGACAGATACAATCTTTCTGCAAGGTGGGGCATGGCAAAACTAAGTATTGTGTAGCTAGCTAGAGCAACATGCACAACAGATTATTAATTTTTCAACATCTGTTGTAATGACTGAATCACAACATAAAAACAATAGGTTAATGAAGCAATAACCTCACTTGTGGATTGCTGCTTCAGCTTCCCTGTATCCACTCTAACCTCCAAACAGGAAACCTCGCGTGCCTGTAGCAGGAGAGGATAAATGACGATTGAAAGAAGTGTAAATGTCATTGCAAGTGATTCATACTGTTCCCAACCAATCCCTCTAGTTGATCAATGAGCAACACAATTATTATCTGTTACCATGTTTTCAGATAACACGAGGGCAATAGTGACATGGTATTTTTCCTAAGTTTGAAACTAAAGAGGAACAACTCATGAGCTGTTTGGAGAGACAGTTAAGTAAAGAAGAGACCTATTCAAAATAATAGGCGTACTGAGATATGGGACTCTTATTAGCGTTTTACCGCTTTCTTTTTAACCCCTAGTAGTTCTGGGTGTAATGTGGGAATAATGGGTAGGAAATTCAAGTTTATAAGAGAAAGTAGGTGGCACACACATGCTGACAGCAGCCTCACAACATGCCTTTGCAGAAGATGGCACCGCACTGGAGCAATGGGATTAGTGCCAGCAACAGAGCCTTTGTCTCGGTAGGACAGTGTTGCTCACAGTACCGGCTTTGGGACACAGCTCAAAGTCTGCAGAGTTAAAAATACGAACACTTATTATGCAGGCACAGGAAAGATTGTAACAAATATACCTTACCACTAGTACTCCATTGGTAATGATGCCATCAGGATAGTCCAGACTGAAAAATAAAATGGAAAATATAATGTCATGGGTGGGACGACTTTGAGAAATATTTAAGTCTATAAGTTAACATATCACTCATTTCTCCCCCTCCCCCAACAACTTTGACATTTCTGACTTTAACATTCTCACTCAAAAATACTTCAAAGCTATTATCAAGCATAGTTCTAGATCATAAGCTAAGTTGCAAGTTTTTCCATCCACTCATGACAGATTATGAAGCCAGGCTTTTACTCCTGTCATTTTTTCATACTTGCTTTAGTAAACCATGCAATGAATTCTGACACATGACACACTGAGTTTGAGAATAGCTGGATGCTGTTACATCCATCTTGCTTATTTTGATCATTACACAGTTTGACCCAAGGTTCTATACTTGAACAACTAATACACTTGTCTAGATTTCCACAACTTTCCAAAAATTATCACAACAGTAGAAGAAATAATTATTTGATAAAATGATTCTATAAAGTGAGATGCAAAACACACATGAGATTTCAATATATCATTATAAGTGTAGATGTGTTTCCACTTATCCATCTAGGGGCACAAACGGGTTCATATACTGCAGATGCCAATTTTTGTACTCTTAAATATTTTTCACTCAGAAAAATCAGGCAAAGCCTCATTTAAGGATATCTTGCAATTTACCATTTTATTAAATTGCAGATGTTAATTCATACAATACCTCAATAACCCACATGAGTTCAAAGGGAATACATATATATATACTTAAAATTATAACGATTGATCACCAACTCCTCAACCTGTTGCAGACAGTATGAACTGTTTATTCAGACTTCACAAGCTATGGATTATACAGTCTGTAGTCTCACATAGTTATATACTTGAGATACGTATTTCATCTCAGCTGAAACCAGGCAATATGCTTCCTTTAAAATCAGATGAATGACATTGTTGTTATCCATTTTAAGAGAAGATTTATTAGATTTCAGTAGAAACACACATGAAAATAGCTTTTTAAAAATTGCCATGACAAAGGATTGTCCCAAAATTTTAAAGCTCAAACAGTTTTAAGTTTCATTTCCAAATCAGTATTTTCCTTCAAGAGAAAAATATGAATTGACTAAATGCAGTGCAGAACACTCAGGAAAAAACTTTCCAGAAGAAAACAAACAAACAAAAAACCAAACCAATCTGCCCATAAAAAAACAGTTATACACTGGGAAAAAAAAATTACTTAAGAATTTTGTAGTATCTTATTTTGAAAATGTATTTTAAAAGAGTTCAAAGAACATTGATTAAGAGTGGGCAGAAAACACTCAGTGTTTCTACCTGTATGCAGGGAAATGGGTTTAAGTATCACTGAAGTTTTGTTTCAGACACAAACTTTTGCACTTAATTACTATTACGTAGTCAAATAGTTGTTGCATTGCATGACATATGGTGTCATTATCCTCAAATACTTCATTAAAAACAATAAGGAAAGCAGAGAAACAGCACGGTGGATATTAAAAGACCTCAGCCTGCATAGTCTGGTGAAATGAAGGTGGAAAGGCAAGAAAGAATGTCTCTTCATGTAGATAAATACCCAGTAGAGTGAAGTATTATTTGAGATATTGGTATCAGTAAGCAATAAAGTTAGCTGATAGTTAGGAGGTCCAAGGCATGACCTTCAAACAGAGTGGAAGAACCTGCACTGTTGGACAGAACGGCTTGGAAGGCTCCTGGGAAGAACCAAGACAACACAGGCATTAAGCACCAACAGCTGAGGTGTCCTTCTTGGGGTGTCACCTCTGTGGTCACTGCTGTAAGGAAGCCCAGCCCCTTGACTTGTAACAGTCTCTTGTTGGTTACTCTCCACACTGCACTTCCAACTTATATATCCCAAATTTCAAGGCCTCAGCTGGTCACAGCATAAGACAGCTGTTTTTGAATTTTTGTTCTGGTTTGTTTTTTTTTAACTTGGTGATCCATACACTTATTTTAAGAGCAAAGGCACTCACATTTCTCTGAAGCTTTGGAGATCATCTGTGGCTAGAAACACAGCTGTGCTGGCCGCACAAGAGGTCTTACTCTTCGGGTTAGCAGGGACCTTTGAAGATTTTGCTTATCTTTGGAACACTGAACAACATCCGCTTCTGAGGGCTGGCAACCAACCTTCTATTAGACAGCCCTCATTACACATACTAACGCTCCTGGCCTCTCCTCCATCATAGTTTGTGATTTGTGACCTTTTTCAATACAGACCTCAGTTTTCCTGTGAGATTGGGAGCATATTATGATCTGTGGCAGGGAAAGCCAGAACAGAGACGCTTGGCATCCCTCTCCACTAAACATCTGTTGAAGGGGTGCCTAAGACTAGAGTGGACATCATGAGCCCGGGAATCACTTCCCAACACCTGGTACGCATCAAATTGCTGCCTTCTGCTTTTTAGACCATGCCTGATTTATAATGAAATGGGTGATATTGTATGGGAAGTTACAGTCACACAGATTCTCATATTACAGTTCACATTTAGAGTAGACTACTGTGCTCCATTTCACCAGAGAATCTGGATTTTTTTGATACCTATCTACAAAATTCTAGTTCTTTCATGTCAGATCCAGCTTTTTAGGAGCTTCCACATAGTGCAGGCTACTTTTCTGAGCTTTCTGACAACCCAAGAGAAGCATGGGAGAAGGTACTATTTCAATAAAGAAAGCTGTATTGACCCCAAAGATTCTTTGGTTGTCATCTGCCTCAACTTAAAACTTCTGCCTTCAGTGGTGCTGAAGGTCACAGGCCCTGTGACTTCCTGCCACAAACACAAACAGTACATTCAGCCCCCGATGGATAGAAACTCAGCCTAAACTGAGAGTTTCCTCAGCAGTGCCCAAACCAAATGGCTAGCATGATCTGCTGGTCCCCCCCCTTACAGGGGATATTTCTCAAAATAACACAGCAGAACTATAGAAAGAAAAAAGACTTTTATTTTCTAAAAATCATGCTTTTGCCATATTTCAATAATTAATATTTAACTTTTATACAACTTTTTGTACACCTATTTACATTTATTTGTGTTAAGTGGGCTTTGTTTTAAACATTGTCTTTCACATTTGAAAAAAAAAAAAAGGGAGTGGAAGCTCAGATGAAAGGTTGTGTAAGAGTGGTCCTTCATTCTTCTAAGAGTTGTTTGAGATGCATCTCCTCAACTTGAGACATCTGAAAGATAGAAAGAGGCCAAAAAGATCAGAAGACTCAGCAAATACTCTGGGGGCCCTCAGACCTCTCCTTGGAAACTCAAAATACCTTTTAGTTTGTCAGAAATTTCTTTGTGGCCCCTCAATATCAGGTGTGGGCTTCAGAAGAAGTCTGAGGGGAGGGGGATGTTGAGCGAGCGAAGCCACCTAGTCCAGCGGGACCCTGTCCCTGTAGCAACTCGTAGAGGCTCTTGCTGATGCTGGACCCTACCAGTGGAAACATAGGGGAGAAAGCTCATGTCACCCTTGATAATCACCAGAAAATAACACAAAAAACACTAAAGTATGCAAATCAGCAACCTGTGTACAACAACCTTACCTTTTCTGTCACTGCTGCTCGAGGGCAGCAGCTCTCATGCCAGTTGGGCACGTGTTATGGGCCCATAAAACACTGGGCAGGCGTTTGCAATCCCTTGGCTCGGTTGCTGGTGAAAAGGCACTTGGAGGAAGGAGCATGCCTTCCTCTCTGTGTCGTTAGGATCAAACGTCTGGGTCTCAGTGCCTGCCATTGGTAGTGGCAGCAGAGAGGTGAGCATTTGCAGGTACTGCAGGAGTGGTGTAAGAGGGAGGCAAAACTAGAGAGGGTATTCATCTTGCAGTTGTGGAAACCAAGCTACCAAAATGAAGGTTTTCTTCCATTTTAAATACAAGATAGTGGGAATGAATGCAGGAAGCAATTTTATACAGCCCACCAGTGTATCAGGACAGAATTTTTATGATGTTCTTTGGTAAAAGTAACACAAAACACAGTTTTTGCAGTGAGGTCAATAGGCAAACAAAAATAGGCGTGACAAAGGCACTATCATAAATGTGACCCAGGAAACTTTCTTGGCCTGAGGTTACGCTTCACATGTGATATTATTCATCTGAAATGCTGGAAAGAAAGAACAGGCTCATATAGTAAATTTTGCAATTGGTAAAGTCTGGAATGAAGATGGGGAAGGAATGAAAAACTACTTCAGATAAAGAGTGTTAGACAAAATGTGCTGGTGGGAATAATTATTAATTTCAGAGATAAAATGCCACATTTACCCCAAAAACGTATGTTCTCATTGTTCCCATCACAATACCAGATTGGTAGAAACTGTCCCACACAGTTAGCTTGCTGCTTATTAGCACTATGGTTAGCTCACCCCCTCTGAAAATTATCTCTAACCTCTATCAACACTTCTCCCATCCAGTAATGCCAAAAATGCCATAACCTGCTAAGCTTGCTCAACATAGGAGAGGTCGGTTTGGTCCATAGCTTTCTGGTGACCTGTCTCAGCCACTTCCATCTTTCAGACTTTTTCAGGGCTCTTTACTATCATAGGTAATGCAATCAATTGTCCCCATTTTCAGTGCACAAACCCTTTCATTAATTATTCCTGACATCACACTTTTCTATGTTGAGGGGAAAAAACCCCTCTCAATATCCTACCAAGATCACAATATTTAATTAATTCAGATGTGCTTACAGCTTTACTCCAGACTCAGCTGATGGCAGAACAGCACTGATCGCCTGACATACACAGGAAGTGCAAACGAAGAATACTAGAGGAAATGTTTATCTGCCTTCTGACAAGAAGCCCATTTTCCCCAAAGAGTGTCTTCTCTTTTCTCAGTCCTGCTGAGACCTCACAGGGACATTCTCTGACTTAGGATACAGTAATTTCGTCCCTTTGCATTTGGAGTTCTTCAGGCCACAACTGCTACATTGGACACCCAGGTACCACACTATGAATTAAAAAAGTGGATCTGCTGTGTTCTTGCTGTAGCAACTGAGCCATGACTGTGATTCATTTTAAAACCTCTTCCTTGGGACTGCCAAGGGTGGTTTTTACTTGTACAGTCCCAACAATCATCTTCCAACCAGTAGAATTCCTACTCAGATGGCACCTGCAGAAATTGCTAAATTTCTGACTTTATGTATTGAATATTTCTCCTGGAAAACGCAATTGGCTGCAAGGTCCAAGAGAAGAGTTTGACACAGAGCCATTGCACACATGCTCAGAGACAAATTCCAGCCTCTGTCCCCATACGCAAACACACTCACACACAACATCCAAGGCAGACAACCTACCCGGACCTCCCTCATCAAAAGACAGGATTATCAAGAGTATGATTCTGTGTACCAACTCCATAACTTGCAGAGGAAGGAAGACCCTAGACAGGCCATTTCAGACGTCTGTAGTAGCTCCCTTCCCCATTGCCATTACTGATGTTGTGACACTCCCAAGCTGTGACATGCACTATTTGTCTTGCCATCGCTGGGCCTTCTGCCAGTTTTGGTGCACAGTAAAAAACCAAACAATCCACCCTAGTGAGTTTCTATGAGTTGTAATAGTAGGTTCTGGGACTGCTTTAACTCTGATGGCTTTTTTGCTTGTGAACACTAGGAGATCTTTCCTTTGCCATTCATAACACTGAGCTACTGCCCTTTCTCCAGCAAGCCCCACTTTCCCCTTCTGTCAGGAATAAACACCTTATTCGAAGCCTCCACCAATGTATTATTCTGCTAGGCCTCCTGAAGTGCCCCGAACACCTTGAGAAGTTCTCAGGAACACAATCCCTTCTCCACAGTCGTTTTAACAACACTTTCAGTCCAATAACATGGTTCAAATTGGTAACAGAAATCCTTTCAAGTAACTTCCTCAGAGTCATAAAGCGTATTATGGAGACAGACTAGAACACCCATGATCCTGCATCAGACTTCGTCTCCAGTTAGAGCATCAGGCTCCCAGATTTCTCCACAGCATGAATTAGTTGAAGCAAACATGTCCCTAAAGAGTCAAACTCCACCAACAGCTTTCAAGTCTATCAGCTGAAGCTAGTGCTGCTCCTCCAGTTTTGCTGGTTCCTCAGTCCTCAGCCTCCCACAGTGATCTTCGCTCCTTACTTTACGCAGAATGTTTAGTTCCTCTCCCTGCTGGAGCTCACACTGAAGTCTACCACAGCACCCTACATGTAGCCAGATGAGCTGAACAGATCAACTTACAGGAGAGCATTTTATAATGGTGTGGGTTTGAAAAGCCAGATTCCCAAAGAAGGGAAGACATAAGACATTTAGGCTTGTCACTCCTTCTTCTAAGGGTACAAACTTCCTGAATATTATAATTGTCCTCATACTTCCTTGTGTATGAATTCAATAACAAAATGAGAACAGGAAGAAGTTGGGTCCCAGGAGGCAGAAATTAAACAGGGCAAAAATGACATTTTCAGACAGTTAAAATCTAAAAATACGTATTCTGAAATTCCAATTCACTATACTTGAATGAAAACATCTAGACACTGCTTTGAGAGACTGTAGGTTTAAGAAGCAGTGTCACCTATGAGCCAGCTTTCCAGACTATTTTTATGCTGAATACAACAGTTTATATAGATTTAGGACTCTACTCACGTGTTCTGCAATGTGAACTCCACCTCCAGCTCCTCACGTGTCTGAAGAAAGGGGAAAAAGAAAGGTATATTACTTATTTTTCTTCATAGCTTTCATCATATCAATTACATACGACTTGTGAAATACATATTTAGAATAGCACTTAAGAAAATTCCCAGACCGTAAGAATAATTTGCAAAAAAACCCTGAGGTGGCAACTGAACACATTGAATTGGAAGATACTGAAAGAGCAGTTGCTAAAACTATTTTTTTGAAATCTCAATGCTATATGAGCATGCAGATGTAGGAACTGCTACTTTGCTACAACAGCCACTTTTCAGATTTTAATTCCCAACACAAAAAGAATCAGCTGCTTTAATATTATTAAGGTTTAAAGTGGTTGAAAATTCAGAACTCTTATCAACAACCAACAAACATGCCAGAAATATTCAGAATTAAGGCACCGAGTAATTAGTTCTAGCTAGTTCCATGCTAGATTTTTAGCACAGAGATTTGCTCTTAACATGAACTAGCATGGAGCACTCATACTGGGATTTTAAGTCTTTCTTATAATAGCAGCAAAATACATTTTAAGTATATTTTTTCCTATAAGGAAACACTGTAAAAAGATATACTTAGATGGAAGGAAAGAATTTGCTTTTGTTCTCACCAATTCCATTGCTCACCTGTGGATTCAGCTGAAACTTCACTCGAACAGTACGTCCTACAGTGAGTTTATCAATGTCAAACAGAACTGTGCAGAGTTCATCATCCCTGGTGATGGTGTCTTCATCACAGACCTTTAGCTCCAGCACATTCTGCAAAAAGAAGTTAAGAATATCACGGAGTTATATCTAACAGCTCCATAAGGAAAATCTCAAGATGAGGTTTTCCTCCCTTCCCCCACTGGTTTTAGGGGAAGAAGGAAAAAGGAGGAAGAGAAACAGAAAAGGGAAATACATTTGGGAGTATTAGACTTCACATTGCTGATAACTGTACATACACAAAGAAGCAGGCTTGTCTGCCTGGGGAAACAGAACAAGACAGAACATTCATGAAATTGTGATAAATGAGTGTATTAAATGTTTCTACACTTATTTTACGGTGTTTGACTCGAAGTGTATAAAACAGGCACAGGTATATAAGGAATGTTTAAAGCATTTCCTCTCCACCATACCTAGAACTAATTGATCTTACTATTATTTTTATGTGATCTTTATCTTGGTTTTCACTTGTATATGTCAAGATCGGGAATAGGATAGCAAGGCCATATTCTGCAGGGCATTTAATTTCTTCTCACTGCTTCAGTGCAGTAGATGTTTAAGTAACAAATAGCTGAAGCAGAACAATATCAAAGACAATGTAAGCAACAGAGGTTGTTTTCTAGGCATCTTTAATACCTGCAGTGTTTGGAAACTAGCTATATACCTATTAGCTTATGGTAGTTTTGCATAATCTTCTGACTACCTGCAGACAACAAATGGTGAAAACCATTTATTATAACTACCTTGACTCGGCGGTCGATCTTATAGCAGAAAGCTTCATTCCAGACAGGGTTTTTGCTATTCCTGATGGTTCTGGTCCGAACCTTCTCGCTTGAGGCAGTAGGCAGCCACAGTGTCACGTAACAATCTGAAAGGGTGACTGTATGACGAGAAGACAAGCAGAGTGACAATGTATCCAGAGAAAGAATTACTGCACTGTGCCTATTTAACCCTAATAAGGCAAAGATAGCATGGTAGGGGATTTCTTCCTAAAATATACAGGGTAAGGAGTAAATAACACAATGAAGCAGTCACAGGAAAACAGAAACATCCTCACACATTTGCCATGCTCATTCCCACCTTTTCACTTCAGTCAGACATACTTTTGTTTTAAGGTGTTACTTTATAATAGACGTAGCACCGTATTCCACATGTAGTACATGCACATCTATCCATGTTGCATTTAGCTTTATATTCATTACTACCAAATGACTGGGGCAGGGTAACGTTTCTGAAATGGAATAATTTGTTTATATATATAAAAATAAATCTACAGGTATATGCCCTCTGCCACATGTGCTCACACCAGCTCTAGGATGGCTCCTCTGTCACTCAGGCAACACACCTCAACCTTGGATCTGGGTTGCAGAGAGACTTGTTTTCTAGCATTTTCTCCCCAGATTTGGTAGCTTAACTAACTGAAAGCATTTATCAAAGTGCTGGCTTAAATGAAGAACAACTGATTTTTTTACCAAAAATTGTTCCCACTTCAAAGATGAAAAGTTTGATTTCCTAATCACAAATTATAATGTGCCAATTTCATATATATTCATACATTTGACAGAATTTTGGAAGTTGTGTCTTTCTCAGCAATCCTTTTAGAAAACAAAATCGGTTTCAGCACAATGGTTAAATTACTATTCATTCTATTCCTTTCTAGTATTCTGTCTTCAGACTGGAAAAATCTTGCTGTCACTCATGCCTGGGGAAGGAAGCCATTAGTGCCACCAAAGACATTAGCTCTTTCCATATTCTGACCCGTCACGTTTGGAGAGAGAACCACCAGGGAGTGAGACTTGCAGCAGCTTGATACAGGCACCAACGGCCTTTCTCTCATACCTATAATGTAATACATATCCTCTCTATTAGCAGTGCTCAACCAGTCATCTGGTTCTTACAGCGACCGTATGAGTCAGAAGAAGTCAAATAATTCAACCCATAGTCAATATCTGCATCATGCTCAAAACCTGTAATAGTGTTATTACATCATATTAAGTACAATTTTTTTCATGTATTTCCTCTTTATCTTTCAGTGACAACTACAGATTTGGGTTCTTCTAACCAGCCATATTTTTCCCAAGCTGTGCCTTTATTGCATAGTTAACCATGCTATCACAGTCAGCAAAACCTTGTTAATGACTGCAGGAAGGAAAGCGTTTCCAGAAAGTGGCCTTAGCCAAACCTGATCAGAAGAACATGACTGATCAGATGCTTGGTAGAGGCACAAGTGTGGGCAGATGAAAATGTAAATGGTTGATGGTAATTAATGCTACAACTTCAATTTTCAAAGGGCTTGAAACGCACTTACGAATTACTTCACAGTGGCAATGTAAGGATTAAGCAAATCAGTACATTGAGAAAACTTGAATGACTTGCCCAAGATTCTATAATGCAGTCAGTGTCAGGGTCCAAAACACAGTTTAGATTTCCAGGCCTATACCCAAATCTATGAAAATTATCTTGCTCTGGAACAACAGTAGGGAGAAATACTTTTAAAACTTATTTGGTTTTCACTGGTGAAGTAAATAGGAACATGAGAATCAAAGACCAAGAAGAAAGATTAATTTCAATAACTTAAGTACAAACACATCACTAATGAGAAAAAATTAAAAGAAAAAAAAAAAAAAAAACACTGACATGCAGAACACCAAGGTTTAATCAGAAAAACAGGAAAGCTAAAGTGGAAGAAATAAATACTAACTCAGAATTGTAACAAGCAGCATACTGTTACCATTACAAACAGGTAGAAAGGGGATATTTTCCCATAGTTGAAAACACTGAGGTTTCGAGGAAAACTAACTGAAATGTTTGACTTTTTAATGCCTCAGAAAAGGTAAAGACTGCCTGAAATATTCTTCCCCCTGCAGAAAAAAAATGAATAGGTTTTCCATGATAATTTGAGTTACTTTCAGAAAACAAATTTTCTGCTGAGAAAAGACTCTTGCAGAAAATTTTTCAACTCTCTCTGCCACATACACTTTAAAAAAATCCTTGGGATGCCCAAGTTCTGAATTTGGGGCATCTAAAGAGGATAAAGATAGGATATTCATCTGTCCTTGAGACCAAAATACAAGGTAATAAAGCAACTTGATGTGGCAGACATGCAAACAGGCTTCATGAAGAAAGACTGTACAATTCCCTGTGGTAAGGAGTGACTGTGAGCAAGCTGTTCCTGAGAAAGACAGCTGCAATAAACTGAAGCATAAGCAGGCGACCTGCTGGAGTACACAAATGCACACGCAATTGTGCATGCAGGTTTGCAGATGCAATTGCAGTGACTGCCTGGTCACGTTACATATTTGGTTAGCGCAAAGCACCACTTAGGCATTTGAACATCTGGATTTTATTAAATAACAAGTAGTGTATAAAATTATAAGCCCACAAAGCATGTGCTTCTGTACATAAAAATAGGTCTTTAGTATCTAAGAAACCCAGAACTTTATATTTTATAAGGTGCTCTCACTTCACCCAGTGAGCCAAATCCCTTTTTCAAAATGACACAGTAAATATCATAAAACAAAGCAGTTTGATCATCTGTCATTTCTAGAGTAAAATATGTTAAGACAAAAGCAGTAAACAAGACATTCAGTAAATCATAGCAGACTTTTTAAAGCTGGAAACTGAAAGGAAAAAGATAAACAAACACAGGAATATTATATCGCAGAAGATGCAGAAGTAACCCAGAATACCACAAGTAAGTGCAGCAGAGATTTGTTCCCTGACAGTAATCATTCATTCATTCAAAACAACTGTTGCTGTTAAGCACAATTTCCGTGTGTTCTAACTACATGCCTCCTGGCAGATACCACCAAATCCACCTCAGATAAGTTTTCCCTTTAGTTTTGACCCATCACACTAGTTAAAATCTTAATATAGTTGATTAACTAAAATTTGCCAGTGATTTCCTTAGAAACTATGATGTGCTGCATGAAATTCTGAGTATACCAAAAGAAAGTTAATTTTCAGCCATGTCCAGCAAGATTTTGGGGGAACATATTGTGGACTTTTCCTCTTTGTTTTACACCTTTCCATTTTATTCTTGTAGTTTTCAGATTGGTATTTTCTTATTCTGTTTGTCTTTATTTCACCTTTTCCTTCCATGCCTTTCCAACCTCTTTAAACAGATGTTTCACCATCCAAATTTCCCCATGAAAATGACTCAGTGGCATAACTGCATTTTGAAAGACACCCGAACAAGCCTCACCGCACCCAGGATGTTATAGAGGACACACATCTGTGGAGCAGAAGCTGTGAAGCTCTTCAATGAATTGGAAAAATCAGAATTAAATCAGTCCCTCCCCCTAGGTGAGTCAGTGCCACATCTGGACAGTGAACAAACCATTCTTTCCACCTATCGCTGTCTCATTCTCCCACTGAGGATTTTAAATTTGCTGCCACAGTCTCGCTCAAGAAGCCAATGCCCACTAGTCTGCAGAGGCAGAGGAGGTGAATCATTACAGGGCTTCCACAGCTGGGTTTCACCAGACTCTGTAGACCTCCCTGCTGCAGAGACTTCTTCTGTCTTTGGCTCTTCTTACTATTAAATCTTGTTCTATGATCTGTCTATACATTTTTCTCTTGTGGTCTCTATTCTAGATATTCTTTTCTTGCTTCCCCTCACTATCGTCACTCAAGCTCCTTTAAAACTCTCATGGTAGTGCTCTATTTAATTTTTTCTGACCTTTAAATTGCTCTTTTTTCTAGATTAAATAAATTCCCAGACACACTGGATTTTATCATCTCCTCTTGCATACTTATACATTCTGCAGAAATAACAGAATTATTTTTCTTGTACTTCTGTTATTTTTACAGACTTTCCTACTACTGCTGATTTTACATTTGTGACATTTTTGTCCAGAAATTCTGTAGGGAATGCTCAGGTTTCTTACTGAAAAGTACAAGAATTTTCATCATTTAAAGAGCACCCCTGTGATCAGCAGCTAAGTCTCATACATTGAGGTATGAAAGCAAGAAATCAAATGCATCACCTTGCTTGAGTTAGCCTCGTTACACTTAAGAACAGAAAGAAATGCTTCAGTATCACAATAAAAATAATTCCTGCAAACTTGCAGCAACATATCTTTTTATTCCTACAAAATTTAAGAACAATAACATTGACCAAATATTTTCTTTACTTTAAAGAACTATAAGAAACATCCAACAACAGTAGAAGTACTCACGCAAGTCTGCCTTCCGGGCATTCCTCACTCTTAGTATCTTTACAGTGAGCAAGTTGAAAGGAGATACTGGTCTCTGCACAATAATTCAAAATAAGAAAAAAGGCAACATTGAGATCAATATTATAGTCTATAGTCACAGATTACTGTAACCCTAAAGTTCTAAGGACTTAGATAAAACAAGTTTTTTAAGGTTGAGCAAATATTATTTATCAAAACAACTAGAGCAGTTGGAAAAACTACAAATTTTTGGCACGGAATCCTTTTCAGCTCTGAAATAGAAGCAACAGATTTCAAAACCACATATGAGTTGAGAATAGGTGATGAGAGTTTGATTTGATAAAGATGACTTCTTTCTAACACTGCTCCACTATTAACACAGTAAACACCCCTACAGCATTGCATGGGTGTCCTCGCCTTTTACACACCACTGCCTGCGACAGAGCAGACTGTCTCTGGGACACCAAACACTGCCACAGTAGCTGTGCAAGCAGAGCTAAGCAACCACCATGCACCAGCAAAAGCTCCTGCATCAGGAAAAGCTCCCACGCACAGCCTAAAAGGCCAGAAATGCAGCTGCCAGTGATGAAATACTACTCATGAAGACTCTGATCCATCTCTGATCGTTAGCCCTGATCCCCAGCCAAAAGCTACAAAACTCTTTCCAGAGATGATCTTGGTAATTAACTCACAACTCCACTAGATATCATACACCTTAGGCTCAGAGATATTAATTGTATAATACCTCATAACTGCCATGGTTCATGCTAATATGTCTTCATATTCCTCAGCCCATAAATTAACTCTTTCTCTATCTCACCTTGGAGATAACTACTTTCTTTCCTCTCCCACACTAACATCTCCTGTTTCATAGGTACCATTTTTCCTTTTAAAATCATTTTATGTACAGATACCATTTCTCTCAATACTTGCTTAAAAATTGGTATTTAACTTTGAGTGTACTGATTCTGTTTTAGAAGAGAAAAAGAAGGTCTGGGGCACGAAAACTTGTCTAATCTTTCTGTCTATATCAGTTGGTAAGAACAGATATTAACGCTATCCATAAACCCTCTCACTCCTGCATTCATAGACATACTACACTCCAGTAAAGTTAATACAGTGTCCTGACACAAACACATGGGTTTTATTACTTTGCATTTGAAGTGCCTGTATAAATGATAAGCAGCAAAAGTAAAAATTATGTACTGATGTTAACTAACAAAATGTACCTTGCTACTATTTCCTTCATACATCCTATACATTTTGCCAGACCATTTGTCCTTCCAGCTGTAGCACAAGGCTTATCCTGAAGTGTTTCACAATGCTTCAACAAAGCATCAAGCAACTGGGACCATGGCGTGGCACTGGACACTAACATAGTGTAATGAAGCAGGTCCTTGTCCTCACCAGCGAAAACCTCAGCACCTCTGAAAATGCATCAGCAATGAAGAGGAGGCTCCAAGAAACAGCCTGGATGATCCCCAGCATGTTCTGTTGCACTTCCCTTTGGCTTGGTAAGGGGCCAGAAGATGCAGAGTTGAAGGTCAGTGAGACAGTAGCAGGAGGGTTGGAACAGTCACAGATATGGGCAGGTTTGTCCTACATTATCTTAACCTGTCCAGACTGTAGCACAGGGCACATTTTTATGGTGCACAACTTGAAAGCAGTTGAATTGTCAGCTGTGGGATATTTCAGCTGTCTCAAAGGGTGTATCACACATCTACCTGCCTCCTTATCCCAAACATGGCCACAAAGAACAACCTGGACAAACTCACCTTTAAAGAAAAAAACTAGTTCTTTTTGAGGGGGGAAAAATATTACAGTCTCCAGTCAAAAGCAACCAAAAGACATCATGCCCAGACTATGTAGTTGAACTTCCAGAACTACTTTTCTGCATACATTAAATAGACCTGGGTAGAACACATAAGCACTCCCAGGCACAGTGACCTATAGCCAAGGCTTATCTATCCCTGCCATATCTACTGACATGTTTGCTACATTTATGCTTGGTCCTTGCTTTCCCACCCAATAAATCCTAAATTTTTTTGTCCCCAGCAGTGCTATTTCAGCAGAAGAAGTGGAGCATATCTTTACCCAGGAAGGATGGGGCTTGCATCCCTTAAATACAGAAGAATGGACTTGGGCAGAAGTTCCCCATCCCACAGGAGTGCTATAACCACTGGGCTGGACACCATTTTAAAAGAATAACCTTTGCTCAGCTCTTGAAAACAAGCATCTAGACCTCTACTTCATGCATCTCAAGTGGATAGTGGTATCTCCCCACAGCCTTAAGTGGCATGCAGAGATGGGATCCAAGAAGGGTGTTTACGTGTTCAGTTGTCCCTGTTAGCTGGGTGTGCGTATTTATGCGGTTCCCTGATCAGCTGTTACAGTTCACATTCTGGTGCATCTAACTCTCCAAACATATCAAATCAATCCGCAGTGCTTCACTTCCAGTTACAGAGTCTTTTCCCATACTACAGACATGGAATTCAGACCTTATAGCTCCTAACCTTTAGGTGACTAAATGCTTTGTCAATTCTAGCTGTCAGCAACTTACTCAAAGTCACACAGAAAAACTATTGAGGGTGTATCTTAAACTGGATGATCTGCATGTAATAGACAATGACTTCCACATCTTTCCCTTTAATGTTATGATGACCATATCACGGGCTGGGTAAGTTCTGAGGCCAGAAGTCTCCCAGGCCAGTTATTACGCACACTTTGACTTTCAGCTTCTGTATTTATTTCGTCTGAGACATGATTGTTACCTCATAAACCGGAAACACAAGCCAGGCATTTAAATAATTACTGTTGAAACTACTTAAATATATGAGATTGCAAATGCAGGACTTGGTCACACTATCCTACGTCAGATAAAAGTTCAATTAAGTCCTGTGGCACACTTGTGCAATCCTCACATATCTAGTCCCAGGGAAGTCAACAGCAGTGTTCACATACTTGAGTACTCATCCATATGAATAAGTTACATAACTGGGCTCTAAAACTGCTCTACTTCAGTAAAATACCAAGTTTAGAAGTCTTCTATAGAATTTTTTTCTTGAGAAGGCTAGAGTGAAACACATACAACATTCTCAAGTTACATGAAAAGAAAAGGCAGTTGTCAAAGTAAAAGAGCATGTCAGATCTATTTGGAGCAGAGCACTCTTCCACTAGTTTTCTCTTCAAAAAGGAATAGAAATCTCACCACTACTTTGGAAACTATGAAGACCAACAAAGAAAACACTTGAGCCTGTCAGAAAGAGTGGCAGGACTTTAAAACAGATCATTGCTTTCTTCTGACCTGGGTCAGGTATGTGGCACCTTTTAACTTCAAAGAGTTTGGGAACTTCAAAGGCAGACAGGATTTCATTACCTTACTATGTCTACCACCTCAGGCAAGGTGAAATGCATAAGAAACACCTTTCCTTGTACTACGTGTTTTGTATTTATTTCACCTATTTTAAAATATCCCATAGCTGGGTCTTATGAAGTCAGAATAAGTCACTGGGGTTGTTCCACAATAAAAACAAATGGAGCAGCAGTGACTCAAAGACTGTTTCTTTCCAAGAGCTATGTAAAACTTATGTGGCTTCAGACTGCCATTTCCACGTGATTTTTCTTCTCTTACTGTTTGCATCTCAACAGCTAGACTTGCATGTTAAAATAAATCAAAATCTTAGAAAAGAAACCAAGTCAAGTATTTCCACAGCTCAACATGGCTTTTCCTCAAGACCACACTAGCCTATATTATTTTGATATGATACAGTCACTTGAATGATCTAAGAAGTATTACTTTTTTGCCCGTCAGGTTAAAGGCACTATCAACATTTTCTTACCAAATATTTTACATATTCCCTTTAATTTAAATAGCCACTCAAGTTTAAATCACACACATCCCATGGGTTGTCCTGAAACTGACTCTGATAATGAAAGCTGCTTTCCTTAACCAAGTAACAAAAAAACCAACTCAGATGTAATATGCTTATATATTTAACATCATAGATACCAATTTGCATGGCAAAAAAAAAAGCTCAGGTCCTTCCGATTTTTGTTTCTGTGAGCCTCGAAGAATCAGGGCAGAGAGAAGGGGCTCTGGATCCTACTCTGAGTTGTATGTCCTATATTCAGGTCAGTTCTGCCACCCTAAAGACAAGAGGTACAATCTGAAGCCACTGAACTGTAAAAGTCTCACACCTAGACACCTACTAGTAATGTACAAAGCACTAAGGATAAAAAAATAACAGCTTGATCCTTTAAACACAGGCTACAGGATGACAGAATTACAGAATGTTCGGGGTTGGAAGGGATCTCTGTGGGTCATCTAGTCCAACCCCCGTGCCAAAGCAGGGTCACCTACAGCAGGCTGCACAGGACCTTGTCCAAGTGGGTCTTGAATATCTCCAGAGAAGGAGACTCCACAGCCTCCCTGGGCAGCCTGTTCCAGTGCTCCGTTATCCTCAGAGGGAAGGAGTTCTTCCTCATGTTCAGACAGATCTTCCTAAGCTTCAGTTTGTGCCCATTGCCCCTTGTCCTGAGTCAACTTGTAGATATAGGAACATTAATAAAATATTAGATAAACAGAGATTTGTGGAAATAAATTTGTATTGTTTAACTTGCTGTCAAATTGTTAGAAAATAAACTTTTCATTTTTAGTCACTACTTCATCAAACAGACCACTGACAACTATCATACTATTGTAAATGCAGTTCCATATTCTATTTTTTAAGGACTATAAACCACAATACAGCCAATTTGCTTATGATTTATTGAACTCTGGTCAACAGAATTCAAGTAAATCATATTGTTTCTACTGATCAAATGAGTGTAAATTCATGCTTAGAACGTATCAAATATGACTACATCCATTTAAGGCCTGTTTTGCACCATTGATTGAATTTAAAAATTTGAGTCAGATCATTTTTGTCTCCAAAAGATTTAATATTAATTTTAAATATCTGAGAGTTCTCTGTAATTCACAAGCGATCCGCCTAGTTTTACAGTTGAGAACTACTTTCTAAATGAAAGTAAATGTCTCTAAAAGACATTAAATGTGCAAAAGATGATACAACTTAAAGAAAAATAAAATCACAAATCTTTGAAATCTCTTCGTTACATTTTTTCCCAAGAGAATGAAAAACATATTTTTTTATATGCCGTGACTCGAGTATTTTCGTTTTATATAATGCTTTCATATTATTTTCTTCCTTATCCTTCCATCATCTTTCTTCATTACTACTACTAAAAAATACAGTGCTTAAATATAAAGATTGATTTGACATTTTAAGTTATTTGATGTTAGTATTGTTAGTATTAATAGGAGTAGTAATAGTAAATTTACTAGTAAGGCTAGTAATAGTAATAGTAAAAAAAATAGTAATCTATTAGAACATATATATTTATTATTATAACTATAATAACCATTTTAGTCATCTCAGCAAGATATGAAAAGAAAGACAAGTCAGATGTTCAAACATGAGATAATTTCTAGGATAACAAAGGAAGTCAAATATGTTAGAGCCACAAGTACCACGAGCAAAACTAAAAGATCTCTGTGCCTAGAGTATACAGCATAATTATGTTCTGTCACTATTACCTGACATAAAACGCCTCATTATCTATAATATCTTTGCATACAAGTATAAATCAAGGACAAAAATAGATGTAAGTTCAAAACTCTTTCAGTAGGTAAAAAATATCTTTAATAAGAACTCAGATAATCAGCCGACATAATTCAGAAAAGTTCACCTAGTTCACTAGTTTACAGCAGCTCTATATTTCACCTGTTCATTTTTCATTTAAATATCATAGTTTTGTTGCAGTAACAGTGAAATACTTGAATAGGTATGCAAGTCCATTTTCCGTAAAAGCAGTACTTAATCAT
>Ga0181612_135159_pt1 | contig 30000 bp, 19 predicted proteins | sample HoacroProtozoa21_FD_119630 | JGI IMG/M metagenome (GOLD analysis project Ga0181612, IMG submission 119630) | Hoatzin crop microbial communities from Cojedes, Venezuel. Combined Assembly of Gp0051906, Gp0051904, Gp0051908 | reverse complement strand
TGTACGGATCAAAAGTAATTAAGAAACACACAAGAACTACTTACTTTACACTCCTGCATTTTATTCGCTTGCTCCAAAACCCTGGTTAGAAACCAAGGCTGCCATTTCAGGACACTGGAAGCACCAAATATATGGTGAAAATAATTAATTTTTAAATTTGTGACCTGAAGGGAATTGCATGGTATATATACTCATATTTAACACTCAGTTTTACATTCATATCTTCAGCATGCTACCACATACAAATTATGACTGACTTCTAATGTTCTAAGTCAAAAAAAGACAATCTAATAAATTCTTTTAACATATATCCATCTGGGCTTCTAGGCACTAATCTAAGTAAGAATAATATTAATACAGTATTAATCGCACTGAACTGAAAGGCAATCTCTAAAAAACATTGCCATTTCTCAGGCATATAAGAATAGGCTACTTAAATTAAATGCAAATTGAAGTAATCAAAAATTTTCTTCCATAGTATCTAGGAATGGCACATCATCAAAATAAAACAAATTAAAATAATCTATCTATATATCCAGCAGTGCAGGAGTAAAGGGAATAGAAGATTATATTAGATGTTTGCAGTATTTGAAGTGGCATGCTTTATCCACACTACTAGTGGAAGGGATCCTTGCACAAGAATTATAATAAAATCAGTGTGCATCTTTTTGTTCTTTCAGAATCTGTCTGTTAACCTAAAATACTAGCCAGAACAAATCGAAGGTAAAAATCTGCCTAGAGCAACCATTTTCTCTGAAGTGTTGAAAACCAGCAACAATAATTTTCCATGTTTCTGGTCATAGCAATAGAATCAGGTGAAATACCAGGAAAGGTGATCACTTCTGTCCCGCATGGATTTATTGTTTAAATTTTGGCACTCTACACTTTGGCTGTGCGTTGTCACTTTTCCTGCAGATTCTCAGGCATGTTCTTTCCAGGTCCTGTGCACACCCTGCTGTTACCCTCACACACAGCTAACTAACAAGTGAGAGAAATTACTCCCCTAACCTAGCATTTTGGCATCCTTGTTGTACTAAGTGCTGAGCAGTTCACTAGCAGAACTCCAGTGGTCCAGATCTTACTGGAGCACAGTGAGAGGTCAGGTTGCAGAAACTAATATTGGGCTAAATACCTGTGAATAATGACTGCCCAAGCTGAGAAATGGAAAGCATGGACATGTTGATATTCTGGCAAATATCCTTTCAGGTCTTCCTAAATAAAGACGTTTAAATGGGTGCTGATATCACTTTCCTAGACAGCTAGGATCTTGCTCACTCCAAGATATCTCATCTGATATGGCCAGATATACTCTAATATGCAAATACTATTAGAAGAATGCTAATATACTACTGCTAATATACGTCTCTAATATACTTGCACCATTAAAATGATGTTTAATGTCATTTGAAAAGGTCACATTTTCTGCAGATTCTAACATCATTCTTAATAGAGACTCCAAAAGCTTTTTAAAATGTCTTCCATCAAACTTATTTACTCAATTCTACATCTATCCAGTGTGGTCCAGCTGTCATATGATTAAGAAAACATCAAAATGCCTCACAGAAACAGTTCTGTAATCTTAAACTTCAAGCTTAACAACATCCATTTGAAAAAATTTGTTACAAGAGTGCCTTTGAGCCAATTCAGAGGCGTATTCTATGATTAGTTTTTGCAAAGGTGCTAGCAGCAGGTCTGTGGGCTGAGCACTCTGAGGCACTATCAACAAAATGTGTAAGCACCAGAGAGCAAAGCCTGATCTCTCCAGTCTAGTCTTTCCCACTGCTGTTCTAGTTCTTTTGTTCATCATCGTGAGTTCATCATCACCTCTTCTCTTTCCCCTGAGAGACCTTGGGAGTTACCTAGAGGGTGCTCCTTACTAGGAACTGGAAATGAAGTATCTCTCATCTAAGAGTGTTTACCTTAGAGATAAAATAAGGAAGAACAGTAAAAAGGTGCAGTTTGAAATGCTGTGAGTACCTCTAGACAGTAAAAAAGCAGATGATATTAATGATGCTCTTTTTACAGCACCATTTCTCAGAGGGTCCAATCCCTAACTGACTTCACAAAAGTGTGTATTTACCCATATCAAGGAGCAGGGTACAGTGGTACAGCTTTATCCTCTCTTTCTGCATTGGTCAGACAGTTTTCCCTGACTTGCACCTCAAGCTGGTTGAGAGTGAAGAAAAAAAAATGTTCTGAATTTTTTTAAAAAAATTATTTTTCTTGTTTTCCAGCTACTCACTCAACCCTGTGAATCAGAAAACAAAACCCCACCCAGCTCTTTAAAGTCTTGATTTAAATGTTTAAACACCAGTTCTAAGCACATAGCATTCCTGGTCTGTGGTGGGAAACTACCACACAATATGCAAGAGCTCTATTGTCTGAGAGGAAACAAAATGCATCAGGAAGAGCAAGATGGAATTCTTTTACACCCTAGTTGCTCAGTCAGCAGTGTTAGCTCAGCTTGGTCTGAGAATGGCTAAGTTAGGTAAGGAGACCTTACTGTAGTTACAGTAAGAGAAATGTGGAAAAATAGAAGAAACCTGTCTTGTCATATGACCACTATAGCTCATGCCTTCCCATATCAAAGGCCCTACCGCTCTAGGTCAGCCTTTTGGAAGGCTAGAGTTCTCCTTTTCCACTTAGGCCTCATAGACCAACTTTTCATGAAGATCAACCACAAAATTAATAAAATCATTATCAGTGGCCAGATGTACTGATGAAGCCTTCCCTGAGGGACAGAACGGACCTGCTGTTCCACTCAGTCTCAACTACACAGTGGTGGGAAAAGGCACGCTGTAGCTGTGAAGAGATGGCTTGGCCACAGAGCTGGTAATGCCTCAAGCACTGCAGTAAGAGCACCCTGGGAACACCTGACAGGATGCAAATTACTGAAAACCCTCTTGGGCAAGTGTCCTGAAACCTTTTGTTCCCACTACAGTTATTGTTTCAACAGAAATGGCAGAACTGGCATGTAATCCTGGTGGGTCAGCGCTGCAGACCAGCTGCAGGGTTCCCCGCTGGGAAGGCTGACCAGCTTCTCCCTTGCTGAGTTGGAGAGGAAGGGAACACTACTGCTTGGAGACCTTTACACCACACCTGAAAAGTGTGTAAGTGTTGCTACCTCTTCTCCGCAGGTTGGGAAACCATGGCAGTGAGAGATGAAAAACCAAAATGATCAACTGGGTTTCAGTCAAGGCTGCAGCAACTTGTGGTGCTGCCAGGTGGGGTAGGGTTTCCAGGTGTACAGTGCTAGGGAGCAAGTCTTTGTGTCAGTAGAGAAACCTCCTGCCTCCACTCTGCACTGCCAGGATTGTGAGAGGCTGGGCCAAGGATGGTGCACAGCGAGCCAGGTTCAACTTGTTACCAGTGCACCAGGTGAAGAAGATGCTTTTGAAGATATCTGCGTGAATGCTGACAGTTAATGAGAAGATCACCATCTACTGGTATGTGAAAACACTTGCCACCACTCAGGTACCTATATACTGTACCATATGTCCCACATTATGTCTGGCTTTAGATCTGTTTAGATCCATCTGACCTGGCAAGCTGCAAAAGCTGGGCTGCTTTGCTGTGTCTCAGGACCCAGCAAGAGATCCATAGCATCATCTCCTCTCGCTAGAAGGTCAGACTTGGCTCAGGAGATCACAATTCAAAGTGTGCGTGAAAAAGTAATAGTTAATGTTTTCTGAGTTTTCCCTTTTGTTTAAAGACTTGGCTGTCAGACTAGAATCACTGTACACAGAAATGACAGGCACATACTCAGAACAAAAGAGAGAGCTTGGAAATCATCTGTTAAATTTTTAAATGTCTGAGAGAGAAGCAGTAATTTTGAGGAGCTCACAGGTGCCTGAAAACTGACTGCAGCCCATCCTATGTTTTAGGAGATTACTCTGCAGCTAAGGTAGCCTCGACTGTGGCATTTAGGTTTCTTTCCAGAGATCTGGGTGCAGTGAAGCAGTGTGATTTAATCAAAGGGAAAAGCTCTCTGTGCAGTGTTCTGTGCTATCTGTTTTCCCTGCCACAGGCACAGAACTCCACTCATGGGCCAACACGTCTGCATTTCACGTAGCTACATGCCTATAGCCTGCTTACGTTCTCTACAGGAACCCAGGGACACGTGGCACCTTTGAAAATTAGGCCACCCTACTTTCCCTGGCTTTGAGTTCTTAGTCAGGATTGCTTGAATGGTTTCCTAGAACTTCCCTGGGCTTAGAGAAATATGGAAAATGAAAAAGGGGGAGGAAACAATCAGTATTTAAAGATGCTGCAAGTGTCACCATCTAACACCTTGCAATTTTAGTGGGTTATCCCACTAGACAATTGCTGGACATGGAGGAGATGTGAAATTTTCACATGGGATGCACAGAAGTTGGAACCAAATGTCTAGAAAAAAGCATAGCTGTTACTTTATCTGCTGCTCTAATTGAATTTCCAAGGAGAGATGTCACAAACAATAAGGCTTTTGACTCTGCCTCATGTGACTTTATTAGCAGCTGGCTATGGAAAGCACCACAAAACATAAAAACTCTTTGGGAAACTCTGCACGGGGGACTACTTACCAGTGAGCTCATCACTGAGGTGAAAGGCTACACTGAGCAGATTCTGCCAGGGTCTGTCTTAGGTCGGGTTCTTGTCTGTATTTTCTGTAACAGAGACAACATGTATCACATTTTCAAACAAAACCTGCCTGGAAAGATTTTCAAATAGGTCTTAGTGGGCCTCATTAGCAGGTCAAAATTAGCTCGGCCACTTGGAGTAATGGATTGGAAAAACAGGATGGTGTTCAACAAAAAGAAGTGATTATTCGTGCCTGGGCAGCAGTTATCACTAGCATATAGCAGAACAGCATTGGGTATAACTGGAGCATGGGGCCAGTTTTGCATTGCAAGACAAGTGCAAGACACAGCGACACAGGTACAGCTGTTCCTGACTTGAGGCTGGACGTGGACCGGCTCTTTCAGCCCAGGTTTTCTTTGCTTCCATGCTAGCTATTAGCAGCAAGAGAAAGGGTAAGGTAGCACACAGCTAGGAGAGGTCTGCCTGCATCTTCCCCAAGGCGGTTGAGCGGGGCTGCAGCTGACACAGACACACGACTTTAGCTCTGGGCTGAATTCCAGCTCATTAGCTCTCCTGAAGACTAAATTTCTGCCCAGGATACAGGCACGGTATCCCCACAGACATCAGTGAGAGTGACACAAGGACACCCAAGGGCAAAAGACAGACTCACTGCTTTAATACTTCCTGTAGTTTTTGTTACCCGTGAGATTGCAAAGAGCATCTTCATGTTAGCAGAAAAAGAACACATGGAATAAAGGAAATTTAATGGCTAAAACAGAAGTGCTCCTAATCCTATCTCTCTGTGGCACCTGCTGCCAGCAGCAGTTATAGGAGCTGGAGATAGAATTTAAAATTATATGAGTCATTTAAGTCATTTATGTACCAAAATTCATTTCATTAAAATATATCCCTAGGGATGTTTCAAACGCATAAATACTTGCAATTAATGCAAAATAAAAAAAAAATCAGAGTTTTTCTTTTTTCCCCTTTATAAACACCCCTATTGACTGCAAAAAGCTAGGCTTTGGAGGGCAGACTACCAGATCCCAAAGTGGATTTTTTGAGCGTATTTAGCCTCCACAACACACTTCTCAGTAAGCCAAGAATATTTTCCAAAATGGCTAAATGAACTAGGAACCAGACTGCTATTGATTTCACTAGCAGCCATGCTTGTGCATTGCTTTGTGAGCAGAAATGAAAAGTAAGAGCCGTCTAGAAAAGAGAAGACAAATGTAAGAGAGGTGGCTATGCAACGTAGGAAGGGAAATGCTTGAGTTCAGACCTGTGGCTGGTATCAACCCACACTTGCAATAGTCAGTTCCTGTGGACCGTGGCTCGTAATTCAGTCCTGCATGGCAGATCTGGGGCTCTGGGCAGCAGTAATACTATGGGACACAGAAGGCTGATTGTGGATAAATTGTATAATTTTGCTTGCAAAGAGGGAATGCGGCAGGCTGACTTTTTTTTGGCCTTCACACAGTGGCTTCTCATCAGACAGTGAGAACAGTGAGATAACAAGCAATAACTGGTACTTCTGAGTGAGAGGTGAATCTCACTTGGCATCTGATCTGACCATCACAACTAAAAAGCTAAGTGATTCACATTCTTTAATACATTTATCCTCACAATGAACCTTTGCGACAGGAGACAATCTCCGTGTCTTATGGAACTGTGCTACAGTGAAGTTGAGATACCTCTCACATTTACTAGACAGGAGCCTGCTGTGGATTTACTCTATTAATAACTTGGTGGACTGGGTATACCCACCCTAATTAAAGTATTTGAACCTCCTTCTGCACAGAATTATTCAGGCATCCCTGAAAGGTACAATTCCATGAACAATGTTCGCCACGGAGACAGAAACAAATTGCTTTTTCACATCACTGAGCTGTGAAACCACAGCTCCACTCCACCACGCTTGCACAAAGCAATGCTTTGGCTTTCCAGGCCAGGAATGCTACGCCTTTCTCTCACAAATGGCAACGTCATAGGAGAGGGAAAAATTTGCCTTTCCACTATCAGCATTTTGTTCTTCCTGTGAGAACCGTGACCTCCAAATACAATTCAAACAGCACTATTAGAAAAGAGGATAGCTTCTAATTTATCAGCAGAGGACAAATATTTTCACGTAAACCCTCGTCGCATACATCCCCCTGCAAAGTCACCAGAACAGAATCTGTTACACTCAGATTTTCTATTTTACAGTGACACCTGCAGTGTTAGGAGGAAAGTGCCACTAGCAAGAGCAGTGCTCTTCAGCTGTTTCACGCTAGGACAGATGCAGATGAGCTTTGAGGGAAGGCTGTGCAGCAGCACAACACTCAGGAAGCCTTGGAAGACACCGCCCAAAGAGCACGGGTCCACTACAAGCTCGTCTATAGATTTGATTAAGAACAAGGGCCAACTGCTCAGTGCTGCTAAGCAAGCCAGGATTTCTCCTCCACAGACCGCAGTAGGGTGAAATCACACCTGCTTTTGAAGCCGTGGTAGCTTCCAAAGCCTACCTAGTATTTCACCCTTCAGATCTTTAATTCTAATGACTGTATATGATTCCCGTGTCTTTAAAAAAGACGGTGTTTGAATGGTAGTTGGCGAAAATAAGCAGCTATTGAAAACCCACAGTAGAGTCCATCCTGTGTGTTAGGGAATTCAAATTCAAGGATTGACTTAGCTGTCTACATCCCAGGCATGAATTATCGGGAATTCCACGCACACAGTTATTTTTCTATCTCTGGTGATCTTTCTGAAAGTTTTCAAATTTTGAAAAATAGTAATTCTGTCTTCTTTGTGTTTTGGTTTGTTTTTTTCTTAACCAAATTCAGCCCTGAGCTCTAACATGCAGGTACTGGCATCTCGTCATAAAGCAAAACCAGGACTGAGTTGGTTCCTGGAAGGAGAGGTTTTATTGCTAAGTTTGTGACAAAAGATCCCTCTCTACAGACAGGTATGGTTCAGAATATGTTCATAAATTGTTCCCCAGCTGTAACTGTGCCATTCATGTTGAAGCTGCTGAGCTGCTGTGGGTAATCTCACAAGATAAATGCAACTGCTGCCAAAAAATGGTGCACGCTACACTCTCATTAATACTATACTTGGTTACACTCACTGGTTCTTTCTACAGATTTAACCATCAGTGTGAACATTAACAGACACCCAAATCTTAAAAAGATTCAGGTGTATACAGTAGTAGCCAGACTTCAATGACTGCCAGTAGTAATGAGCAGTTCCTCTGAGGAAATGGAATGCTTCTTAAAAGAAGATATGTGAACAAAACTTCTTGCGTGTTTGAAGGAGTGGGACATAGAATCTAGCTTCCCAGAAGGAGCTTATGGCTACATTTCACGCTAGTTAAAATACACTCCTAAAGACTCAGGGCCTGCCTTCCTATCTCCCTGCTTACTTATATGTCATAACGAGGGTTTTGTGCACAGAAGTAGGAATATATGGAAGTATATATTTGAATGCAAATGAGGGGGGCGGTGCTTACCTCTAGTGCTGATATACCTCTTGGACGTGGAAGAATGAGACAAAGGCTAAAAGAAAAGGACTTGGACTGAGAAAATCTAAGATCAAACCTTACACAGCTATAACATACAAAAGAAACTGACGTGTATGTTTGCAGACCTTCACCTCTCACTACTTCCATGTTCCCATTTCTTAGGGGAGGGTAATCCACGGCACATGGATGTGTCTCAGATGAAGAATTCTGCAATTTGTGGAAAGCAAAATTCTGCCCTCATCTCTGCGACTGCACGAAGGCCTTGGGAAGGTCTCAGATATGTGTGTGGGCAGATATTTCCAGGCACACCAGCAATTTCTTAAACCAATTATTTTCTTTGAATTGCTCTAAGACTTCTTGCTTTCCATCTTTTTCTTCTCTGATAACCTCTGACTGAAGGAATGTTTTTTTTTTACCCTGCCTGTGCTGCTACTTTTAGCTTTTAATCCACCTCCTTAGAAAGTTCTGTTTGGTGTGGTGATCCAGCCCTCTGTGTGCAGAGATGCTCATTACAGGAGAGCCTCACTGATCCCATGCAAAGGATCCATGTGTCATGCTGATTTTTCATCTGACGAGCAGATTAATTACATGAATACAGAGGGAGCACACGGTAATAGAACAGCTACACGGTGACTGTGTTAAAAGATATGTACTCTTTATGGTGAAAGTTGGATTGCTTCAACTGAGAACTCGTGTTAGGAAAGCTAAGCCTGCTTTTGTTAGTGGGAGTAAGTTCTGACCCATTTCTCTTTTGTCTTTCCCCTAACAGTGTTAGTGTTCAGCTTTAGTCTATAGAGGGAAGGGGGTCCAGAGCAGTGACTGAGCAATGCCTGGGAGTGTGTCCGTATGAATTATATTCTGCCCATGTTATTTAATTTAAACACCAAACCTCTGTAAGAGCAAACATGGGTATGCTTCTGCCAGAAGGCCACAATCAAGTGCAGGAAGACAACTGAAAGAGAGATGTAACAATCCTAAAGTCCCATGGAGAGATCAGGACATGAAAACAGATGTTCCAGGCTAGAACATGCAATTTGCATTATACAGTTGCCCGAATTTGTCTTGAGGGATGGTTGTGTTCTGTAATCTTCGTGTTGTTGTTGTGACAATTCCTATGATTTCTTTCCATGAGGCAAGTCACAAAACAGAAAAGGTTCTTTCATATCAGCCAAAGGAGGTTTGACCAAGGGGACAAGGTCATAGACAAGGATTTGGGAAGCTCAGTCGCTCTTCCTCTCTTTATTGGCAATCCTTTTCATTGCGTTAAATAATGCCCTTTTCACTGCTGCTTGTCCCACCTTTTATCTCCACTGCCTGTTCAGCCTGATTGCCCTCAAGGTCAAAGATGTCTTGCATGTTTGTACAGCGCTCAGCATGTTGGAGCCCTTATTTCCATCTGGGCTTCTAGGTGCCAACCTTATAGTGAAAACAGTAATATAAGGAAAGTAATAATAACAACAATCTAAAAAGAATAGACAAACACAACACATGACAACGGTCCTTGTAGGGGATAGCATGTGGAAGTTGTTGCAGTGGGAACACAAGGTGGGAAGGATTTCTGGCCTTGACTGGTGAACGTAAAAAGGTTAAGGAATGTAAGAGAGTTCATTCTTTGAGTCACACAGTGACTCAAACATATAGTGACAGACAGACCTAACCACAGGACATAGAGATGCTGCCCTATTTAGAGTACGGCTTTGAAAGCCCTAGCCAATGCTGATCAAAGTCTGGACAACAATTACAACATTGTACTGCAGGAAAAACAGCAGAATTATTATGAACTGCTATTAAACCAGGCCCTCAGACACCTTGTAGAAGTGTACATTTGCCCAAACTGGTCTCAAAAAGTCCTTCCTGGTAAGCAATGAATCCTATGGTAGGTAGAGAACCGCACAGCACAGTTTTACAAATGAAGCAGCGGGCCATTTAGCACAGTATCTTCAGCCTAATCTTGTCTCAGTTATTAATTTGTCTGCCAAGCATTCAGCTAAAGGAAGAAATTCCATGGGTAATTGCTTTTTATGAAACTTCCTTTCTAGAAAACCACCCGCTGAAAAGAGGAGCGATTTCCTGGGAGGCTCCTCCGGCTCTGGGAAGCGGGAGCTGCTGCTGGGGCCACTGGCTGCTGTACACAGAGCTCGGTCGGTCCCTGCTCACCCACCTCAGGGCAGGAACCCGCTTGCGAGCTCGGCTCTGAGGTTCAGAGCAGGGCAGAGAAGAGAAAAAAGAAAAAATAAAGGTTACATTGCTACCTGCTGATAACCAGCTGCCTTAAATGGTATCACCACCTGCTTCCTATCTACACATCTGTAAATCCCCCCTCTTTCTCCCACACACCCCCTGCCACTGCAGTATCTGTCTAGCTCACCAGCCTAAAGGACAGATGTTACCCACGCAGGCATCCTGGCCCTGATATTACAGCCTTAGCACCTGGACGAGTGCTGCACTGCTTTTTCTTAGCCTGCATGACTAATTTACTTTCCTGCATTCCGGTGAGATAAGAAAATACATGGGACTCCAATACAGAAGGAAGGAAACGCAATGTGATTTTTCACAAGATTGTATCAGATATGTTGGAGCTGAGCTCCTGAGAGCAAACTGCAGACCTGAGGCGTGAGCCCTCTGCAAGCCCTGCTCCTGTTATTTGCCCGTGGTTCTGCTTACATGCTTGTAGACACCCAGCCAGCTAGCAACTGCCCAACTAAAATAGCAGAGGTTAGATCTGATGTGTGATCCTGATTACCAGTCTGCTAATTACTATGTCTTTGGGCACAAATTTTATATTCCAGGGCTTGAGACTTGACTTTTTGTCCCTTCTGTTCTGTTCTCTACAGATGAACCAGTTACTTATCCAGATTTACTGAGTTACTTAGCTACATTTTGATTTCTTGTTTCCCTATATACAGTCCCTCAATTCTATGTATTCTATGTATTCTTCTTTCATAGAACACAGTTTAATTTTGATAAATATATATGTATGTGTATATATATTATCCTTGTCTACTAATTTGCTTTTCAAGTTAGTGGTGCTGTTTCTTACCAGACACTGATTCAACCTGCTTTACTAGTCTGCTCTAGTGAATAAGCACAACCGTGTTTGTACTGGGGAAGGTAGAAAGAGCTACAGTCAGAGGAGCTATATCATCTTTTTCAGGGTTGAATTCAGCTGAACGTGTATAGACTATCTGCCCCTGAAAGGATTTTTTTTTTTCTGCCTGTAGTCACTGGTAGCTGGAAATTACAGTCGTTCCCTTTGTGATGCTGTACATGACAAAGCAAAGAAGAGATTAAGCCTTTGTTTCATCTAGTAACAGGTATCTCTGTCAGCAGAAGCCTGATATTATGGTAGCAATGTGCCCTTGTTTCTGTAAATCTGACCATCTGGATGTAAAACGAAGCAGTATAGAAAACCATGATCAGCACATTCAAACTTTTCAGGGCAGCGTATTTTAAAGACATTTAGTATAATTCACGCAAATATATTCAGTGCTGTGCCTTGCTGGTGTGTGGGAGCAGGGCCCCTAGACAGAGGGGCTGCCAGAAGTGTTTTTGGCCCAGGAGCAGGGCTCCTTGCTCGGGTCCTGCGGAGGCCACCCTGCGCAGCTTTGCCAGCCAGCGCTGGTGGAGCCAGGAGCTATTTGGAGAGGCACAGGAAGATGTGTATGGAATGCCTCTAGATGGCACAGCACCGTGACAAATCTGGGAATGAATACGCTCTGCGGATGGCGAGACCCAGACAGCCTCCAGTTGTCTGCTGAGAATGCTTGTCCTGCTTCACTGAGGTTAGTTGTTCTCACTAGTTAGTTGTTCTCACATTACGCTGGAGGTCCTTCTTACAGCAAGGTGGGCTTTGGTGTCCAAAGCCTTGCCTCACCCAACAGCCTCCCAGGGCACGTGAGCTTTGTGCTGTCTGCTCCGGGCACTCACGCAGGGATGGGACATGTCCCATTGGAGGTTATTCCTTGTGTAAGAGCTGGAAAATATGAAGCAGGAAAATCTGAGTGGCTTCTGATTCTTCTTATTCTGCAGCATGCTGGGATTTTTGATTTACTTTTTAAACTAGCAGCCGCACACTCAGGATTCAGCAGTGAGGTGCTACTCAGTTGAATCCCTTGCTCTCTAACATAGGCTTTTTTTTCATGAGCAAGCAGTTTTCATGAAGCCACTAAGGGGCATCGCTGTCCTGTAACAGCAGCCCTGAGAAAGAGCCTACAGAGCTACAAGACAGGCTGCTCCTGGAGTTACTACAGGAAAGCAGTGAGACCAAGCACATCCAGCCTTCAGCTACGTGACCTCTCCAGTGCCAGATTCACCTGCAGTGCTTTGCTCATCTGGTGAGTCTCCTCTCTCTCTTCTGAAGCTTCTGTCTCATTTTTAGGAGTGGATCACGAATTCCTTCAGCTCACACCTTCCTACAACACACACCTTCCTCGTGAGGGCAGAAGAGCTGTGGGTTTTTTAACCTCAGCAGAGGACGGATTCTGATGCCAGAATTTCTTGGATTTATTTCTGACCCTGTTTGGCACCTCTGCCGCTCCACCCCTGTGAACAAGCAACTGCTATTATCTCCTAGAGAAGTCCTAGGGACTGGTCCTAATTAAACAGTTAGTAATTATATATTTGCCCCCAGTAAACTCCCCACCAGGCTCTCTGCCTCCCCAGATATTTTGTTTACAGTTAAAAACACCGTAATCTGTGGGGAAGGACCTAATCCATACAGTAAATGGACTAAATAATACCCACGCTGACACAGAATACAAGAGATTTACAGAAAGCTGAGCAAATTGAGATATACATCAAAAGGGAAAGCACATTTCCCTTGACCACGCAGCGCTCATCAGAAGATAATGAATATGCAAACGATTTTTGACATGCACGGAAAGTTGCAGGTCCAGATTGCACCAGCTGTACTGGAGCAGTGTTTTCCCCCAAAGTCACCTTGCCCACTTCGCGAGGCTGGGAGCGTGTGTAAATACAAATGAGCAAACAGTTCTGCACCAAGGCCACTGCTGTTCTTTAACGTGCAAAATGTTATAGATCGTTTCTAGAACACCATGCCTGAAGTACATGGGGAACCTTAATGCAGAGTATTTTTAGATGTAATATTTCTCAAGTCACAACAGATCTGGAATCAAAACCTAGCAGCGATTATTAATTTGTGGTTGCACTGGCTTCCTTGTGAGTGGCAGCTTGTTAAGGTAGAGATAGTTTATGAGCAAGCTGAAGTGTGAACCAAGATCAGCAGGCTTATTGTTTCTAGTTTACACTGTTCGATTAATTTGCACTAGATGTGCTGCTGTACAAGCACAAAGAAAATAAAGAAACACATGCCAGGCAGGAGGAAAGCAACTAACTGAAGAGTCTGTCTACTTTGAGTGGTTGCAGTGTTTGAAGATTCTCAGGCTTTACTGCATGTAGTCCTCCCTTTGGGTTTAAACCATATTTCCACTTGTGCTTGCAGCTTGTAACCTAAAGAAGAGTCATACATTTTCCTGTATGGTCTCGTGCTGCCTGGTTGTATAGAGCTGCATCTGCTATAGCTGTTTTCCTTATCCCGCAAATAATGATGGTGTGAATACCATCATCAGAAAGCAGCTATGGGCAATGGTTCCAGGTACCCCCTGTTTTAAATCTTGTATAGGGAGATTTTGTATAAAACGAGTCATTTAAGTGCTCATCTTCTCTGTGCTCTGCAGCTGCCAAAGTCCCTGCTCTTTGATCTTCTTTCTCAAGGTGCCAAAACAAATTGGAAGATCTCTGCACCAGGGTTTCCAGCCAAACTGCATCAGCCTTAGCAACAGTGGAGAGGTTTTCAGGGAAAAGCATGTGTGTTTGCAAAGTTTAACGAAGTCATCCTCCTGTTGTGTATGCCCCTGCTTTCTGGGCACTATCCCCAGTAATTCTGAGAAGCGAGGAACAGTGCGACTTCGCTAGCACGCCTTGTTTTGCAGCTGTCATTGCCCAGGTTGCATGTACGAAGTTGGTCTATGGCTTTGGAGAGCTCAGCCTGCCGCCTCACTGGGTTTTTAGAGGGACTCAGGGATTTAAAAACAACTCTTCTGTCAGGAAGCTTCGCACCTGTTATTGCCATCAGTAACAGCTCGCATCACCCGGGCAGGCCAGCGTACACCGCAGCAGCCATGTCATGGGCTGAATCAGCCCATGTCAGGCTCTGGTGAGCAAACAGATGGTTTTCAAGCCTCATTTGCCCCTGCTTGCTAGTCTTCTACCATGCACAGCTCAGACAGATTGTACGGCCAGGGCTTTGCGGTTTTGTTCGTAAAGGAGTTAAGCACAGTGACACAGCTTTGTGTTCCCCCTCTGCCCCCACTCTGAAGGCAGTGGGTGTCAAGGGAGCTCTGTACCCAGCAGGGTTAAGTCATTAATGTATGTAAACACAGCAGTGGAGAGGAAAACAAGATGCACAGATGTGTGCTGCTTTGGCATAACTTTGACTAGAAAGGAAAGAAAGTGATGCTGAAGTCTGCTGGAAAGGTTGCTCACCAGTAAAGCCGCTGGGACAAGGAGTGTCTGTTTTGAGTATGGCCTCATTCTTGCCTGGTCTTTAACAGTACCATAATACAACGGATGAATAATGATAACTCTGTCCCAATGCACATTCATACTTTAAATCCTACACTAATCCTAGCAGTGCAGTCTATTTTACCTGAGAGGAAAGGGAGGAAAAAACCCAACCCAGGTTCCAAGCTAAACAAGTCTCTCCTCTGGAAAGGTAATTAACAGCTGGTCTCCATGGAGCCTTTATCGCAAAATCAATAGTAGTCAGTTCTTATTCGCCTTGCTCTTCTTTACTTTGTGCTGCTTTCACTGTTTATAAAAATGTTTGGGGGTCTGGCTGTTGGACTCTCTTTGGAAAAATGAGGCTAAGAGAGTTGTGTTAACCAAGGTGCATGAAATCAGGTAAGTTTGCTTTGTACAGAGATTTTGGCAAATCTTCATTTCAGGATTTTACCCTACCTTCACTTTCTTGAGTTTCTTATTGCAAGCTGCCAATTTTATCTTCCTTGTCCCATTACAGAAATCATGTAAAAATTATGACTTCCCATTGATTTTAATCTCATTAATAGAACAATACTTGTTTTTTTTAAGAGTACTGTGACAGCAGCTGCCTTAAACACAAGAAGATTTAGGGATAAATCCAGTGGCAAAGTGGGAGATGGAGATGTTTCAATAGCTGTGCACACAAACTAGGCTCCCTCTAGGATCATCTTAAAAGGCTTTAGAAACTGAGAGTGAATTCAGAGAATCACAAATAATGAGACCTAGTAGTCATGTACTCATTCTGTCAAACAGGGAAGGAGCAGATGTGCATTTATTGAAATGAGGATATGCTTGCAAGATAGGAATTGCACAAGAAAGTTGACAGATTCGCTGTCAAATGGGTGTTTAAAACAGATCCTACAGTCTTCTGGAAATATTATCATGGATAACACAAAAACTGTTGGGCCTGACGTGGAAATCACTGGATAAATTTCTCTGGCCGGTTTTATGATGGAGGTTAGACTAGATGCACAGTGTTTTCTCCTGATCTTCAATCATGTGAGCGTTTTAATCATCTAGCTGCCTAGTTGGGCCAGCATGACTTGTAGCTCTCTTTTCATATGTCTTCTGAGTGAACAGGACTCTTTCTCAGCTAGCTTGCACTAAGTCCACAGAGGACTCAGAAATTAAGTCTGATTTCCCATGCCTTTCCAGATCAGCTAACCTCTCTCCACCCTTTGCTTGACTTTTCCAGTTCTCATTTACCCTGACCTTCAGGGCTGTAATAAGAAGGGACTTGAAAGTGAAATATGTTCCCTTATCTGTTGGCTGCATCCCAAGAGAGCAGAGCTGCCTGGGAACACAGACTTTATGGGGTACCAGGGCGTTAAATATTTATTACATAATGTGCAACCTACACACCATAAAGTCCTTCTTCCCTTCCTGTCCTCCTTTCCACCTTTTTCTTCACCCCTAATAAACTTGCTAGGCTGCAAACAGCACAAAAAGAACTCAAAGTAAGCCCTACCACTCTTACCAATATTACTGGTAGGGAGCAACCCGTTACCAACAACAAAGCAGAAGGATACAAGGAGGATCTTTTTTCTCCTGTGCAGTGTACAGTGCTCTGGATTTTTTTCCTATGGATTCTGTATTGTTTTTTCCCCTTACTGTTTGTAACAAAATGGGGAAATGAGATTAAAAGTTCAGTGCTGAATGCAAACAGACCATTTAGGTTATACTTCGTTCAGCAGAGCTTCATGTTTACTTTACCGATATAACCTTTCCAGACATTGGCCACTTCTGGTGTGATAAATAAATATTATCTTTAAAATAGAAGCCTTACATCACTGCTTACGTAATAGATCTGAAAACATGGTCACATAATAATCACCATAAATAACAAATGGCCATTTATAGGTGCTGAGCTGCCTGTCAAGCCATCAGCTTTTATAGGCACAGGAAGATAAAGAGTGAGATGAAGAGTGAGAATGTGTTGACCCAAAACCACATCTGTAAAAGCACCGTCTCCATGGATTGTTAGGAAATGGAAGTTCTTTAAAGGAAATGTCAGATTTTTCTTTGAAGTTCAGATACTTCTTGATCTTCTTTCTGCTCTCAAAAGAAATAAAACTTAGTTCCAGAAACAACAGAGAAAGCAAATGCACCTGTATCTAGATATATTTTTAGTTTTCAGAGAGAAAAAAGTAGCTAATCCAAACTGGACACACATACGGATTTCTGGGTCAGGGTCTGACCTGCCACCACACTGGAGAGAGCTTGGGAATGGAAGCTGGGACTGAGCCTCACTGGGACAAATAAGCAGCATCCTTTTACCACCTGCCCTGCATTCCAGGGGATTGCATTCCGGCACTGTTAGTCTGAGCTTTTAATTGTAAGAAATACAAAATATCAGCAAAGGAGACCCTGTCCCTTCTAAAGGCAACAAAAAGATATTTAGGGATTTCAGTGCAGCCAAGTTCTCACAATGCAAAAATGAGTTGAAATCACAAGGTTTCTCTTTCATCTCTGTAAACCATGGTGGGTTTTTTATAAGTTCATCTCTAAGCATGCAATTCTGCAAGATCTGAAAGCTTTTCTATAATCCTGAATGATTCTTGAGCTGATAATAATATGCAAGCCCTTGTTACAGCATTACAGGCACAATGCTAGAACAGCCACAACCCTCTGTTTTGTAGTGCAAATAACTTTGGCTAAGCAGGTGACTTCTAAAGGTGTTGAGTGTACAGCAGATTTTTTTAATTTGCTGGCCAAACTGGCAGGTGACTATTGAGATGGAAGAATATTAGCAAGAAATGTAGCCTAACAAAGAGACTGAGCATAGCAATCTGTAGATCTCACGTACGTACGGAGAAATGTTTCTCTATATTTACTCTTACTCACGATGACAGGGTAGCTACTCCCTACACGTTAACTGTAGGAAGTAATAAAATGAATTTTCGTATCACGGGAAGGATGTCTTATTTACCTCTGTACTGCAATGATTCTCGCTATTCTTTTCCTAGTGCAAAACTCCTTTCTGCTCTGTTTCATGCCAAGCTCTAAGAAGTAGGTGTTTTTTTGGCAGAGACAGGTTATTCATTCTTCCAATGTGGGATGTTAGCAGAAAGAGATTTTGGATTTTCAGTGTATAACTACTGTCTGATGCACTAATTCAGCAGGTCTGTGGTGGATACCTGGGCCAGAACCAGATCTGCTGCTCAGATGCGAATCCGTTCAGGTGTGAAGTTTGCACTTTCATCAATTTCACACCTGGTTTTGGATCCTCTGGTCTTAACCACCAGGCATGAAATGAGACTGAAGATGCTAAAGGACAGCATACCATTGTCACTGCTATTTTTCTAGCAACAGTGAACTGAGTTATAAAAGTAATACGAAAATAGGTGGAGGAGCAGCAAAGAAAGGCCAAACACACATTTTTATCTACTGAGTCCCTTTCAAGATTTTTCTACGATACCTTTAAAAGCAACATTTTGTTTTTTCATGTGTGAAGGGGCTGGTGTGAGGAAAGACTTGGATGGCTCAAGCTGCAAACCTGATTCGTGCCTGAGGAGACTTTGTACTGCATCTTACAGCTTTGTCACATCATGAAGCCCTAATATCTCTGTGCTGTTAATGTTTCTGTGTACTCCTCTCAGAACTGCTGTAACCGCAACTTTAGTGGGGCAGATATTATTTGTTCTTTGTTCAGGAAGTGAATTCACATTGAAGTCCATGTGACATTGCCCTGAATAGGACCAAGGAAGGTTTGTCAGAGCCTGACTGAAATAGCATTCAAATTAATGGGCGCCCTTTAACTGCCTTCCAAGGGCGTGCAGCTGGGTGGTGCACAGATGCACGTGGTGTGAGACGCATCCTCAGCTACTGTGACCTGAGTCACTGCAGATAGCTAGAGTCAAAGGGGCTGTGCCATCTTGTGCCAATAAGCTCTTCTCTCTGCCTGGAGATAGAGGAATAAAATGTCTACCATATGGAGAGAGCCTGGAAGGACACACAGGAAAATGATTGGAACAGTGGGAAGACAGGAAATCATTTCACCAGCATTTCACTGGGAAATAGAAAATAATACCTCCAGCCAATTATTTTCCATCAATTGCATGATGGCTTGTGGAAAGATGGGCCGTTTGTCTCTGGAGTCCTGTTAGCACTACCACACCCACTACATACACTGTTGTATAAAACTGGCTAATTTCAAGTATTTCTATAAGCATTAAGATATTTCTTCCTCTGCCTGGAGATAACATCTTTCCAAAGTTCAGATACTGATAAATAAATTATGATAACTAAATTAATAACAGGTTGACATCCTAGCATTCCCACTAGGGAAAAGTCAAGCCACTTTGCATAAAAACCGTATCTGCAAAGTAATAATGTTCAGAAGAAAGCCCAGTCCATGTCTCACCCAAGACAATATTTTTTCGGTGTATTCATGATGGCTAACCATAGCCTAACACACCCACCAAACACAAGCAGAGGCTGCATACTCGTGGGACTCTTGCCCGAGTAAAACACCTATTGAAGTCATGACATTTCTTTTTTTGGAATAATACGTAAAAATCCTGTATGGCTTTCTGCGAATCTGCAAGATTTTCTAAGACCAGCTAAGAACCCATCCCAGTGACTACAAGGGGGCACATGTGAGTAGGCAGTTTGGGATCGCAGGGCCTGAGTAAGTGTGGCAGGGGCTGTCATCTACCTGTCGGGGAAAGGGGTGTTCTGCGCTTATTCTAGCACTGCTAGCACTGAGTCTGGGGAAAGAATTACATCTTCTAACATGGCCAAATTAACCGTTTATTTAGTGTGATTGGTTCCTGAATGCTAGCAGGATGAAAAAACTGCATAAACAAAGTAGCTGAACGCCTGCTTTACAGCTTTCTGCATTAGCAAACCAGCATAACATGGGGTCAGAGCAGACTGCAGCAGGGAAAGCCACAAGAGCAGCAATTAATTCCTCTCTTGCCCGTGCAAGCTACACAGGCACAGCTTGGTGCCGATCCTCATCACTGTCACACTAGTCTAAATACACCATGTCAGGATTTGTTTAGCTTCCCAACTGTCACATGTGAGTACCATCCCACAGTGAGGAGCTGGCAGAGGAAATTGAGGCAGATGGCTTCTCAGACCCTTCCTCATCCAAAGGGCTTCAAGTCCTTGTGTTTCACTGGAAATCTGCCTTCATTTCCACTCCCCAGCAGGGAATAAAGAGGAGCCATGACACCTACCACCTTATTCCCCCATGGCTGCGTCCCATGACAGCTAAAGTCTAATGGCCAAGCCCTGCCCTGTATCCCCTACAGAAAGGAAACGTGTGCTGAGGGCTCTTGCATCAGCAGTGTGTCTTGTTTCCACCTCACACCTTCCCACTCGCTTTCCTCCAGCCTTCCCACTGCTTTTCCAGCTTTGTGCAAACACCTGAAAACCCGTCTCATCTCGGCACACCGGGTGCACAGCAATGCCAGGATCAGCCGGGGTTATCAGCAGGAAGTCTCGAATCCCGCACCAGATGGCTGAGAGAGTCTCGCAGCTCCCAGCAGCGGGGCAGGCAGGGGACTGACAGCCTGACACGGCTGTAAGGAGGCATTTCTCTGCTCCGCAGTGCACTTGCCTCGCCATTCGCAGAGCTGCTAAGCCATCCGGTACGCTGTCAGAAGAAACCAGCTCTGGGGAGGGAAGCGGGGAGCACCACTTCAGATGATGGGCTGGCTTCCTGCGGGAAATTTTGACTACTTCTCTTCCCGTTGCCTTCCTTGCTTTAAGGCTGGCTGTTGTGGAAGCAAGGGGCTCTTGAAGAAACATTGCTGGTTCTTCCTACATGTTTCTGAGACAAAAAGAGTGCCAGATTTAGGTGACTGAAATGAACTCTGGGTGTTTGGGCTTTTTTGGTTTTATTATGGGATTTATTATGGGGTTTTATTACTTTGGGGTTGGGGCATGCTTCTGACTGCTGGTAAAGGGGCTTGCTGAAGCCTGTCATTTTTTTTACCTGCCATTACAACAGCTGCCAAAGGGTGAATCTGCTTATACTCTCTTTTTCTTCAGCCTGCAAAGCCTTTAAACGGCTCTGTCTCTTGTTCATGTTGAGACAAACTGCAATATGTCCACACTGCCTGAACCTGACCTCAAATAAATTAAAGCAGACCGTGACGTTCTGGAGTAACTTGTTCCTCACACCACAAAGGCACTGTAAAAGGTCAGCTCTTTGTGATATTGGGCTGCAGAAACATAGGAAAGGTGTGTCCACACTGCATAATGTATAGAAAAATGAGCTAGATGGGATTCTTGCTGGCAACCAGTTAGCTGCAGAAGCTTGCTGTGCTTCTGGCTGCACAGCGCCGAACCGGGTGCGTGACTTGGCACTGCCACAGCGGAGCTGCTAGACGTTGCTTGCTCAGGACAGCCGGGCCACCTCCCTCCCCACCCTACTGCAGCGATGCATCAATGCTTCGTGGTGGTACCTTTGGAGGTCGCTCCTAACTCCAAACATTTAAAGTCACATCAGACAAAGAGGAAGGGAAGGGAAGAACAATTTGCCTGCTTCTGCAGATGCTCTGGCTGCAGTGGGCTGAGGTTGTGTCTAACTCTGACTGCTGCAGAGTTAGAAACAGAAACTCAGTCTCCTGAGTCCTGGCCGGTCTCTGCGCTTGACCAGAAAGACGAAGAACATTGGGAATGTCAAAGCTTCACTTCACAAGGCTGCTGGCAGAGACTGTGCTACAGAGAAATGGTCTCTCAGTAGATTTGTAAGCAAATGCCACCATAAAATGGAAGTTATTCTTTCCTGCGGCAGAGCCTATCAATCTGACAAAGCATGTATCCAGATTTAATTTACGCTTCCAAGTAAACTGGCATTTAGAGCTATTTGCTTGTATTTTTTTTTTCATTGGTTGCGCTACCCTAATGTGGACCGACCATAGATTCGGCAGCATTTCCAATAAGCAGACTCGCTGCCCCATGACAAATTCTCCAAAGTGACTGAGATCTCCATAATTCAAACTGATATGCTAGGAGAACTGGAGATGTGTTCAGCTCAAGACGTACAGTGTTGTGGCAACAACATTAGCGGCACCAAGCTGAAGAGGTACACAAAATGATGAAACACGTTGGGATGAGCATTAATCAAAACCTCAGGGAACCTGGGGCAGGTTCAGAGCAGGATCCATGCTCCGCATGTTAGACCCCTTCTGCCAACCTTGGCGCTGCTCCCATGTAGCCATATTGTGGTATTACAGATCATCTGACAAGAGACGGATGTCATACAAGCACAGGCAGCAAGAAAACTGTCCCCTCCCCGAAAGACCACACAATTCTTCACAGAACATCACAATTTTCCTTTAAAGCTTGCCACTACATCCCCATCTCCAGCATGTAAGTATCTTATTTAGCATTGAGCCTCACCAGTTTGGGACTGGTTTTTCAGCATTCTGGCCCCCTCTTCTACCAGGATTTCTCAGCCTGAAAAATGTAACTATGCTAAGATACCTATTCCCACAGGGAATGCCTTCGGTCCCTGACTGGGTACTGCAAGCAGTCTGGGAGGCTCAGCATGCTGGATGAACAAGCTTACTCTTGGTGTGAAAAAGAGATGTACTTCTCGCTGGTAGAGTGGTCAGGGAAAACCAAAGACCTGGCACTCCCCAGAAAATGTAGAAGCATGCCCCCAAATCTCTTCTTGTCCATTCTCCCATAGATGAAAGAAGTCTCACTGGAATCAAGGCCCCTGCTCTGTTTTCTTTCTATTCTCTACATGCATTGTTCAAAAACTCTATAAAGCTTTAGGGCAGGCAGTGGTTTACCTACATGTCTAACCAGGAGAAAGGATATTTGGCTACCTTGAAATCTCTTTCGTTTTCTTCACCTTTCAGTGCTTTTGCCAGACAACCAGAGAACCTAAACAGTGTAATTCGATAGAGGGGATTGAATCACACCTTGCAAACACAGAACACGTGGAGCAAATAGCACACATACAAACTGTAAGCTGGGATAGGTTTTCATTTGCATTTACAGATGAAAACTCAACAGTTGCCCCTAGGCCACTCACGCACAGAAGGAAAAAAAATGCCATCAAACACAGTATTTTCTAGGAACCACTTATCCACATTTATTTTAAAAACAGAAACACTTTAAGAAAGTGAAATACAAGATACGGGGAGCTAATATTTAACATTGAATGTGTGATTATTGTTTTTTTTCTCTAGATATTTATTACTCCTTTGAAAGAACTTCTTTGTTTCCGCTTCAGTAGTTGCAAAAACCAACAAGTGAAATTGTTAGTACTGTTGCAGTAACAAAGGCAAACAAATTAAAATATTTCATCCCACTTCAGTTAGCTAAAGAAAGTTTGTGGTTAATTGCTTTTCTAATGACTTTGGACCTAAGGATGATAGTGTTGGTGGAAGGAAGGAAATTATATAGTAGATGACTGCTGTTTAAATTATTATAATGCATGTGGCAGGGAAAAGAGATTATTCTGTAATAAGTATACTGAAAATCTGCTGAAAAGGAAAAAAGCAACTCTGAGCTTGTTCCTACTTGTGTTAGGGGTTGTGGTTGTGGCATACCAAGATGGACTCAGGCCCTTTGCAAATGGTTCAGCTGTGTCCTGTTTTGAAGACACAGGTGGAGGCACAGGGTCCTCCTGACCTGCCTGGGCATCATGGTGATCTGCTCTGCGAGCAACAGGAGCTCTCTGGGAGTGCTGCAAAACCAGCAGGAGCAGGGCAGCGACAGGCCATCTTCTAGTTCTCATCAAGCCCCTGAGCGTAAACACAATGGACTCTGGGAGACTCAGGTCAGTTTTGAGGAGGGGGGACTATAGCCATATTATTCCATTGACACTTTTTATTCCCTTCTCCAGCCCACCACCTTTTCCCCATGGTCTGCTTTCCTGGGCTGCCTTGTATCAGGGTTTGTCTCTCTAACTGGGGTCGCTTCAATCTATAGACTTAAGCCTGACTATGAAGTTTGAAGAACTGATTACTGGTATCAATTTGTATTGTACCACATGCAGCCCCCAACTGGAAACCAAATCCCCTTTTCTGATGAGAGCTAAACAAATGAAAATGTGCTCACTTTTCCTTCATATGCTCTTTAGAATGACTTGGTCTCCTTTTGAGTAGAGTGGTTATATTTTCTGGAATATGCAGAGTAAAAACAATCATTTTCAAAACAAAAAATGAGCATATGAAGTCTTCATTGCCCTTTCCTGATCAGAGGCTGAGGCTGGTGCAGCTTAAGTGCTAAGGGGAAGGGAGACAGCAGAACTGCAGTGAGGGTAAACTGCAGTATTTACAAACTGCGATATTTGCATAGGTAGTCCCAAACACTAGGGGTTTCTACACCCTGGTTTCAGACTGCACTCTGAGATGCACAGGGTTACTCTGTAGCACACATTCAAGATGATGAGAGGAGGACTGAGCTAGAGTCAGGGATTTTCACTGCCAGAAGCAGTAAAAACAAGATGGCCTTAAATTCTGCTGCTTGGCCCCAGTCATTCTCATGGTGGAAGCTGTTATTTTGTGTTTTGGCCCCCTGCCCATCAAAACTAAACATGCAATTAATGTTAAAGGAAAAATGGGATGAAACCAAGCCCTTCTTCTTCTCTGTGAACCTTTAGAACAGAAAGACTTTTCTCCTTCTGTTCTAACAGACCCCGGTGAAAGCCAGAATAATAACAGGCAGCTGGTGTGGAGCCAGAGTTTAAGCCTCACACCTGACGAGGCTGTTACAAAACTAATATGCCCTTGTTTGTATTTCTTATTATGCTTAGAGGTGGGAGGGAGGCTGGCAACTGGGTGTTAGTTCATGGTGTGAAAAGGCTGGACCCTTCTTGCAGAGATTTCATGTGTGATGCATATATTTAGTATCTGTTGCCTTATATTGATCTTCAGCATCACGTTTTAATGTACTGCTTGTCAGTGCCAGGGTTATGGATCTACTGCAGGTGAATGCTATCAAGTGTTACATATTTCAGCAGTGATGTATTTTCATGTTAAAATATGAAAAAGGGACACCACCTGCTAGCTTTTGAAAAAAAAAAAAAAACCAAGGAGATTAAATCTAGTGTGACTGGAAATATTCCACAGTTCCCTTTTACAATTGCAATCAGACGCATCATTGTTGTTGCTATTTCATTTGCTCACAGTGATGAAGGACATCACAGAACCTCCTCACATTCCTGGAGCTAAAGGAGGTGAAATACACCAGAAACAGCAGGCAAAATCACCCATTTCATTCATTTCCCCAATGCCCCTGGAAACCTCCTGTTGAAATTACGCCTGGCCAAATTCTGAACATCCGGCTCTGACTCAGCTGCAGCAAAGGAGAGGGCGTGGTGGGCGAGGGCTGCAGACAGCTGGAGCAGGTGTGCAGAGGGATGGACGGTTGCACCTTCCCACCCGGCTGGTCAGGAAGGCTCGGCTTGCTGCAGAGCGTGCACTCTGCCTCGTGGTTGATTTCCAACGCAGTGCAGCTGCCCTAAAGAGTCCCTCTGGCCTGGAGCTCCCCTACAGTTCAGTCTCCCTTGGTTATATCGAGTCAAATTTTTGTGCAGCCTGCCTGTATACTGGGTAGCAACTGGCACAGCTAGGAGAAGGCAGAGGGATGGACAAACTAAGGACTCTAAAGGGCCAGAAGAAAGATCCACATGTCCCACAATTTACATAAGCAGTTTTTCTGAGGTCCTCTCTACCCATGTTCACTTCCTAGATAAACCTGCTATGTACCAGCAGCCTGGTTAAGGCATGATTTTACTCATGCAGTTAAACTGTTATGTATGGCTAGGAGACTATTCTGTTTTCAACTACTTTGGCTGGAATGAATGAAGCCAAATTTTGAAGGAACTATCAATCTTAAATCACATTTTACAATGCCACAATCACATGTAGAGTCTTGATCCAGTTTAAATTCATTCAGCTGGTTTCTGTTTGTATGGCTATGGCATCAAGGATCACGCAACCGCAGCCTAGGAATCAGATCATGTAAAAATGAAAAAAAGTATTCTCAATTTAGGCCTTTTTCTCAAAGTTCTCTCTTAAGGTAATTAAGTAAAAGGCAAATTGCCAAACAAGAGTCCAGTTCTGAAAACAGGTAGGCAAACCCCAACAGTGATATGGTGCTAACTGCATGGGTAAAGTGTGAAGATACATTTTGTTTTATGAATAAATATTCCTGTGCTCTTTGCTAAAGATTTCCTATAGCAGGTACTAGAGGTGTTCAAAGAAGATATATAATTTTCTTTTCTCTTTTCATCTTTGTTTGATCACTGAAATACTGTCTTTGTACGCAATCGAAGTGTTTTTAGGAAAAAAGCTTTTTCAGCCTTCTTTTTGTCATCAAAATTCACAATTTCAAAAAACAAATAGTATTAACGTGCAATATTTAAAAATTCTAACTAATCCTAAGAAGCAACAAAACATTCTCATTTTCATGAATGAATAAAGCTCTGCTCAAAAACATGGGAAATTTGTGGTTTCCATCAAAAATAGTTAGGAGATTGAAGAAGTAAGAAATCTCATAAGTGCAGGGAAAAGGGAAGTTGCAACATATTCCACACAGTTACGACTTTGAATGCCATAAGGCTTACATTGGAAACTGTAAAAATATTCTCAGGTAAGAAATTTTCTCTTCTAACGCTGTTCTTGACAGTGTAAGTGAATGAAATCATGACAGATTAGGCACTTAAACCACTTTTTAAAATGTCCAGGAGATAGAGATGCCTGGTTCCATCCACTTTAATAGACACTGGGAATCCCTGAAGCAGCTTTTACAGTTTTGCGTTAGGCTTTTCTCCAACTCTCCAAACAAATACAGTGTGCAGCTGCCATTGCAGTAATGAAGCAAATGACAAACACAGGGTGTCAGCACTGGTCAAAAGTTAAGATGATCTTGAAGCCCTTTAACGTCTTGACAGAAGTAACCAAGCAAAGGGCGAAGCAAGGCTCTTGATGGAAGCAGTGAAGATTTGGAAAGACTGCAGGTGCGCCGCACTGAGTGAGGAGGAGAGCTTTGGCAGGTAGAGACACCCTGAGATAATTATCCTGGAAACAATAGCCAAGAGCCTGGTGCTGGAGAGGACCAGCACGGACAAGAAGTGAATGGGCCACGCCTGGTGCCTGTGTATCTAAAGATTAAAAAAAATTCACAGAGTCTTCAAGCAGCAGATGGGACTTGAACAAGAGCCGCATTCCTTTAACTGAGGAAGGCAAAGAGGAGATAAAACAGTGGTGGTGTTTACACTTTTGAGCCAAGCAGACTTTGTCCACTTGTCCAGGTTGTCCCTCCGCTGCCTGCTCTGGCTCCTCCACCACGTCTCCATGTGACAGAACCATCTGCCTTCTCTATCAGTGCGAGAGTCTGGCTGTTAGAAAAGATGCTTCTCAAAGCGTACCCAAAGGAATTTGTCTGTGGGTATTAAAAAGTCACTGCATTTCAAAATGTTTTGTGCTTCTACCACAAATTATATTTTTTAAGTAATTATAGGTCAGAATTTTGTGTTATTTTTTGGTGATGCGTTATGAAGACTGTTACAATCCAGGCCTCGTAAACTACCATATTTTTGCACTTCATGATGTTAACTTGTAAGCCGAAGGGTGAATTATGAGGACCACATATATTTTGTCTTATTAGGAATAAAAACAGAATGTGCCAGTTAATGCTAATGATTATAAAATGGAAGCTAGTGCCCCTTTTGCAAAATGACAGTTCAGTTTACATAAATGAAATATGAAGAAGGCAACAAATTTTGAGAAACTTTTAAGAACTAAGCAAGACAGAGGTGTGTAGTTTGCACAAAAAGCTTAATGAAATTGCCATTTCCTTCCTCTGCACGGTACGCAGACATAGCACTAAGCAATTAACTTAATATCTTTGGATTACTCCTAAACTATATTTGACTTCGTTGCACACCCACAGAGGAATGACTGCTTCTGCCTCCACTGATACCAGAAGCGTGCAATCAGATTCCTTGCTGATCACGTGGAGCACAGGCAGGGCTTTCTAGGGTCTTGAACTGCTGGTATGTTCTGAAGTTGTAATCTTCTCCTTCTCACAAGTTACCTGCTTCCTGGCTTAACACACACACAGTTCTCTCTTGGCTGGAAAGGAGTGGGTCAGCTTTCCTGGAAAATGAACCCTTCAGAAGAGCCAGTCCTGTAGACTTCTCTGGCTGTGGCCTATATATGGGGACTATATAACATACCAAGCCTGGAACATGTGTAGGAGTCTGGGAGACAAAGATTAAAATTTTTCCTGAGCTATAACTTACTGCACAAAAGGAAAAAACTCCATCAGCAGATACTGAGACAATATCCGTTGTCCCAAGATCAAAAAAATCCAGGTGGCTCAGTCACCACTACTACCTGATTTGAATCAGGCAAGAGAAGAACTAGAAGTTCACATGGCCTACATACCAGCAGGTGACATAGCCACAGGACACAGAGTCCATCTTGCTCGTGACCTCTGTGGTCAGCAAAGAGTTAGCTGACAGAGCACGACAGAGCACCAGTTGAGGAAGTCTGCAACTGAGCCAGGACCTTTGACTCATTTGCTAACACTTTAAGCCCAGAAAAAAAACCCAACATTTTTCCTGCAGTTCCCTTCCTCATTCACTGCCCACTCTGTGCGCTTCATGAGCTGACAGCCTTCCGGGACCACTAGTAATCAAAGGAAGGTTGTGCTGGAGTATTATTGGAAGGCAGGCATTTAGATCTGTCACACAGACTGCTAATATTTACACTAGAGAAATAACTAGTAGAAGAGAAATAACAAAGCAATAGTTTTTGCCTTACGTGGACTGCCTTCTAGGGGCTGATGTATGTGTGATCCTGCCATTTTACGAACCCATGTCTAACCCCAGTGCACAATCTCCAGTCATCTGCAACAGGGTACTGTGGCAGAGGCTGGAGCCGGTACGTTAAAGAACTAGGGGCATAGGTCCCTAAATGTGCTTGGGAAGGTCACTTCAGGGCTGAAGCACAAAAAGAAGGCTTTAGAGAGTGGTTTTACTTTGATGAAGTAGTTCAGCAGTTATCTGGCTTCCTTATCCAGACCGGTTTGTCCAGCATTTGTGTTTACAGTTTAGCACAATCTGAAAAAAGCTGTGTCAAGTTACCAGAGAAATTCTCATAGCAGAAGGCAGATGCTCACTGATGCAAAGTTCTTGAGAGAAGAGACCCTAGCTCTGAACAGTGTGTCTCTGAATGCAAGGAAGGGCAGTGCCAACCAGGGCAGTGGGTGCTGTGTGGCAGGTTACATTATGAATGAGACACTTAATGCCTCTTATTCGGTTGCCTTATAGAAGAGTCCAAGTTAGTGTTTTATATACACCTTGGTGCATTGTTAGGAGTGATTGTAAGGATGTTACAAGCATTCTAGCAGATGGAAAAGGCAGCAGGAGGAATCTGAAGAAGGCCACTAAAGCAGGAAAGGTGTTATTGCAGAGAAATGATGGGATACACTCCACTGATGTTTCTGCTCAACCTGGGAGCTAATTGATGGGTGAGTCAGTTAGGTTGGCAGTGTGGACATCACAAACTCCACAGACTGAATCAGAGGAGCTAGCCTGGGACTCTCTGCTTTCACATACAGATAACAGGAAGAGCTTGGTCCCTGCCACCTGGCTCAGAGAACCTGCATGAGATGCCACCTCCCCTGCTGAGCAGGCAACCAACCTGGCATGTGTAAAGGGTAGCACGGTGTCCCGCAAATGGGAGCTGTCTGACAGGCAGTGTTAGAAACTGGTTTCCCCCATATTTGTATACAAAATGTACATATGTATGCATGTATTTCAGTTAGGACTGCACATTAATATACCCCAAAATGGCCGCCTCCTTTACACCATGTCCCTCATTTCTTTTAACCTACAAGACCTTCAGGTCAGGGGTTGTCTCATGCATTTGCCAGCTGGGCTTATTGTGACACAGATTAGAATAACTGCTCAGGGTTGTGGTGATGGATGCTATTGATTCTTGAAACCTTGCCATGATGCCCGAACCAAGTTTTTACTTCCTTTCATCAAAAATACCTCTTTCCATTCAGAAAGCAAGGCAAGGCTAATCAGTATTATTATCCTGTAATGCAGTGATAAAACCCAGTGACACACACGAAGCAGCTGTCAGCTTCTCTCAGCCAGCCCATCAGCCCCGTCTATTTCTTTATGACAGCTTTAATGACAGCGCCGTGCTGATGTCAGGGACAGGAAGGGCTTTTGGAGGGGCAGAGCGTCACGTAGTTTGCCCCGTTGCCCAAGGCAACTGAGTTTGCACAGACCTTTGCAAGCTTCATGAAAAGACATAATTTTCATGGCCCTTGTCTTGCTTAATTATCTCTTCAGCAAGATAATTTCATTTCTTGTCCTCCTGCCCCCCCCCCCACTCCCCGCTTATTCCTTTTAAAATTGCTATTTGTTGCATTAGGATCGGATG